>Ga0209707_1000657_pt1 | contig 20308 bp, 20 predicted proteins | sample EN4Hudsemesocosm_FD_184630 | JGI IMG/M metagenome (GOLD analysis project Ga0209707, IMG submission 184630) | Methane-oxidizing microbial communities from mesocosms in the Hudson Canyon - EN4B Hudson Canyon (SPAdes) (version 2) | ecosystem: Environmental > Aquatic > Marine > Cold seeps | place... | reverse complement strand
CTGCTAATGATAGGCGCGCCACTGCGCGCCTAAAACATCTTAATGTCCCAACCCTTTCTCAAGCGCTGATATTGATTGTTTAATTTCTTCCAAGTATGACTTCCAGCTTTCAACTTCATCACTATTAATCAATGTCGTATCCAACTCATTCAATGCCTCAGATAATTTACTCACCTTGACCATTACTGATTTATGCTGTTTTTTTACAGCGTTAATTTTTTCTTCAGTTGAGATATCAATATTCTCAGCTGGTTTGGCAGAAGCTTTCACAGCTTCTTTAATTATATTGGTCGTCAAAGGCTTATCTTCAGCTTTAGCTTCATCAGCAGCCATATCAAGAATAGCTAAACGCTCACCTTTTGGCGCTTTAGCTAGTGCAATTAACTGAGGAGTATTCATCTCAGATAGATAAGATTCTTTAGCGACCGGCTGAACGGGGACATCAGCCAAAACATCAGCTTCATATTGCTCATTGCTTTCGTCATTTTCGGTCTCAGCAATTGAATCATCGACAAAAGGAGTACTATTTTCAATGACAAACTCATCTTCAGCAGAAGCTGTTGTGTCCAGTTTCTTTACATTATCCACTACACCTGATAACAATTCCTGCTGTACCTCACCAGCAACAGCTAACTCATTAAGCCTGGATTTTTTTAGATTTAAAGCACTTTCCCCCCAGGCATAATAGGAGTCAAAACCTAGGACCGTATATGCTTTAGTATCTCTCATTTTATGGCAGGCAATAATAACCTTGTCTTGCCCTTGCTTTAACTGGCTAAGCCCTTCTTTTGCTTGTTTCTCAAATTCTTTTGCTCTTGCAACCGAGGGTGTCTGATTAATTACTTCATTACTCATTAATAATTTCTTACCTTATAAAAAAGAGCGTTAAGTTAACATAATCAAAGCAACCTTAATGATTTTTTTAACCATCACTTCATGTGGAAAGAATTGTAGTATTAATCGCTGATTAACAACTGCATTACCCAAACGTCCTGAAAGCTTTTTCTTTTTACTTTACGCCATCAGCCAGATTTCAAATAAGCAAGAAAAAGTTTCCATAAATTTAGATATGTTAAACTCAATTTAGCACGTTTTTAATCATTTATTGGAGCTAACTTATGAATATATTTAATGTGTTAATAGCTTTTATTCTTATATGCTTCGCGACTAATGTTTCCGCTTATGGCAGTAGTAGCAGTAAAAAGGCATGTACTAAACCTAAATTTACTGAATTCACACCCCCTCATTTATCCGTAGTAGGAACACAATCCGAATTTTCTTTTCTAGCTTCATCTTTGACAGATCCCACAACTCTTAAAGTGGATGCAAAAAAACAGCCTGTTAAAGTTATTATTAATAAATCCAACAAGGGCTACTCCGTTACAGGAAAGCTGCCTGCTACCTTGCAGAGTACTTATGCCAGAATTAATATTGAAGCGACAGGCACAAACAAGTGTCAAGCGAAAGACGGCTGGCTACTAAAGATTGAAGACTAAACTCAAGTTCTGAATAACGCTTTAAACTATTCAGAACTTTTCTGGTTAATTCATGAAGGTTTTTTCTAATTCATTTTGGGACACATACGGTGCTGATACTACTTTAATCAGCTGGATATTTCTTCGTGGTCTGGCATTAATCTACTTTTCAGCATTTGCTTCGATGTCGGTACAAATCGAAGGCCTTGTAGGCGAAAATGGCATATTACCCGCTGTCTCGAAATTAGCTTTCATTGAACAGGTTTATCTGCAACAAAAGTTTTGGCAGATGCCAACCATTTTTTGGTTAAACACATCTGACTTGATGCTTAGTTCAGTCTGTTATGCTGGAATGGTTGCAGCGAGTCTGGTGTTGTTTAATATTTTTACTCGTGCAGCGCTAATCATTTGTTATATTCTTTACCTGTCAATTGTTGAAGTTGGACAGGATTTCACTCAATTCCAATGGGATGTTTTTTTACTTGAGATTGGTTTTTTGGCCATCCTTCTTACTTGGGGATCAGGCATTGTTATCTTTTTATTTCGTTGGTTACTGGCTCGCTTCATGTTTATGGGAGGGCTTGTCAAAATTGCCAGTGGAGACCCATCCTGGGCAAATCTGACAGCATTAAATTTTCATTATGAAACTCAACCAATACCGACTCCATTTGCCTATTATGCCTATCATCTACCGACATGGTTTCATAAAACGTGTGTTGGCGGGGTGTTTCTTATCGAACTGCTTGTACCGTTTTTTGTCTTTCTTCCAAAACGCTTTCGGCTTTTATCTTGCGGCTGTTTTATTTTGTTGCAAAGCGGAATTATATTGACCGGTAATTATACGTTTTTCAATCTATTAACTATTTTACTTTGTTTGTTCTTATTGCAGGATAAGGATATTGCAAAAATGATACCGATCAGCCTAGCCACTACTATTCAACAGAAAAACCCTGTTCCCAGTACTGCTGCCAATGCGGGTGCTGGACTTTGGGCAAGTATGGTTATGCTAATCTGTGTTAGCCAAATCTGGCTATATCATTTCAACAGCCCCATCTATGAACCTCTAAAGGTTTTGCTGAGAACTACGTCCACATTCGCCCTGGTCAACAATTACGGTCCGTTTGCAGTAATGACCACTGAACGTAATGAAATTATCGTGCAAGGTTCAGATGATGGTTTAAATTGGTCTGAGTACCAATTTAAATACAAACCAGGAAAACTAAATCGTGAGTTGGGCTGGAATATTCCACACCAGCCTCGACTAGACTGGCAGATGTGGTTTGAAGCACTTAATTTGTCCAGAAAAAGTGTCTGGTTCGACAATTTCCTAGTAAAACTTATGGAAGGGTCTCCAGCCGTTACCTCTTTGCTGGAAGAAAACCCTTTTCCTGATAAACCGCCTAGATACATCCGTGCGATAGCGTTTCGTTATACTTATACTTTACCTGAACAAGCTGATAACAATGATCAAATCTGGCGACGTTTCAATAGTCGTCTATATAGTCCGATAATGAGCTTTGAAAAGCTCAGTAATTTATCATCTTCTCGTAACTGGTAGAGCATCAAGCAACCTGCCAGCATAGGCCGAGCAACAAAGAACAATAATGATTGTCATTGCCCACTGCAGACATACAATTTTTTTGTCCACGATAGCCTTTAAAGATAGAATCAACTTTATGAAAATACCCCTAAATGATCTATATAAAAAGAAAGAATTAAATCAAGCATCTCACTTTTTCCAGTTTATGAAACAAATGAAAATGGGTGAAATTATAGAGAGTTATAGGCAATTACGTGATGAAGAAGCACCTCAGCGAAAAAACGCTTATTTTGTTGATACGCATAATGGAATTTCGAGCAGTGGCTCTTCATCCAATAGGAATGAAGAGCATCTAGCTATTGCACTGTTTAATGCATCCCGCGACAATAAAATATTTAAGTTACCAGATGACCGTGTGCTTGAGTTTATTGATTATCAGACACCACTAAAATCAAAACAAAACAACAAAGGCATTGGTAAAATTGATCTATTTGGTTTAATTGATAATAAACAACCTACTGTCATTGAATTGAAAATTCAAAGTAAAAGAGGTGGTCTGGCTGACACACCACTACGAGCATTACTTGAAGGCTTGGCCTATTGTGCAATTATAGAAAAAAATCTGCAAAAAATATCAGATGAAGCCTCTATTAAATTCAATAAAGAATTGAATAAGAAATTAACCTTAATAATTCTCGCTCCTGATGAATATTGGAAAAGCTATATAAATAATAAGAGTACTGGTGACTGGTTTCCTGAAATTAATAAAATCTCTAATGCAATACAGGAAGAGCTAAATATTGAAATTATGCTATTGGCTATAACCGATTCAAAATTTAACATGGGTCTTGCAGGAGCACCTGCAAAGTTGATTGGTCAATGTGATTTAGTGCGGGTTGAAACAATGGTTTTATCATAAAAGGATGAAGGTAAAAGCTCATCGCGGCAGAAAAGAAATCGGTGGAATTTGCATTGTGTTAAATAACGCTGGGAAAATTATCACTGTTGATTGACTAAAAACAGCCAAAAGCAGACAAAAAGTACATATTCTAAATATGTAAAAGGTGGTGATACCGAGAATCAATCCCACCACTAATAAGCACATACAACCCAACCAAGGCATTGATTATTAAATATTATTGATATACGCGCTACCAGAAAATTTAGGTCGTTGAGCTCCTAGATGGGGCAAACATTAAGACTTTATATAGGAGACCTTTAGTAACAAATATATCCATTACCATTTGTTCACGACTCAGAGTGAAGCTCTATATTTGACATAAAAAAAGCTCGAATAAATCGAGCTTTTTATGCTGGTAAAACAAATGCATTAAATAGTTTTCTTTTTTCTTGTAAAACCAAGTCCCGCTAAACCAAGACCAAGTAAGGCAAGAGATGCTGGCTCTGGCACTGACTCTCGCTCACTTTCGTTTACTACGATATTATCAAGAGAAAATGCACCACTATTAAATGAGTTAGTGAAAGTGACAGCAGTCAAGTTAGACCAGCCAGCACCAAAGAAAATTGTTTCAAAATCAACTCCGGCACCACTGCCATCAGCAATTCCATCTGTAACAAAGGATAATAGAGGGGAAGACCCACCCACACCCAATATAGAAATGGTTTCTGCGTTTGATACGAAAAACTCACCAATATCAAGCTGGTTTAGAGAGAATAAAGAACCTGAAGTCGACGTCATTGTCAATGAAGAAGTTGTACGATCATTTCCAAGGTATGTAGTGCCATTCCAGGTTGTGAAATTATCATTGACTAGGTGCATATGATTAAGGCTTGTTGTAAATGAGAAACCATTCGATATCACACTAGTAACAATGCTATTAACCCCCGAACCTACTGCAACATCTTCAAAATCAATTATGGCAGCATTTGCTGACCCAAAAAACAAACTAAAAAACAAACCAATTATTTTTTTCATTTTTCTTCCTAAAATCAAATTAATTACAATACAAAAGTACAAGCATAGTTAATGCCAAACTAAACATACCATTGATTTATATAATTTATTTATTTAGCCCATTCCAGAAATATTTATATTTGTAAAAAATACTGACAATAAATAGCATTTTAACAATGAACCTAAGCACTCTTCAATTTCCGATAAATACTAGCAACACCAATTTCCAACTCTTCAGCAGCTGCTTTCTTAGTCAGTCCTTGAGCAATAACTCCACTACCTGCTGACTTTTAGCTTTAGCAGTTGGTTTCGTCCCATGTACCGTCCTTCTACCTTTGCTTAAGCAATATCCTCTAATTGACGTTCTCGGCATATATTAGTCTGCAACTCTGCAAAGAATCCCTACATATCTGAAAATTCTTTACCTGCTGTTGTACTGGTATCTATTGGTTTCTCAATCGTTTTTAGTGCAATACCTTTCTTATTTAACTCATGAACTAAGTTCTGTAAGTCTCCATGGCTAAGTTCTAGGCCATCAATCCGAGTAACCTTAGCGCACCCTCTTTGCACATATAGTTTAGGCAATTTTCTAACTCATCTCTGTCTTTGGTAGTACCATTCTGCTGCTATTTAAACACTCTTTCACAGCCAGCATTCTCCAATGCTTCAACTTGTAATTGAAAACCCTGAACCTTATCGCGCGTAACCTATAATCGCCATCACCAAACCTATCAATAAACCCTGTAGGTTTTGATAATAGGCCGTCAAAAATCAATCCGTGTGATAGCGTTATCTACTGACTTTGCTGGTAATCAATAGGGTATTACCTAGGGATATATCCTACGTCCGTTTTGGGTCCAGACTGTGTAAAAATTTGGAATTTACAAATGTGGTGGTAAAACAAAGTGGGTTTATAGTTAAAAGCATTTGAAAAGTGGAACAAACTAAGTAATCGAGTCTCAGTTTTAATGTAGATTTGTCATGTGATTCCTTTTGTTTCTGAAATTTGAGAGTTTTCACACATTCTGGGTCGAAAGCGTCCATTCAATATAGATTTATCAGATATATTTCTTACTAGAGCTGTATGAGTGCCGTCAGCTATGATCAGACTATCAATAGCCCCTCCCCCTTCTTAAATTATGTAGGTTACAACTGACAACATTTTCAGCATACACTTATGTACAAAGACCAATAGATAGGAGCATAATAAATATCAATTTTTTTGTCTAGAAATTAAGAGGTTTTATAATGAATGTTCTTCATAAACCGATAAGTATTTTCCCAAATATCCCGAGTAAAGATATTGTCCATTCGTTTATTTTGGAAGCTGCTTATTATAAAGCTGAAAAAAGAGGGTTTGAACCAGGATATGCCGAACAAGATTGGTCTGAAGCTGAAAGAGAGGTTAAAAATTGTTTAAATGGTTATTTTGATCTAACTATTCATTCTACTTATAACTAATAGGAAGTTATAGGAAGTTATAGGAAGTTACATTTTGATCGTCCTCTCATTAGCAATGTTATAACTCTATTCTGGAGTTTTGACTGCAATGGATCGATGACTGTCTTTCAATGTATGTTTAATTGCAACTATTTTTTACACTTTTCAGATCAGATCTGAGACTAATACACATAAAGCAAATCATATAACGCTTGCCCTTCACTTGCTCGATGCTAAACGGGTTGCCATCAATAGCAGGTAAACTTAATTCTGTTCTCGTGTCGCCAATTTGGTGGGCCATCTTCTTTAGTTATTCCTTGTTACTTGTTCTTCTGTACAACACTCAGCCATCTTTGTGCTCTAAAAAACAGCTTGTAATAAAAAGCTTTTGATAACTGATAACAACCCCGTTTGATCCTTATCTTGCTTTTTTAACAAAGGCTTTTCCTCAGTATTATTTGTAGCTGTTAGATTAGGTATAAGCCGCCTATTTTCTGTTTTTTCTTGTTCAATTCTGTCATAAACAGCTGAAGCTCTTTCTATCATGCGGGCATATTCTTGATAGTCTGAACGACTTAGCTCTTTTCTCTTAGTTTGTCTTAAACGCTGACTCGAGCCTCTGGGTGAACTACACATAACATCGCCTCAATAATTTGTATTTAACTCAACATTAATAACTTTGTCGAATGACAATGACTAAACCTTACAAAACTACATCGAGATCATCTTAATAAAACAATCTTTCTATAGCTCACCTGAATAATAATTTTTTTCTGTAAGGAATCAATTTATTTGTCGACTAAGTCCATGTGAGCAGTAAAGAGGCTACTTACATATAGAGAACAAAGTTTTTCAACTTGTTCATCATCTTATTTTGGAGAATCATCATGACTAAAACTAAATTAATTTCATCTTTTGGCGGTGCTGTAGCCGTTTCTTTATTATCTACACCTGTTGCACAAGCTTCTGAAAATCCTTTTGCCATGCAAAAAACCAGCACTGCCATTCAACTCGCTGAAGGCAAGGGCAAAGGTGCTGAAGGAAAATGTGGCGATAAAATGAAAGAAGGTGGCTGTAGTGGAAAAATGGAAAAATCTAAAGACGGTAAGTGTGGTGAGGGAAAATGCGGTGATTCAATGAAAATGAAGGAAGGCGGCTGCAGTGGCAGCATGGAAAAAATGAAAGAAGGTAAATGCAGCGAAGGAAAGTGTGGCGATAAAATGAAAAAAATGACTGCACCGCAAGTGTAATTAACCCATCAAAGTAGGCTCCCGTTATGAATAGACTTCAACTTGACGGTGCTGGACTAGGCCTTCGACGGGAGCATATGCTGCCGTTGATGCAGTCTGTACCTGAATCCATTAATTTCTTTGAAATATCCCCCGAAAATTATCTTGATTTAGGGGGTAAAAGAGCCAAGGATTTTCGCTGGTTTACTGAGCGTTATCCCTTTGTTGCTCATGGCTTATCACTTTCCATTGGTGGACCTGATCCTTTAGATGAAGCATTTTTGTTACGCATTAAAGACTTTATGGCTGAACACCAGATTCAGTTATATACCGAACATTTAAGTTATTGTGCCGATAAGGGGCATTTATATGATTTATTGCCTATTCCCTTTACTGAAGAAGCTGTTCATTACGTTGCTAAACGTATCCGTCGTACACAGGATATTCTGGAGCAAAATATCGCCATTGAAAATGCCTCTTATTATTCAAAATCACCCATCTCTGATATGAGTGAATTAGATTTTATTAATGCAGTTATTGACGAAGCTGACTGCTGGCTACATCTGGATGTTAACAATATCTACGTCAATAGCGTTAATCATGGCTATGATGCAGAACAGTTTTTATTGGGTTTGTCTGGTGAAAGAATCACCTATTGTCATATTGCAGGGCATGATCAACAGTCAGCTAATTTGATTATTGATAGTCACGGTCAAGATGTTATCGATCCTGTGTGGAGTTTGCTGGAAACTGCTTATGATCAATTTGGCTTATTCCCTACACTTCTGGAACGAGATTTTAATATCCCGCCTTTAGCCGATTTAGTGACAGAAGTTGAGAAAATCATGGGCTACCAGAATCAATGGATGATCCAAAAAATAAAGAAAAGTGCCTAGGAGTACAGTATGCATCAACCCTCTAGAACTTCATCAGTTAATGATTCAATCCCAGAGTTTCAACGGTATCAACATCAGTTTGTTGATTATTTACGTCACCCTTTAGAAATCGACGTTGTGCCAGAACCACTGCCACAAAGCAGTACTGTCTACGCAAAACTTTTATTCAGTAAGATAGAGGGCAGTCTGGACAATTGTTTTCCTATTAGTTGTGAATTATTAGGTACTAAACGCTGGACGCAACTTATTCAATCATTTATCAAAGACCATCGCTGTCAATCACCCCTGTACCGTGAAATTCCTGATGAATTTATCAATTATTTAATGAATGAACCATCAGCAATCGTGTTGCCAGAGTTTATTATTGAACTGGCTCATTATGAATGGATGGAATTGGTTCTGGAAACGGAAAAAGCGACACAGTCCCCCCCTTGCTTTCCCATTACAAAAGATATTTTAAATGTAATTCCTGCATTTAATCCTGTGTTTCATCTATTGCATTACCATTACCCTGTCCAACACATCACGGCATCTGATCCTTATTGGAAGGATTGGGAATCTGGTACCGAGCCATATAGCCAAGAATCCATTATTTTAGCTGGTTTAAGAGATAACGATTACAAGGTACAGTTTATTGAGATCAATACCGTTACCGCCCGTTTAATTGAGTTAACACAGGAAGGCTTTAGTACAGCTGAGCAGGCATTACTCGAATTAGCCGCTGAAATGCATTATGGCGACCATGAAACCATTTTGCCTTTTGGTCATGACATATTTAAACAACTAGAACAACAACAGATTATTGTAGGTTCACCAAATGAATAACACATTAGCTGCGACAAAAACAAATAGATATCAATCAGCTTATCAAAAAACCATTGCATTTCTTGACAACAGTGCAAACCAGTTTCCGCCTTTTTTATTCCGCTTAATTCTCGCCTATGAATTCTGGGAAGCAGGCATGATGAAATTGGGAGGAGATAACTGGTTTGCCCACATTACCTTCCCCATCCCATTTAACCTTTTATCTAATGATATGCTTTGGACAATGGGCACCTGGCTTGAACTGATCGGTGCTATTGCTTTATTGATAGGCTTTGGTACTCGATTTTTCAGTTTATCACTGATTGTCTTAACATTGGTTGCTATCAACACCGTGCATTGGTCTAGTGATTGGAATACTTTATCAGAACTTTGGCAGGGCTACGCAGTTACAAACAAAGGACATGGCAATTTTAAATTACCGCTACTTTACCTGATTATGTTTATGCCACTACTGTTTGCTGGTGCGGGAAAATGGAGTCTGGATTATGCATTTGAGAAATACCTGCTTTCCAATCAACAGTAGTAAAGAAACTCCACTTTTAAAACCATCACAGAAGATGGGGCCAAAATAGACACCAGTACACCTCAAGGTGTGCTGATATTTGAAATGTTTTATGCATTATCAGAGTTTGAAAAAAGACTTTCTTTCCAAAAAAGCTATGGAAGAATTAGCATCAGCTCATGCTCATGCTCGAAAAGGTGGAATGCCCTATAAAATGACTTAGGAAAAATTAATATCTGCTTCATCAGCCATGAAAAAACCGAAACCAAAATCAATATTTTGTGTAAGGAAATCGACATAACTAGATAAACACTTTATCGTTTTATTGCGCCAGATGGTTCATGACGAGAAAGTGGTGAAAAATTATTTAAATAAAATTAGTAGCATTTTCATTCATCCTGTTGAGTCACTTCCTTTTACTGAGAAGTTGATTTTTATCAGTACGCTTCAACAATATCCCCCCCCTTATCACCTTTTATTAAAATAGTTAGTGCTTGTAAGGTTATTGAAAGCTTTCTTTCATATAATATTTTTGTACGACTGGCACAATCATTTCTGATGATGCTTGGTATCCAGCGAAGCAAAGAGATTTTTTAATTTTATTAGGTATTTAACAATGAGTATTTTTTTAAATATGGTTGGTTTTGTATCGAGTCAATGAGGGAAACAAATAATTCTAATATTGAGTAGCCTAGTATTAAGCATGTCGCCATTGTCTATTCAGGCAAAACAAGAACCGTTACAGGCTAATAGAGCCATTATTAAAATATTCTGTTGGTAAACAAGGATATACGCATCACTCTGTAACCAGCGGTGCGTAAGAGTCTCTTAAAATATTTCACAAAAGCAGATAACATGATTTTTCTTTTCTGGCGTCATACTAGCCGTTGGTAGCCTAGGGTTTATTGGCTACCTTAGCCTGACATCAGAATTTATTTATGGTAACTGGGGCCAACGATAGCTAATATTCTAGTCGGTGTTATATCAGCAATTGTAGACAACATTCCTGTCATGTTTGCAGTGCTAACGATGAACCCAGATATGTCAGAGGCTCAGTGGCTACTTGTTACATTAACTGCTGGAGTAGGTGGTAGTTTGTTGTCCATTGGATCTGCAGCAGGAGTAGCCTTAATGGGGCCGGCTCGTGGTAGCTATACGTTTTTTAGTCATTTGAAATGGACACCAGTCATAGCATTAGGCTATTTCGCTAGTATCTATGTCCATTTGATAATAAACGGTTAATTACATTTGTAAAAAACAACCCAGAATAAATATTGAACGCAGTTATAGCGAACAACTGATTTTTCTGGATTATATATTTAACAATCAAATTATGAGTGAACAATGAAATCAAAAAACATTCAATCACCTCATTTACAAGGTGATTTTTTCGGTGGATTAACAACTGGGCTAGTCGCATTACCATTAGCACTGGCCTTTGGCGTTCAATCAGGTATGGGGGCTTTTGCCGGTTTATATGCTGCAATTGCAATCGGTATGCTCGCCGCATGGTTTGGAGGGACAGCTACTTTAATTAGTGGGCCTACAGCCCCTATGACAGTTGTCTCTGCCATTATCATAGCTACCGCGATTGAAACCAATGAGAACCTGTCTATAGCCATGGGCACCATTGTTGCCACTTTTATGCTAGCTGGTGTTTTTCAGCTGTTTTTAGGACTATTAAAATCCGGTCAATACATTCGTCATATTCCCTACCCTGTAATTTCAGGCTTTATCAGCGGTATTGGAGTACTTCTTATCGTATTACAGGTATTTCCATTTCTAGGTCACCCTTCACCGCAAAAAGTTGCTGATATATTTGTAGGGCTTCCAGGCATTTTGAGTCAGATTAATTATTCAGCGGTTGGACTTGCAGGGTCTACCATTGCAATCATTTATTTATTTCCCAAACTCAGTAAAGTCATACCCAGTTCATTTGTGGCTCTTATTCTGGCAACAGCCGCATCGAAAATCATGGGGCTGGATGTCACTAATATTGGCAATATTGCCTTTGACTTACCGGTGTTTAAAATCAATACTCTCAGTTCACTTAACTGGTTCGATTTTTCCGTCATTATTTTACCCGCTCTAACCCTCGCTGTAGTCGGTGCAATTGACACCTTATTAACCTCAGTCGTTGTCGATAAAAAAACCAAAACCAAACATAACAGCAATAAGGAAATGATAGGGCAAGGGCTTGGCAATATGCTTTCTGCTGCTATTGGCGGTATTCCTGGAGCTGGCGCAACCATGCGTAGCATAGTCAATATCAATGCGGGCGGAAGATCTCGAATTTCCGGAGTCATTCACAGTACTGTATTGTTGATTATCCTGTTTTTCACAGGTAATTATGCCGAACTTATCCCTTTACCCGTTCTAGCAGGTATTTTGGTTACAGTGGGAATAGATATCATCAATTACAAAGAAATTAAGCAATTTATTCATGCACCTAGAACCGATGCAGTTATTATGCTAATGGTATTAAGCTTAACTGTCTTTATCGACCTATTTCAAGCGGTCGCTATTGGACTCGTCATGGCTTTAATTTTATTCATGAAAAAGATCAGTGTGATAACGGAAGATAAGCCAGTAGAATCTTATGTCAAAGACTTTACTCGTGAAAAACCATGGGCAGATGAAGTACCCCTTCCAGAACAAATACAAAACAAAGTTTTCATCCAACATTTTGATAATGTGATTTTTCTAGAGTTTTCCAATAAACTTATTGCTATGACACAGTCACTTCCCGAAGTGGAAATTGTTATTATGCGCATGAAAAGAGTCCGCTATATAGACCAAACAGGAGTTGTTGCAATCAAAAAAGCAATAATCGCCCTACAAGACAAAAATAGAGTGGTATTAATAACCGAGATACAGCATCAACCCATGGATATGTTAAAAAAATCACGGATAATCCCTCACTTAATCCCTGAAAAACATATATTTTTGGATTTTAATAAAGCAATTCAGATGATGGAAGAAAACAATCTTATGACATTTGTCAATAAAGAAAAAAATGTGCCACTTAAAGAGCTAAATGTACAAAACGTGACTTAAGGATTTTTATAGAAACTCTATTTAATAAATTTTTCATCCGTATTAACAAACCACAGCGTATAAGTTGTTTTCACTTTGTTTCTCAAGACTGTTGACAGCAGGGATGCTGTCAACAAGGCTACATGGATGTATTGACGCCGTGTCTTACGAGACAGAGAGGAAGCAACCTGTGGTTAGTTCATAGCCATGAAATTTTTTATTAAGCTATCCATCAATAGTCGGTCAATGTTGAATTGACGAGAACAGTATAGATAATTTAGATTTTCTTAGTTGCTAGTCATAACTGATTACGTATCACTCTCCACCACTATGTAGCATTTTGATCTGAATGATGCTCCTAGATCATATAGTTGTCTTGTAACTCATTCCAGTATCGCTGGTTACTGCCAAACAATACTGTCTCTAAAAATTGGCTGAAGCTGGTGGGTAATCAAGAAGATCTTTGTGCTTATTTATCGGTAAGTAAGGTCAAACACTGATATGCTTTGCCCTGGATATTACCATTATAAACTCCAATGCGATCAACGTGGCTAATAACCAAATGAGTGGCTCCAAATTCTTCAGCTTTCAATAATGCTTTATGAGTGGTATGTCTTTGCCAATTATTACGTTTTGAATAACCGCTTTTAACGCTAATATCATGTAGAAACTTACAATTATTGATATTTGAAACATCAGAAATGACAGGGTGTTTATTCAGTGCGTCAGCAGCATTGGAGGGCGCTGATAAACATAATAAACTTGTTGTGGCAAAGACTTGAATAAATTTATGAATCATCGTTTCTCCCCTTTAATTATTCTTATTTCCACTCGTTTAACGAGTATAAACCAGAAGGCTGCCAAGAATTAAAACATAGGTAGCGACTCGATGCAATATCGACTCAACACTTTTTCTAAAGAAAAGTATTGCTATCGGAAATTGTGCTATAGGATTATTTCATATAATGGCTATGAACTAAATACGGTTAAATGTCCGGCAAACCTAAATCCAGAACAACCAAATCAAAACCCTCTGCTTGTATCAATTGCAAAGCATAACTTCCTGTAACAGATGAACTTACTGAATATCCATTGTTTGTAGAACGTACGTCAATCCATTACTCAGTACAGTTTCATCTTCAATTATTAAAGTTTTCATCTTTGAAAGGTTGTTGTAAGGTTCAACTCATATAATGTTTTACAAACCAACTTATGTAATCTCAAGACAGTGTTTCCAAATTAAGTCGGTTTGTCTTTTATCGGTAGGCAAACCAGCATTATAATGGTATCGACTCACTACTATTTGACTTGCTAGCACCTCACCTATAAAATATTGATTCGCTATTATATGGCATCTCTCCCATACTGAAGAGAGATAACTAAAAAAATTTATAAGGGATAAAAATGCAACTGTTCGAAAACTTTTTAAGCAACAACAAAATCTGGGCCGAGGATTTAAGGGCTAAAAAACCAGATTATTTTAAACAGATGCTTAGCCAACAAAAACCTGAGGTGTTGTGGATTGGTTGTTCGGATAGTCGAGTTCCCGCAGAAATTGTAGTTAATGCACAACCTGGTGAAATGTTTATTCATCGCAATATTGCCAACCAGGTCATTTCTACTGATTTTAATTGTTTAAGCGTTTTGCAGTATGCCGTCAATGTATTACAGGTTAAACATATTATCGTTTGTGGCCATTATGATTGCGGCGGCATAAAAGCAGCCTTGGCTAAACAAAGCCCTGATTTATTAATCACTAATAAATGGCTGATGCATGTTAAAAATGTTTATCGTCTTCATCAACAAGAACTGGATGCTTTACCGACCGAAGAACAACGAGTCAATAAATTAGTTGAGCTCAACATTAAAGAACAGGTACATGCCTTATCTCACACATCAATTATTCAACAAGCCTGGAACAAGCAAAATATCCCAACGATACATGGCTGGGTTTATAAGCTTTCCGATGGCTTACTCAATCCGCTAATTACTGTAAACCCAAAAGATGCTATTCACTCTATTTATGAATATGAACCTGCAACATGCTAATTCAACTCATTATACTGACTAGAAAATAATATTATGATTCACAAACACTTGAGCTACTACACTTCTCATTTTCAACAAGATCTTCCTGCCGGTATTGTCGTTTTTTTAGTTGCACTACCCCTTTGTCTTGGAATAGCCATGGCATCTGGCGCTCCTTTATTCTCAGGTCTCATTGCAGGCTTGGTGGGCGGTATTGTTGTCTCTTGGTTGAGCGGCTCACAACTTAGTGTTTCTGGACCTGCAGCGGGACTGACTGTCATTGTGTTTAACGCAATTGAACAGCTGGGGAGTTATAGTGGGTTTTTAGTCAGCGTGGTGTTGGCAGGAATAATTCAATTAATACTTGGTTATTTTCGTGCGGGTGTTATTGGTGCTTTTTTCCCAACCTCAGTGATTAAAGGGATGCTTGCAGCTATTGGCCTCATTCTAATTATTAAACAATTGCCTCATGCAATTGGCTATACCGGTAGTTTTCAAGGTGATGAAAGTTACATGAATGAAACGGCTGCCAGTAGTTTTCAAGAAATATATAATGCCTTTTATTCTATTTCTGTAAGTAGCGTTTTAATCACTTCAGTTGCATTACTTATATTGATTCTGTGGGAAACTTCTTGTATCAAACGTATCAAGCTACTCAGGGTTATACCCAGTCCTTTAATCGCGGTTTCTTGGGGTATTGGCTATAATTTAATTGCATTACAATGGTTCCCAGGCTTTGCCGTTAATGAAAAGCTCTTGGTTTCTCTTCCTGTAACTGAAAATTTAACTCAATTTATCGGTTTATTTTCACTACCCGATTTCGGCTTTCTAAATAACCCCCAGGTTTATGTTATTGCTTTTACTTTGGCCCTTATAGCTAGCTTAGAAACTCTGCTTAGTCTGGAAGCCGTTGATAAATTAGATCCATTAAAGCGTATTGCGCCGACTAGTCGAGAATTAAAAGCACAAGGCGTAGGTAATATGCTCAGTGGTTTGATTGGTGGTTTACCTGTTACAGCAGTGATTGTCCGCAGCTCTGCCAATATTAATGCGGGCGGCAGAACCCGAATTGCTAGTTTTGTTCATGGCATTTTTTTACTACTTAGCATTCTTTTTTTCACCCAGTTTCTTAACCTAATTCCACTCGCTTGCCTTTCAGCCATTTTATTGCATACTGGATTTAAATTGGCGAAACCACAATTATTCCGCTCCATATATCGCCAGGGATGGAATCAGTTCACACCTTTTGTCATTACTATTGCCGCTATTTTGATGACTGATTTATTACAAGGTGTTTTAATCGGCATTGGGGTCGGGCTGCTATTTATTATTAAATCTAATTTCCATAAATCAATTTCTCTTCATTATGACGAAGGTCATTACACTCTGATCATGCATAAAGACATTTCCTTTTTAAACAAAGCCTTACTAAGGAGAATTCTAAATGAGATTGAAGGTAATAGTTCCTTAATTATTGATGCATCGAATGCAAAATTTATTGATTTTGACATTCAGGAAACATTAGATAATTTTGTTAAAACTGCGGTAGATGACAATATCTCTGTCCAGATTTACGGGTTTCCACAAGGCTATGGACTTTCAGCCAACAATGTAGTCACAAGCTGTCCTCAGCAGAAAGAAGTAGCATGAATCACAATTCGTTCTTCTTCCCTGAAAAATATATCAGGCCGTATGCATTATGAATATTTTCAAAATAATACAACATGCATGGCAACATGATAAAAGGCATGAATCTAGCCTACAAATGTTAGTAAGAATTTCTATTAAATTTCTAACACTTATCTTTATTATTTTGATGTTTGATTCATTAATAGAGTGGTTTTTAATGGGAATGGATGGTGTTTTTGAGTTAATTCACCTACTAATTGAAACAATTGAATATTCACTTATACTCATCCTCGAACATAGCTTTCACATCAATCAGCACCAAAGTGAAGTCATCATAGTTAATGCCGTTATTATTGGCATACTGTATAGCCTTTTTAGTTTATATCGAAATACACCAAAACTATGTCTTAAAATTAAACGCAATTTTTACACCGTCTACTTAAAGCATATAAGACGAGAATCAGCCTGCTGGAAATCGTTAACACTAGAAAAAAAATCTAATTTAATTATTTGTTACTTTGCTGGCTTGAGCTGCCTTTTGTTTTTATTTACTTTATAAAAAATAACTGCAATAAATTCACTATATTTCACCGCCCCCTCGCCTATCCAAGACTATCAATATAGAGGGGACAGCTATAGAAACAGGCGATTTAATCGACAACTCCATCAAACTATTTTGGCCATTCAGATATGAAATCACTTTTGATTGAGTCCCTAATTTATCTAGTTATGCTTAAACCGTAAATAGCAAATTATTGCAAGACACGCAGTGAAGGGCTAAGAAATATTTCCATTTTTTGTCTGACTATTCGAGGGTTTTCGCCTTCATGTACTGCTAATACTCCTTCAATAATTAATTCCCGAATAAACATTTCTTCTTCATTTTTATGCTTAAGTTTATTAGCTAAAGGAATTAACACTAAATTACTTAGTAATGAACCATAAAGCGTTGTTAAAAAAGCAATCGAGACAGAAGGCCCCAGTTGAGAAGGATCCGACAGATTACCCATGACCCCAATCAACCCTACAACGGTTCCCATCATACCCATAGCAGGTGCAAAACCTGCCATAACATCCAGCATTTTTATATAGACATTATGCCGCTGAGCAGTCATTTCATTATCATTGCCAAGTACACTCAAGAGTTCCTCTCCTGGAAAGCCGTCAATTAACAAAGTCAATGCATTTCTGGTAAACAAGTCATCTATCTTGGGAAGATCATCTTCAAGGCCAAGTAATCCAGATTTACGAGTTTTATCCGCCAGTTTTACCATCAATTCGATATGTATCTTGGGGTCATTTTTTTCCACCTTAAAAGCTTGCCAAATTATTATCGGCAACCTGATAAAGGTTTTCAGCGGATAGGCTACCATTGTGGCACCTAGTGTGCCACCTACAACTAGTACCAGTGACGGTAAGTTGAGCAGGGATGGGGGAGAGTCATTTTCTAGGCTGACAGTGAAAGCAATAGCAAAAATGGCAAGAAAAGGCCCTACTACCGTTGCAAAATCAAGATAAAAAGACTGTTGTTTAGATGTATTACTCAATGGTTAACCTCTTTACCTTAAGGCATATAAATCAGTGGAACTTTCCATATTAAAACCTCTAACTAGTTTAATTGTAAAAATTTAAAAGACGAGTATTTTAAGATTAATTTCATATACCTGAATTACGTGATGGTACGCCAAATAACACAAAGGATTGTGTCAGATTTTTACTCCTTGCTCCATTGTTTCTTAAAAAGAATTTTTTAAGAGACGAATTATAAATATAAATAAATAGTTAATATTAGATATATTAATTTATATTTATATAACAGTTCAATTATAATACTTGAACTATTTTAAAAAAATAATGCTTTTCATTACTCGATAAAGTACTGAGTGCACTTAACTTTCTATTTAGGAAAAAGGGCTATGTTAACCAAGATACTCATCGCTAATCGCGGTGAAATTGCTGTACGAATTATCAGAGCTTGTCACGAACTTGGCATCCGCTCAGTTGCCGTATATTCTGAAACAGATCGTTATGCCTTACATGTTAAAAAAGCGGATGAAGCTTATTGTCTGGGTGAAGAACCACTAACAGGTTATCTGAACCCACAACTACTCGTGAATATGGCAAAAATGGCTAATTGTGATGGTCTGCACCCAGGCTATGGCTTTCTGTCAGAAAATGCTGATTTAGCAAGAATCTGTACAGAACAAGGCATTGTATTTGTCGGCCCTGATGCCAGGGTTATTAACCAAATGGGCGATAAAACTGAAGCCAGAAAAAGTATGCTTGCTGCTGGCGTTCCTGTTACTCCTGGTACTGACGGTAATTTAACAGATATTAATAGCGCCATTAGTATAGCCGCTGAAGTAGGCTATCCTGTTATGTTAAAAGCCACTTCAGGCGGCGGTGGCCGAGGCATTCGTCGTTGCGATAATGAACAGCAGTTACGTCAAAATTATCCCCGAGTTATTTCAGAGGCCACTAAAGCTTTTGGTAGCGCCGATGTATTTTTAGAAAAATGTATCGTCAATCCACGGCATATTGAAGTACAGATTTTAGCGGATAGCTTTGGTCATGCGATTCATCTCTATGAACGGGATTGCTCTATTCAACGCCGCAACCAAAAGCTGATTGAAATAGCGCCTTCCCCGCAATTAAACCAACAACAAAGAGAAATGATTGGTGAGCTGGCGGTGAAAGCAGCAAAAGCCGTGGACTATCAAAATGCAGGAACGGTCGAGTTTTTACTGGACAGCGATGGTTCATTTTACTTTATGGAAATGAATACCCGTATTCAGGTTGAACATACCATTACTGAAGAAATCACGGGCATAGATATTGTGCAGGAGCAACTGCGAATAGCCTCGGGACTCCCTTTAAGTATTCAACAGGATGAAGTGAAGATAAACGGTTTTTCTATGCAGTTTCGGATTAATGCGGAAGACCCAAAGAACGATTTTTTGCCTAGTTTTGGACGTATTAGCCGATATTATGCGCCTGGAGGTCCTGGTGTGCGAACTGATACTGCTGTTTATACCGGTTATACCTTACCGCCTCATTATGATTCGCTATGTGCCAAATTGGTGGTCTGGGCACGGGACTGGGAGGGTTTGATTGCTCGTGGTGAACGTGCGCTGGATGATATGCGTCTGTTTGGTATAAAAACCACAATCCCTTATTATCAAACAATTTTGCAGTCAGACGATTTTCAGCGTGCTGATTTTGATACCTCTTTCGTAGAAAGTCACCCAGAAATGACGGCTTATTCACTTAAGCGCAATCCAGAAGAACTTGCCACCGTTATTGCTGCTGCCATTGCAGTACATTCAGGCTTATAAATAGAGAATAGAAAAGATGAATAGTCAAAATACCCAGATGAAAAAAACAGTGCATTTTACCGATGTAGTGCTACGCGACGGACACCAATCTTTAATTGCTACTCGTTTGCGTACTGAAGACATGCTACCTATTTGTAATGAATTGGACATGGCAGGGTTTTGGTCATTAGAAGTATGGGGCGGTGCAACTTTTGACAGTTGTGTTCGCTTCTTAAAAGAAGACCCTTGGCAACGATTACGTCAACTACGTAAAGCCTTGCCTAACACTCGCTTACAAATGTTGTTACGTGGACAAAATTTACTGGGTTACCGGCATTATGCTGATGATGTAGTGGATGCCTTTATAGATAAAAGTGCTGAAAATGGAATTGATGTATTTCGATTGTTTGATGCATTAAATGATGAACGTAATTTAATCACCGCGGTTAATGCGGTTAAGCGTAATCAAAAACATGCAC
>Ga0209707_1000652_pt1 | contig 20337 bp, 16 predicted proteins | sample EN4Hudsemesocosm_FD_184630 | JGI IMG/M metagenome (GOLD analysis project Ga0209707, IMG submission 184630) | Methane-oxidizing microbial communities from mesocosms in the Hudson Canyon - EN4B Hudson Canyon (SPAdes) (version 2) | ecosystem: Environmental > Aquatic > Marine > Cold seeps | place... | reverse complement strand
CTGGAAAACCTCAGTTGAATAATCAATTCTAGCTTATTAATGACATATCAACCACGAAGTACACGGAGAAGCTATTTATGTCTTACTGTTGTTTTAAAATGGCTGAGACTCATACGTAATCAGGAAAAAATAAGCTATCTCACCGTTAACTGTTGAAAAATGGTATTCAATAGGATGGACTAGTTCTCCAAACCCTCTCGGCAATAGCTTTCCTGATTACCCATGAGCTTCCGTTACTTTAGATAATTTATAATAAATAGATCACCCTCATCGTTCCCACGCAGAGCGTCAATGCCATTAAGTTAAGAGAAATACAATATGGGGCGCAGTGCTTTAGCCTGCTATTTTTATTTATGAATGCAGGCTAAAGCACTGCGCCCCAACGGACTAATCCCTTAACTTAATGGCCGTGACGCAGAGCGTAGGACTATAGTGGTTTATTTATAGCACGTTACCTTAGTATAAAATACAGGCTAAAAGTAAATTAAAATTCCACAGTTAACGGTGACATAGCCAAAAAAACATGGATCTAAACCATAAAAATTACTGGAGGGACTGTATGTGTAGGTAGAGGATTAATCAAAATATCCTCTAGCAACTCACTATGTTAGAATTGATCTTATTTAAGATACTGAATAGATCAAAATTATGTCGCTAGTTGCTGATAATGTATTTGAAATTTTTCCCTGGAATGAAAACTTTGAGACAGGTATTGATTTAATTGATGAGCAGCACAAACAACTGATCAATATTTTAAATAGATTAGCTGAGCATCTTGCCTATCGATCTAATGAAATTATATTAAATAATGTATTTAATGAATTAGCTGATTATGCTGATTATCACTTTAAGACAGAAGAGAAAATTTGGAAAAATAGCTTAAAAGATGATGATTGGTTAACAAATCATGAGCATACTCATCAATCATTTATCTCTGAAGTTATTGCATTAAAAGAAGAAACTAAGCCGCTTGACGATGTAATACAGAATGTTGTTTCTTTTTTATCTAAATGGCTTGCTTATCATATCTTAGAGAGTGATAAGCGTATGTCTATCGTGGTGAAGGCTATTGATGCAGGGGAATCAATAGAGCAAGCCAAAATCACTGCAGATAAGATGATGAGTGGCTCAATGAAAGTCTTCATCAATACTGTACTCACTATGTATGATCGCCTTTCATTGAGCACTGTGGATTTGATGAGAGAAAAGGCGCTTCGTGAACAAGCAGAAAAAGAATTAGCCATTAGTAATGAACAGTGGAAGTTTATTTTAGAGGGAGGAACAGAGAGCGTATGGGATTGGGATATAGAGCATAATAAAACGATTTATTCCGATAATTATTCATCTCTTTTTGATATTGTTAGTGGCAAACAGAAAACAATAGAACAAGGGGCGACTATTCATGCTGAAGACATTGAGTCTTTAAAATCTGTTTTAAATGCTCATCTTGAAGGTGAAACAGACTTTTATAATCATAAATATCGAATAATACGAAAAGATGGTAGTTGCTCATGGATGCTAAGTAGAGGAAAGGTGGTTAGTCGAGATGAGCAGGGCAATTCTTTACGTATGGTAGGTACACATTCTGATATTACTGAGCATGAAATGGCCTCATTAATATATAAGCATAGTGAACAAGCCATCTTTATCACTGATTCAAGCAATAAAATAATAAGTATCAACCCTGCATTTACTGCCATTACCGGCTATACAAAAGACCAGGTTGTTGGTAAAAATCCTAATATTCTATCATCTGGAAAACAGAGTAAAGATTTTTATAAACAGATGTGGGAAAGCATCAACAATAAGGGGTTTTGGAGCGGTGAAGTCTGGAATAAATGCAAAAATGGTAAGGTATACCTCGAAAATCTGAGCATTACACTCATTAGTGATGGCCCAAATTCGGTGAGGCAGTATGTTGCATTATTTTCAGATATTACTGATCGATGGCAGGCAGAAGAAAAACTAAAGCTGTCTGCTCGTGTGTTTTCTGATACCCATGAAGGGATTCTGATTACCAATAAAAATAAAGAAATTATTGATGTTAATCCTGCTTTTTGTGAAATTTCTGGTTATAGTCGAGAAGATGTTATTGGTCAAAATCCAAATATACTCAGATCAGGCAAACAGTCGCCTCAATTTTATAGTCAATTGTGGGAAAATATTGAAACCAAAGGCTATTGGCAGGGTGAGATATGGAATTGTAAGAAAGATGGTACATTCTATGTTGAGTTGCTGACTATCTCATCCTTACTAGATGATAAGAATAAAGTAACGAACTATGTGGGTGTGTTTACTGATGTTACTCATAGTAAACGACAACAGGAGCAACTACAGTTGATGGCACATTATGATGTGCTGACAGGCTTGCCCAACAGAGCTTTGTTGCTGGACCGGTTTAATCAAGCCATTGCTCATAGTAATCGTACAAAATTGCAACTTGCTATCTGCTTCCTTGATTTGGACAACTTTAAACCTGTGAATGATAATTTTGGTCATGAGGCCGGTGATAAATTGCTGGTTGAAGTTGCACAACGTATTTTAGCTTGTATCCGAGTGGAAGATACCGTCTCCCGTCAAGGGGGAGATGAGTTTGCTATCTTATTGAATGATATTGACTCTATTGCTCAATGTAAACAGTCCTTGGAACGAATACATCATTCACTTAGACAGCCTTATAACATCGGTGGCTTTAAGCATAAGGTTTCTGTGTCTACAGGGGTGACAATGTTCCCCGCTGACAAGGGTGATATAGATACTTTGCTACGTCATGCAGATCAAGCAATGTATCAATCTAAACAACAAGGTCGTAATCGCTTTAGCTTTTTTAATACGGAACAAGAACGAGAGGACACCCTTAAACATCATCGTTTGTATGAAATCAAGCAAGCTTTAGATAACAAAGAGTTTCAACTGTATTATCAGCCTAAAGTAAATATGAGAACAGGGGAGGTATTTGGGGTTGAAGCGTTGATTCGCTGGATACATCCAGAAAAAGGCTTAATTCCACCTTTAGAGTTTTTACCCATAATTGATGGAAGCAAACTAGAAATTCAAATTGGTAACTGGGTGATCAATGAAGCACTTCAACAATTAGATTGCTGGTATCAACAAGGTCTTGAGCTTGAAGTGAGTATTAATATTTCTTCTTATCATCTGCAAGCATCCAATTTCTTAGACCAACTCTATAGAGCACTTGATAAGTATCCCAGGATAGATTCTCAAAAACTACAGTTGGAAATACTGGAAAGTAGTGCGCTGGGTGATATTGATATCATTAGCGGTATTGTAAAAAGTTGCCAAAGTGTTTTAGGTGTTAAGGTGGCACTTGATGATTTTGGTACGGGTTATTCCTCACTTACTCACATGAGAAATTTAAATGTTGATACCATTAAAATTGATCAGTCTTTTGTACGTGACATGTTGGAAGACAGAAATGACCTGGCAATGATTGAAGGTATTGTTTCTTTGGCTAAAACGTTTAATAGACAAGTAATAGCTGAAGGCGTTGAAACTGCCGAGCATGGGATTTTATTGATGAGAATTGGCTGTGATTATGCACAAGGTTATGGAATAGCTAGACCCATGCCTGCTGACAATATCATTATCTGGATGCAAGAGTATATTGCAGATGAATCCTGGTCTCTTTGGTCGGATTTCAAATGGGAGTTGTGTAATTTGCCTTTAATGCTTGCACAAAGTGATCATATTAAATGGGTTGAAGAGATACTTAAGGTATTGCAGGGGAAAGAGCCGACGTTAAAGACTGTTGAGTTGACTGATCATTTGGAATGTCGGTTAGGAAAATGGTACTACACACTGGGTAAAGATCGTTATGGAGATCTCCCTGCTTTTTCTGAACTAGAACAAGACCATATAAAAATCCATCAACTAGGTCAGCAAATTACCCTGCTATATTCTGAAGGTAAAAAAGATGATGCCATACAGTTGACTGAAGAGTTGTTAACACTTAAAACCAAGGTGCTAGAAAAGCTACAAATATTGCAACGAGAAGTTAATTTTTTAGCTGAATGAGGTAATTCAATCCTGCTATCACCGCTATCAGACTCCTAGTTTTATACCTCTCCTAAGTGGTCGAAGATTACTTCCAAACAGATTAGAATGGTTAAAAAAACAAATCCAATATGAGAAATATAAAATGCTAAACCAGCTTAAATTGTTTTTTGAACAGCATATTGCACTACCTGTGCCTGATCAAGTGTTAGAAGAAAATCTTCAGCTTGCCTGTGCTGCATTATTTATTGAAATGATGGTTATGGATGATAAAGAACAGGCTGAAGAACATGAAATGATTTTAAATCGAGTTAAACAAATGTTTTCCCTTTCATTGGAGCAGGCAACTACTTTAATAACATTGGCAACCGAACAAAAGAAACAGTCGACTGATTATTTTCAATTTACCTCATTAATTAATAAAGGTTTTAGTCAACAAAAGAAAGTGACCCTTATAAAGTCCTTATGGCAAATTGCTTACGCCGATGGACATTTAGACAGGCATGAAGAATACATGGTGCGTAAAATGGCTGATTTACTTCATGTGCCCCATCTAGATTTTATCAAGACAAAAATCCAGGTTAATGGCGAGTAAAAAGTTTATATGCCCAATAAGGGATAACATAAAAATATTCATACCCAATCATGATAATTTGGCTATAAAAATAAGCTTATCGGGGCGCAGTGCTAAAGCACTGCGCCCCTGTTTGTAAATTAATCATTAGGCTTTGTGTTATTTTCAAAGCTATTATTTTAATGCTCATTGTTACTATTTAATAGCTACCTTTGCCTTTAATCCGCTGTTTTCAGCTCTATTAAAAAACGACTGAGATAACGAGCCAAAGACTGGTAATACTCTTCGCGGCTGGCTTCAGCTAACATCTCACAATATTCGGGCAGCCAAACCATTAGATGGTTTTGTAAGAACTGCTGTTGCAGATCGCTATATAAATCGGCTTGTTTATTATCTCCCTGCTGCTGATATTGATGTTCCTTATAAGCTAAAAGTCCCATCAACCTAAGTTCTGAGGACAGGTAATCAACGGGGTCATCACAAATTTCAGCTGCATCAAAGCCTGCGGTCTGAAAATAACTAAAAACCGCTTCAACAATATCGCTAGGGAATTCTGCTGAACGGTATAGCGATTCATAAGGCGGCGGTGGGCCGTAACCTTCTTGAATACCTCGGAATAAGCGGGTGAATTCTTTCTGTAATGCCAGAATATCGAGCTTTTCAGCCGATAGTTGCAAGGCTTTGGCTATATCGATTGAGCTTGCTAACGATGGTGTGTGTGTAAAACAATCGCTGAGAAACCAGTAGATTTGAGAGCGTTCATCGGCCGCCAGTCTTTGTTGGCTTACCATTTTGCACTTCTGCCATATAAGTGAGTCCCTATGCCACCTTCGCCATGACAACCTAAACAAACGCTGCGTTGCAAGCGTCCTGGCATTTTATCCGGCATGGGTTTGTGCTTACTCATTATTTGATAGTCATCTTTATAATCTTTGCCAAAATGACAGTTATTACAATCAATCAGTAATTTATCTGCATGAATAATATGGAAGCGGCCAGTTTTAAAATTCGTCGAATAGTCTTTGCCCACATCAATTTTGCCGTTACGAATTTGTTCAGCGATGCGAGCTAAATTCATGGTTTTAAGCTCTTTTTCGGGTCTTATTTGCTGTGTACCCTGTTGCTCTGCAAATGCTGTTGTGAGCATACAGCTGAGTAATATCAAGCCTAGTAGTTTCATTAGAAATCCCCCCCGCGCACCACATAGTAAACTTGAGGGTTGGTACCGGCTTGTTTTTTTAATTGAGCCGCTTTCTTTTTACCAATATATGCGCTGACTTCACTGTCTGGCTGATCTATATCACCAAATAAACGGGCATTTACAGGACAGACTAAATCACAGCTTGGCGTGTATTCCGGTTTTTTACCGATTAATTCAGGCTCACCTGCGGTGATGGCTTTTTCCAGTTTATGCCAGCAAAAAGTACATTTTTCCATTACATTGTTTTTCTTTTGATGCAATGGATGTCTTTGTGCTGATGGAATGGCTTCATATGGGGTTTGTTGTTCAGGATATAACGCTTGCGGCGGTTCCTTATTGATTTGCGGCACACCATAAGGACAGACGGGAGCGCAATAGCCACAGCCGGTACATTTATCATAATCAACAGTCACTACACCATATTCATTTTTGCTGATAGCATGCACATCAATCTCATCACATATTTTCTGACAAGGTGGATCTTCACAGTGCATGCAGGCCATGGTGCCAAAAATAGTGCGTACATCAGGGTAGCTGCCGTTCTCGTATTCGACCATTTCATTCCAGGGCGATCCGGGTGTGTAGTGATTTTCCATATGACAAGCGGCGATACATGAGCGACAACCCATGCAGCGTTCCATATCGATAACTCTTACTAATTTAGTCATAGTATCCCCTTAAACCTTAATCAGTTTGCATTTGGAGTCGTTAAAGCTATCCATGCCGGAAACCACATCGGAATAATTTTCTAAAACCGAATTAACCCAGATACCTTTTTTGGCATAATCAGGAAAATCCAGACTCTGTTGTCCATAATGGTAGGATATCGCCAGGGTATCAGGACGGATGCCTTCAATCACTTTTGCCTTGCCTTGTACTTTGCCGACACGGGTTTCAACAATGACTTGTACACCGGTTTGAATATCGAGCTGGTCGGCTGACTTTTGATTAATCAACACAAAATTTTCCTGCACATCAGGTCCCAGTGCATTCAATATCGGATTTAAAGCGGTATTGCCTGACTGATTCCGGTACATACGTTTGTAGGTGATCAGATAAAAAGGAAAGTCTTTGGCCTCACGGTGAGGGGTGGGAAAACCATGTTCTTTTTTTGGCAATGGTGATAAAGCCAGGCGATAGCGCTCTAAATCTATCATTTTCAGACGATGTTGTTTTTTCTGCTGTTTCACATTTTCCAGGGTATGCACTAATTGTTCAGCATAAAAATTCATTTTTGGCTTGCCAGGGCCTTTGAATTTCTTTTCCACACCTGATAAATAAGTTTTTTCTGCTGATAAATGCTTGCCAATAAAAGCATGTTCCTTGGCATAGGCAAAATCCTTATCTTTGCTTTGCTCCAGCCATATCTGCTCTACCGCTTCTTCGGCGCTATAATCGCGGCCTGTTTTTAACGGATGTTTTTTTAGTTTCCATTGTTTATTAATATTTTTGACATACTCATCCAGAATACCCAGTCGTTTAGCCAGCTGCCATAAAACAGAATAAGCATCATGTTCTATTTTGTAGGCATTGCTTACCGGTTGCCGTATGGCCGTATGGTTGGTGCGTGGTGTGTAGCGGGTAGGCGATGAATGCCAGGATTCCAGATAAGTCAGATCAGGTAATACGATATCGGCCATTTGCGCTGTTTCAGACATCACCAATTCGATCACCACATTATAAGTTTTCTTCAGTGAGGCAAATTGCTTCTGCGTATCCGAAGTAGAAAAAGGGCGATTAGTGGCATAAAAAATTTGCATTTCCGGTGTGTATTCCAAGCCATAGCGCTGTGGATCCAGTACGGTTAGTGCAACTTGTTGAGCAACATTATGGCTGGCATGAGGGAAAAATACGCTTTCTTGCAGGTCAACGCGATGAGGAGGATATTCCGCTTTTGAAGGTTCAAAATACTGTGGTTTTTTGTAAACGCTATGCAGGTTAATACCGCCTACGGCATCAATATTGCCTATTAACATCTGTAAAATCAGCCCTGCTCGCCAGTTTTGCACGCCAAACTCTTTAGCGCTAAGGCCTCTAAAGGTATGAATGGCAACAGGACGATAACGTAGTTTATGACCATCGATAACAACAGTGGCCCCAATTTTTGCCTGTTTACCGAGTTCCTCTGCTAGCCAGCGGACTTTCTTTTCTGGAACCCCTGCGACTTCAGCCACATAGACCGGAGTTATGTCTTCAATACTGTCAGTAAAATGTTGGAAGGCCGTGATATAGGTTTTGCCATCCACCAGATAACGTCCGCGTAAGGCTGGTTTCACGCCTTCAGCAAAGGGTTTTGCCGACTCGCTCAATTCATCCCAAACCAGTATCTGGCCGTCTTTATCTTTTAATAAGCTTTCATCATCTGCGACTAAAGCCGTGGCATTGGTCGTTCCTAATAAAAAGTCTTCATCAATGGTATTGTTTTTAATTAACAACCGTGCCATGCCTAAGATCAACACCACATCTTTGCCGGGCCGAATGGGTATCCATTCATCAGCTTTCGATGCTGTGCTGGAAAGTCGAGGTTCAATCACCACGATTTTCATTCCGCGCTCTTTTGCATCCGTGGCCGCATGATCCAGCCAACGGGCAAATTGTTCTGCCTCGAAATAATTACCGCCAAAATTGAGTAGAAAATTACAATGTTCTATATCGGGAAGGAAGCCATGATAGCCCCAGGTTAGCTCATCTGCCACATGTCGGGCTGCCTCACAGGTTGTGGTTCGATGAACCAGATTAGGGGTGCCAAAGGCTTTGGCAAAGGCTTTAGGGAATTTATCACCGATTAAATATTTACCATGCCCATGTTGCCAGATCAGTTTTCGTGGATCATCTTCTCGTATCGCCTTTAATTTACTGCTAATGGTTTCAAACGCTTCTTCCCAGGAGATCTCAACCCAGCCAGGATCCTGGTCTAAACCTTTTTTGGGATTGGTACGTTTTAACGGTTTTTTTATCCGGTAAGGATTATAGGTATTAAATACCCCCGACACGCCCTTGGGACAAATGCCGACATTATAAAAAGCTGCGCGCTCAGGATCAGGGTAAACCGCTCGAATCACATCATTTTCCATTTTGATGTTGATACCGCAGAAATTAACACAATGGGCGCAAGTTGACTTTACATAACGGATCGTTGATTGAATGATCTTCGTATGTTTTGCCTTATCAGCGACTGCCGCCATCACTTTTAACGGTGTAGCTAACTTTGCTGCAACGATTAATGCAGCACTGGTTTTAATAAATTCCCGTCTATTGTATGGCATGTTATCCCCCTTCTATTCAGATGGTTGCGGCCAGACTCCGGCTTTACGTAAAAAATCCGCACGAACGTCTATGGCTTGGTGAACTAAATTATAATGGCAGGCAATACAGCTGATATTATCGCGCTGAGCCAGTTCATGACGCCTAACACCACGTTCTCGTCTTGGTTTGAGCGCTTCTTGTTGATGGCAGGATCGACAGGTTTCGCTGTCATTAGCCAGCATTCTGTCTCGTACCCGGTAAGCCATTTCTGTTCGCTGACTATCCCAGTGTTCTCGGGTTGAAAAATCATTTGTGATTAATGACCAGGTGTCGCGTATTCCAGAGATAGCATGTGTCCAGGTGGCGGCAAGCAGACCTTTAGGAATATGACAATCAGCACAGCCGGCTTGAATGCCGGTATAAGTGGTGCGATGTTTAGAGTGGGTATAGACGGGTTCAAAGGCAACATAAGCCTGCATCGGATGGCAGCTATTACTACAGAAAGCATCCGTAGAGGTTAGCTGATCAACTTTTTCCAGTGATAAAGCTGTTAGCAGGCCGACAAGCACGCCAGTCAATCCAACTATCAGGATAGATCGCGTTATAAATCTTTGCCCATACATAGTTCCCCCTCAGATGTATGAAAGTTTTACGTTTTTAACTTTTTTATACGCCTATCTTATAGATATTTCAACGCAGTATTTAGGTCAGGAAAGGGTCTTGTCGACATTGTCGGTGATTAATAATTATTGACGGTGCTTGTTTTTAAGCCCTCCTCTCGGCAATAGCTCCTGCATAATCCACATGGAGGTGGTGAATGCAGATATGGTAGGAGCATATATCTGTCCATGTAGTCGTGATGAAGGGCAACACATTCTCTTCATCATTAATAAGCCTTTACGTAAGTTTCTCGTCTTGCTTCGGCAGAGTTGGGGCGCAGTGCTTTAGCCTGCTTTCATAGCCGAAAATAGCTGGCTAAAGCACTGCGCCTCAATGAACTAACCCCATAACTTTAATGGCAGTGAGGGTTTAGGTGAGCGGAAGGTTAATTGGTGGCTTGGTATCGAGTAAAAAACTCGCTGAAATCAGTGAGACTTTCTAGAGTGAAGTTTTGTTTTGAAGGGCTGGATAGTTGAGTGCCAATAGTATATTTGACGACTGGCAAAAATAGTTCGCACTGGCTATCTAATTGCTGGATATGGATCGTTTGCTTGGCTGTTGTGTTAAGTGTGGATAGTGAGAGAATATCTGGAACGCCTTCGATATTCTCAATGAGGATATGGACGGTCCCAGTGGTATTGGTTGTTCTAACTTGCCTAATAATGCCTAGCTTATGTGTTAGGCTGGGGGAGCAAAATAAAGCCAGGTCACCAATCATGCATTCAAAACCGTTAGTTTCAGCAATGATGTAGTGATCATTTTTAACCTGTATGGTTTTTACGGGTTTAGCCTTTTCAAGTAAAGCCAGATTACTATTTGAAGCTCTTTCTCTAGGGTTGTTTAAACTGTTTTTTTCAAAAGGCATAGGCTCTAAGGCCATGTTTTCAATTGCCTGACTGGATATTGATTGGTTACTGAGGTGTTGGATCTTTTTTAATTTATTAACTTTTAAAAGGTGCTCAGTGATTCTCTCAAATCCGACCAGAAGGCGAGAGATTGTCGGAGGAGATGCGATGGGGTGGTTGATCATTGAGTGATAACCCGACAACTGATCGTATAATTGATTGATTGATTGGGGTTCTAGTTTCGATATGAAATCTTTAGATTGCATAAAAGCAATTAAATCCTGAGTATTAATGGCGATAGTGAGTTGTTTTTTTTGATCACTATCAGTTATAGGGTAGGGGGTATTGCCACTAAGTGAATCCCATTGAAAGGTGTTCTTAGTCGAGCTGTATGCTGGATTTAAATTTAGTTTATTGGCTGTTTGATTGGCAATATTAAAGAGCTCTTTTACTTGCTGGCTGGTGTATCTGTGTGGCGTTGATATATTAAACAGGATGTTGCGTTTTATCACAGATTCAATTGTCAATTGGTTTTTAAAGCGCTTAATCTTATGATTAATTTGTATCTGGGCCGTGTTGTTTTTTAAGCTTAAATTATAAACCTTTCCGGCTTCACCCCAGAGTGAGGATGAAGGTGGTTCGTGAAACAGGGCGCTCATACGTAGCGAGTCGCCTATGAGTTGTAATGACAGATAGATGGCAAGATTGTAATCATCATTTGATAAGTTGTCTTTATCACATAAATTACAAAAAGCCAGGCTAGTATTCCTTAATAACTGTATACAAAGGCGGTTGACTTTTTGAGTAGACCGGTCTTGACTGGGTGATTGGATGAAGGAAAGCTCAATAGCTCCGCATATATGAAGTATCGTTGGAATTAACTGGGTTAAGCTTGTTAACACTTTGCTACGATCATCTTTATTTTTTCGTAACAGTTTGATGGCATGGTTCAACTTGACAGCTGAATTGGCGCTGTTTGTTTCACTTAGGGAGTGTAGCCAGGATGATATGGCATCAGGCGATAGTTCAAATGGAAGTTTTGATGTTGTCATACGGATAAATTAGTCATGGTCAGCTGACTTAAGTCTAGTTGTATTTTAAGTTTTTTTAAAATAATAATGTGTGATTTAATTTAAACTTTTCAATAGATGTTATTCAGTTAGCGAGTCTTATTGATGAAATTACTCCAATAAGTGCTATGAATCTATAGTCTGAATCCTGCTTCTATGAGCTAGGCGTTAAGCAATAATCGTTTTACTCTCCGCACCGGCTTGTTCTCTGACTAATTTTGGCACTAAATAACCGGGTAAGTTCTTTTTTAATTGATTCATTAAGGCGATTGCCTGGTTTTCACTGGTCTCAAAATGTGCGGTACCTGCGGCTCTATCCAAAAGATGTAGATAGTAGGGTAAAACCCCCATGCTAAACAGTTTTTCACTTAATTCAATGAGTTGCTGTGAATCGTCATTTATGCCTTTTAGTAATACGGCTTGATTGAGCAAAGTGACATTGGCCTCCTTTAAGTCTTCAAAGGCTGATCGTACTTTACTGTTTAACTCATTCGCATGATTTGAATGAGCCACCAGCACAAGCTCTTTTTTTATCTTCGATAGTCCGTTGCAAAGTTCAGCTGTTATTCGGCTTGGCAGCACGATGGGTATGCGGCTGTGAATACGGATGCGCTTGATATGAGGAATGGCTTGCAGTTGTTGCATTAAGCCTAGAATCTTTTGCTCATTGAGTAATAAAGGATCACCGCCACTTAAAATAACTTCTGATATATCGCTGCGATTTTGTATGTAGTTGATTGCTTTTTGGTGTTTTTTAGTGCTGAGCTGAAAATCACTGTAGGGGAAATTTCTACGAAAACAATAACGACAGTTTATTGCACAACTGCCCGTAGTAATAAGCAGAACGCGGCCTTGATATTTATGAATAACGCCTGCTTCAGTGATAGCGTTAATATCACCAACGGGGTCATTGCTAAATCCAGAGGCAGAAATATTCTCATTTTTGGTAGGTAATATTTGTTTCAGCAAAGGGTCGTTAATATTACCTTTTTCCATTCTGGCTACAAATTCACGTGGGACACGTAAAGGAAACGTAGAGCTTGATGGCAGCAGGGTTTTGTCAGCCTGAGATATGTTTAAATACTCACAAATATCGTCAATATTATTGAATCCTTCGGCAAGTTCTTGTTGCCATGTTTTTGAGTTTTGAAGCAAGTTTTTTCCTATATAACGAGGGTCACTGTTTCTATCAATAGTTAGCTCCATTATAATGGTTGAAACACTTTTTGTTTACTTGAGGAAAAAATGGCTAAGTATAGTACTAATGAATTTAAAGCAGGTCTTAAGATTATGTTAGATCAAGACCCTTGTGCAATCATTGAAAATGAGTTTATCAAGCCAGGTAAGGGCCAGGCTTTTAGCCGAGTAAGGATTAGAAATTTAAAAACAGGTCGGGTGATTGAGCGTACTTTTAAATCAGGTGAATCAGTTGAAGGTGCTGATGTTATCGATATGGAAATGCAGTACCTATACAATGATGGTGAATTTTGGCATTTTATGGTGCCAGATACTTTTGAACAATATCAAGCCGACAGCAATGCCGTTGCAGACGCAGTAAAATGGTTAAAGGATCAAGATATCTGTACCATGATTTTATGGAATGATGCGCCACTGTCAGTGACGCCGCCCAATTTTGTGGAATTAGCCATAGCCGAAACTGACCCGGGATTAAAAGGTGATACTTCGGGTGGTGGTGGTAAACCCGCTACTTTGGAGACTGGGGCCGTTGTAAGGGTGCCTTTATTTGTTCAAATTGGTGAAATGATTAGAGTTGATACCCGTACAGGTGAATATGTATCACGCGTGAAAGAATAGTGGTCGAGGACTGGAAACCTGCCTGTGATTTAAAACAGATGCGGCTGAGAGCGCAGATGCTGAAAAGTATACGGGGTTTCTTTGAACAAAAATCAGTGCTTGAAGTGGAAACCCCGTTGCTCTGTGCTGCAACGGGAACTGATCCGCAATTGGATTTTTTTTCCAGCTTTTATCATTGTGCGCCAGAAAACAAAGCCATGTACCTGCAAACTTCACCCGAATTTGCCATGAAAAGGTTACTGGCTGCGGGTAGTGGTTCAATTTTTCAAATATGTAAGGCTTTTAGGAATGGTGAGGTTGGACGTTTGCATAATCCTGAATTCTCCATTCTTGAGTGGTATAGGGTTGATTTTACGCTTGATCAATTGATGGATGAAGTGCTTGAATTAATTGCTGAACTGCTTGGAACGAGTCTAAAAGACAGCCATAAAGTGAGTTATGTTGATGTGTTTAAGGAAGCTACAGGCTTAAATCCTCTGGTTTTTTGTCAAACCAGCTATGCAGAATATGCAGTCAATAATAATATAAAGGATGCTGTTTCCTTATGTGGAAATGATCATTCCATGTGGCTGGATTTTATCTTTAGTTACAAAGTTCAACCAACACTGGAGCGTCATTTTGTAGCAATGGTATATGGCTACCCTGCGATTCAATCTTCATTAGCTAGAATAAACCCAGATGATTCTGCTGTTGCGGATAGGTTTGAAGTGTTTATTAAAGGCTTAGAAATTGGCAATGGTTTTTTTGAATTGTCTGATGCCAATGAGCAAGAAAAACGCTTTGATCAGGAGAATCAATGCAGGCAACAAAAAGGTTTAGTTATTGTACAAAAAGATGAAAAATTTCTTCAGGCCTTGCATGCTGGCTTACCTGATTGTAGTGGAATTGCTATCGGGCTGGATAGATTATTAATGGTTTTGAGCAATGCTCAGTCGTTGAATGATGTAATCGCCTTCCCGTTTGAAAGAGCATGATATAATTTTAACTTAAATAATGATTATTTTAATTTGGTAAGCTTGTGACAAGAAAAGTACTGCACTCATTGCTATTGACAACACTATTAGCCACTCAAGCTCTGAAGGCTGAAGATCGGTTTCTAGTTGAAAATATAAAAGTAAATGGCTTGCAAAGAATTTCAGCAGGTACGGTTTATAATTATCTGCCAGTCAATGTGGGGGAAAAGTTTGTTTTTTCTAAAGCAGCTTATGCCATTAAAGAATTATTTAAAACGGGTTTTTTTAAAGATATTTCATTAGAAAAAGATGGCTCCACATTGGTTGTTAATGTGGTTGAAAGACCCTCAATTGCAAAAATAATCTTTGAAGGTAATAAGGATCTGAGTTCGGATGATTTAACTTCAGCACTTAAAAAAATAGGCCTGGCTGAAGGCAAGGTTTTTAACCGTCAAATCCTGGATAAAGTTGAACAAGAATTAAGACGACAATATTTTAGTCACGGTAAATATGGTTTAAAAATTGAGACTCAAGTCTCTAAGCTAACTCGAAATAGGGTCGGCATCCATATTGATATTTCTGAGGGGCGTGTAGCTAAAATCAAGCAAATTAATGTTGTTGGCAACAATGTATATGAAAATGAAGCTTTAATTAAAGCATTTGAATTAAACACCACTAACTGGCTGTCTTTTTATACTAAGGATGATCAGTATTCAAAACAAAAGCTATCTGCTGATCTTGAGCGTTTGCGCTCTTATTATCTGGATAGAGGTTATATCAATTTCTCAATTGAATCCACGCAAGTTGCTATTACGCCAGATAAAAAAGAAATATATGTCACCATTAATGTAAAAGAAGGCGATTTATTTACCCTTGAGAAAGTGAAGTTGTCTGGAAATCTGGTGGTTGAGCCAGATAAAATACTTAAGTTGGTTAAGGTTGGGCCGGGTGAAATCTTTTCACGTAAAAATGCCACTGAAACATCTAAAGCTATTTCAGACCGCCTAGGTGATGAGGGCTATGTTTTCGCAAATGTGAATATGGTGCCAGAAATCAATGAAGAGTTAAAAACGGTCAATATGACTTTTTTTGTTGATCCAGGTAAGCGTGTTTATGTTAACCGGATTAATATGAATGGTAATACTAAAACCCGAGATGAGGTTTTAAGAAGAGAGCTCAGACAAATGGAATCTAGCTGGGCTTCAACGAGAAAAATTGAACGCTCAAAAATCAGATTGCAGCGACTCGGTTATTTTGAAGAGGTCAATGTAGAAACACCCCCCGTAGTCGGCACATCGGACCAGATAGATGTTAATTATACGGTGGTGGAAAAGTCATCGGGTAACTTAATGGCAGGGGTTGGTTTTTCACAGACCCAGGGTATTGTGTTTAATGCTAATGTTTCTCAAGATAATGTCTTTGGCTCGGGTAAACGAGTTAATCTTGCCTTTAATAACAGTGATGTATCTACCCGTTATAATTTTGGTTACTATGACCCTTACTTTACCCTGGATGGTGTCAGTATGGGCTATGATTTGGGCTATAGCGCCAGGGATGCGGAAGAGGCTAATATATCCAATTATTCTACCGATGTGATTAATAGTAGTTTTAATTTTGGTCTGCCATTAAATGAAAGTGATCGATTGCGTTTTAATATCGACCTTAAGCATACTAAATTAACTACCTCTGATTTTTCTTCAGCTGAAATTCGTCAGTTTGTTGATGATAATGGGGATAAATATATTACCCTGGCGACCTCTATAGGCTGGACGCATGATACTTTGAATCGAGCAATATTTCCTGATGCGGGTGGGCAGCAACGCTTATCAGCCTTTGCCACCGTTCCAGGCAGTGATTTAGAGTATTATAAACTTGCCTATAAACATCAACAGTATTTCCCGATTGCCAAAGATTTAACTTTTAGGCTTTTAGGTGAATTTGCCTATGGTGATGGCTATGGTGATACTGAAAGCCTGCCATTTTTTGAGCATTACTATGCGGGTGGGGTGAAATCGATTCGTGGTTATGATGATAATACCATTGGACCAAGAGACTCCAGAAATGACCCTTTTGGTGGTACAACTAAAATTATTGGTAAAGCCGAGTTGTTTTTTCCTGTGCCTTTTGTAGAAGATGTTAAATCAATACGGATAGGCTCATTTATTGATGCGGGTACGGTAACTGATGGCCTGGATGTTGGTACTATGAAATATTCTGTGGGGCTTTCTGGAGAGTGGTTGTCGCCTTTTGGCGCGCTGTCTGTGAGTTTCGCAATACCGATGAATGCGGATGAAGATGATGAAGAGCAAAGCTTTCAGTTCTCATTTGGGTCAGGGTTTTAATCTAGGAGCCTGTCCGCATTGATTTTCATGGCTATTAACAAAGCATATGTTAGCAAAAAACTAGCCCATCTTGTTCCCATGCTCCCGGGTCACTGCCATTAAGTTAAGAGCAATACAAGAATGGGGCGCAGTGCTTTAGCCTGCTATTTTTAGCTATGAATGCAGGCTAAAGCACTGCGCCCCAACGGACTAATCCCTTAACTTAATGGCAGTGATGCTCCCGGGTGGGAATACATACCTGTCTAGGGCTGCAGCACGATATGCATTCCTGGCGAATACGCTGGGAACGAGAAATTTTCAGATCGTACATTTCTGGTATGAGGTGAACCTGGTGTGCTGTATATGGCAGAAGCTCATGGGTAATCAGCTTGATTTTTGATGTATACATCCCCTGCTATTTTAATGCTGAACTATTTACAGTTTAATTTGTCAGTAATTTGGCCTATAATTTACAAGCTTAGGGGGCGCTACAGTTTTTTGTAGCATTTACTACGGTTAGATTTTCTTTTATGCCGTTTACTTTTGTCATGTTGTAAAGATGGAATTATCAATGAAAAATAAAATTTCTTTGTTTTTAGTGCTTTTGTTTGTTGCTAACGTTAGTTATGCAGAGTTAAAAGTCGGTGTGGTTAATATTGCCAAGGTTCTGCAAAAAGCACCTCAAGCAGAAAAAGCACAAAAACGGATGGAAAAAGAATTTTCACCTAGAAAAAAACATTTAGAATCTCAAGTTAAGGAAATTAACAAGCTTGAAGAAAAGTTAACTAGAGATGCATCTGTTATGGGTGAATCTGAGCGCCGTAGACTTGAAAAAGATATTTTTGAAAAGAAAAGAGAAGCGAAAAGAGAGCAGCAAGAGTTTAAAGAAGATGTGAGCATGTTCAATAATGAAGAAATGGGCAAGATTCAACGCCGTGTTCTTGATGCAATTAAAGCCTTGGCAAAGGATGAAAGTTTTGATTTGTTATTAATGGATGGTGTTCAAAACGGTGTGGTTTATTATGCTAACAAAATCGATGTGACTGAAAAAGTACAGAAAAAACTAGCTTCATTATCTGATTAATAGCGTATATAAAGGAACGATAAATGACAGCTCAGTTAGACATCCTGCAAATTCAGGAATTATTGCCTCATAGATACCCTTTTTTATTGGTCGATAAGGTTATAGAATGTGAACCTAAGGAACGCTTGTTAGCCTGTAAGAATGTGACTTTTAACGAACCTTTTTTTCAAGGTCATTTCCCTAAAAATCCGGTTTTTCCTGGGGTATTGATGCTTGAGGCTCTTGCTCAGGCGACTGCTTTATTAACATCACAATCAGATGAACAGTTTGGGCCAGGCACAACCTATTATCTGGCAGGGATTGATAAAGCACGTTTTAAACGACAAGTTGGCCCGGGCGATCAATTGATGCTGGAAGTGACATTTGTTAAAAGTCGGCGCAATATATGGTCATTTGAATGTCGTGCTGAAGTTGATGGTGAATTAGCGGCAAGCGCAAATATTATGTGTGCAGCAGTGGTAGGTTAATGTTGATAGATCCCAAAGCAATAGTCGATGTTAATGCAGAGATTGCTGATGATGTCACCATAGGACCCTTCTCTGTGATTGGGCCAGAAGTACAGATTGATTCTGGTACTGTGATAGGTCCGCATGTGGTTATCAATGGGGCAACTGCCATTGGTCGTGATAATCATATCTATCAATTTTCTTCAATTGGTGAATGTCCTCAGGATAAAAAATATGCTGATGAGGAAACTCGTTTAGAAATTGGTGATAGAAATATTATCCGAGAATTTACCACCATGCATAGAGGAACTCTACAAGATCATGGTTTAACCTTGATTGGTAGTGATAATTTATTTATGGCTTATACCCATGTGGCTCATGATTGTATTATTGGTGACCATGTGATCATGGCTAATGGTGCTTCTATCGCAGGCCATGTGCATATGGGGGACCATGCAATTTTAGGTGGTTTTACCCTGGTGCATCAATTTACTCAAATTGGGGCTTATAGTTTTTCTGCTATGGGTAGCGCGATTACTCAGGATATTCCTCCGTTTGTAATGGTGGGTGGCAGACCTACTCGTCCTCATGGGATCAATTCGGTTGGCATGGAACGAAATGGTATTTCACCTGAAGTAGTAAGGCAGATTAGAAAAGCTTATAAGATTTTGTATAAGAATAATATGCGCATGGAAGAAGCTATTGAAGAAATAGAAGATCTGGCGGGTGAAAGTAAGGAGCTTTCCGATATGGTCAGTTTTTTACGCAATGTAACCAGAGGTATACTGCGATAAATAGCAATAGAGTCATTGCAGGTATTGATGAAGTCGGGCGAGGTTGTATCGTTGGAGCCGTTGTTTCAGCGGTTGTTATTTTAGACCCGGATAAACCTATAGCCGGGTTAACCGATTCTAAAAAACTGACGGAAAAAAAGCGTAAAAACCTTGCTGAGTTAATCAAACAAAATGCCAGGGCCTGGGCTATTGGGCGTGCAGAACCTTGTGAAATTGATCGTATCAATATCTTACAGGCAACACTGTTGGCAATGAGTCGCGCATACTCTCAGCTTAATGTGACAGCTGACTGGGTACAGGTAGATGGCACTTTCTATCCTGATATTCCCTGTTTAGGAGAAACCATTGTTAAAGGGGATTTAAAAATCGCTGAAATTTCAGCCGCTTCTATTTTAGCCAAAGTAGCCAGGGATAATGAAATGATGACATTGGATGCCCTGTATCCTGGTTATGCATTTGCAAAACACAAAGGTTATCCTACAAAATTTCATTTAGAAAAGTTACACAGCCTGGGTGTAACAGAGCAGCATAGAAAGTCATTTGCACCAGTAAAAAAGTTGTTGCTGGTATGACTGCTGGATAAACAGTCGTAGAGACGTTGCATGCAACGTCTTTTTAACTGTCTCTGCATCTGCAAATTCAAGCAACTATCCCAGCAATCCCTTTTTAGTTAAAGTTTAATATCATTCATGAAACCTGAGTTTGTCCATTTACGCGTTCATTCTGAATTCTCATTAGTAGATGGTATAGTCAAAATCAAACCATTGGTTAAGCGATTGGCTGATTTTAATATGCCAGCAGTCGCTATCACAGAGCAGTCTAATCTTTTTTCTTTAGTTAAATTTTATAGGGCAACGCAAGGTCAAGGTATTAAAGGTATTGTTGGTGCGGATGTCCTGGTTTTTAACCCGGAAGAACCAACCAGTCCATTTCGACTGACTTTATTAGCCCTTAATCAACAAGGCTACATTACACTCACTGAGTTAATATCCATTGCTTATCAGGAAGGGCAGCATCTAGATGTGCCTATGTTGAAAAAACAGTGGATTGAAGAAAACAATCAGGGACTTATTGCCTTATCTGGGGCAATGGGTGGTGATATTGGTATTGATTTGTTGGCGGATAAAATCACAGAAGCTGAACAAAAAGCCAGTTACTGGTCAGGTATATTTGAGCAGGGTTTTTATCTGGAAATACAGCGAGTAGGGAAGCTGGATGAAGAGCGTTATATTAAAGCTGCTGTTGATCTTGCAGTGAAAATGGATTTACCTGTAGTTGCAACTAATGATGTGCGCTTTATTGATGCAACTGATT
>Ga0209707_1000649_pt1 | contig 20376 bp, 15 predicted proteins | sample EN4Hudsemesocosm_FD_184630 | JGI IMG/M metagenome (GOLD analysis project Ga0209707, IMG submission 184630) | Methane-oxidizing microbial communities from mesocosms in the Hudson Canyon - EN4B Hudson Canyon (SPAdes) (version 2) | ecosystem: Environmental > Aquatic > Marine > Cold seeps | place... | reverse complement strand
TCCGACCACCTCGCTTTTTCCAAGTAATTTGGCACCACAATAATATCGTCAGTTAATTTTGAAAACTCTGCAGCCAACGCCTCATTTGCCACGATCACACGATCAGAGCACTGAAACTTTTCTTTCAACTTTCTGCGTGTATTTTTAGGCCACTGACCTTTCATTGGGTGATTATTTGGCAACATATAAACCAAATCATCCTGACCAGACACCATAAAAACATCATTGAACTGACGATATTTTTTCCATGGCTCTAACATCCAGTCCAGAAAACCATTTTGAATCAGCAACACATCCGGTTTAATTCGCTCAATTTCAACAGGCGTTGGAAAAATTAGCTGATCCATATTATTAGCTAAACTACTTTGTATCATCCCCGCTTGCGTTAATCCACGTATTGGCGCTCTAACACGATACTCACCCACACCAGCACTATTAGCAGGAAATGCATAAACTCTGGGTTTATCTTTAAAATCCACATTCCAAGTAACATTCATGGAAATATCAACTTGAAAATCAGTGTTTTTTAATGACAGATTGCGATTATAGGCGGGATCATTCGCTAGCTGTGGCAGCCATTTCTCCAGCATGCTATCGATTTCTTGCTGAGACTGCTCAATTCGTTTTTTATCCTGCTTAACCTTTTTAAGCGAACTAGATCCATGATGAATCAAAGTAACATAAGGCGTCCAAACTATTTTATAGTCTAGCTCACGCACTTTCAGACATAAATCGACATCGTTATATAAAACCTTAAATTTATCCTCATCTAATCCGCCTACTTCCTGATAAAGTTTTTTCTCTATCATCAAACACGCGGCGGTTACGGCCGAATAATCTTGCACCAACATTGCACGATCCATATATCCTGTAACTTCCATTGGAATTGCAATATGAGGATGCTCAGCAACACCATTCGCCCCCATACCTAATACAACACCTGCATGTTGAATCGTTTTATTTGGAAAAACCAACTTAACACCAACAACACCAACTTCTTTTCGCTGCGCCTGACTTAACATGCCTTGCAACCATTCTGTTTGTAACACCATCGTATCATTATTCAGCAAAACCAAATAATCTCCGACAGCCTGTTCGACAGCAAAATTATTAATAGCAGAAAAATTATATGGTTTGGCATACTCAATCACTTTAATTTTATCCGGATTGGACTGAGTTACCTGCTCAAAATAATTTTTTGTCTCGGCCTCTATACTCTGGTTATCCATAATAATAATTTCATAATTTGGATAACTGGTTTTATCAAGAATGCTATCTACACATGCATTTAATAATGCCAATTGATCTTTAGTCGGGATAATAATCGAAACTTTCGGCGCTGTTTCATGCTGATACTTAACATCAAAAGAGCCTTTAGCAAATCCCTCACCAATAATCACTTTAATATTTTTGCGCTGAAAATGATTAGCTAATGCTGCTTGTCTAAATTCAAACTGTGCTAACTTATATTGATCTAAAGTATCCTGCCTATGCAAAAGAATGTTTTCTACATGCCCAATAACAGATTCACCGAAATAATCTAAATAATGTAAAACCAAATCATATGCAATAAAAGCATTTGGAAAAAAAATTTGCTCTAACTGAGTAAGTGATGCTGAGTTAAATAACGTTAGACCACCGATATAATCAGTTGAATACAATAAATCTAAATTGAAACTAGGTTTAAATTGCGGACTATGAAAAAAACCTTCAGGGCTAACTCTGTCTTCATCAGTATATATAAGCTGAAAATCAGGGCGTTTATTACTGAACTCAATACAAGATGACAAAGCATGTGGCTCTAAATAATCCCCCACCTCAAGAAATACCAGCCAGTCACTTACAATATTCAGTTTCAACAGAATCGTTTGAACATCTGTCTGCTGATCAATCTGCAACCAACTTAACTGCGCCACCTCATTAAACATCTCATCAGGGCAAGGCAAACAACTTATCACCGATAAATGCCAGTTTTCATAGCTCTGACCTCCTAGGCTATCAATTGTATTAGCCAGCAGTGACAAATCACCATCAACATAAATAAGGCAATGTATCTTTGCTTGCTTTATAGAAGAATCTGACAGAAATAACATATCCCTAGAGAGGTCATTTTCTCGCTTTTTATCCAGCCAGTCCTGATAAACCACATCATCTCTTTTAGGCATTCTATCGGTAAGCATATATCCAGAGGTCTGACAAATAACACCAAACAATCGTTCAATTGCATGCGCTAACGTACCATCAAGCTGACCGAGTTCTTCTTCGAAATCGTCTGCTGTTAGGTTTAGTTTCAACACATTATCAATGGCTTCAGGCCGAAACCAAAACATGGAGCCATTAACATACTTAAATTGTTTTTTATCAAATTCACCCCTATCAATACCAGGCATTAATTGATTTATCGTTTGAAAATTAGCATCTATTGATTTAAATGGATACAAATGTCCCAATGGCGAGAATATGCCTAGCGTTGGATTGGATTCAAATAAATCAAAAATATCATTAACTCGTTTATTCCATTGTGCTAATGAAGATAATGTTGTTTTTCGCCATTTCTCACCATATTCATCAATTTGATGCGGACTTTTCTTGGTGTGCAGCTTAAGAACCAACCTATAGTTTAAAGGCTGAATTTCTTTGAATATAGTTAAAAAAGGAAGGATACCTCTGCCTTTATTAGGAAGTTCGTATATTTTGGCGTTAGGGAATGATTTTAAGATAGCTAATGAAACACTCTTGTCACTATCTTCTGGAATTGACACATATAAGTCAAATTCTTGCGGAACACTTGAGATCGCTAATTCAAATTCAGGCCACAAATCAAAATAATAGAGCTGCAGTATCACAGCTATAGATTTTCTACTTTGCTTTGGAAGTGTTCTTAACCGTTGTTCACGAGCCTTAATCAAGGAAGGTGAGCATGAATCATTATGACGATTGTAAACACCAGAAAATACTTCCGCGTAATTCTTAATATTAGCATTTGTGACAGACTCACCACCTTGTATAGAGTTAACCTTGGCCGTTACTACTGGTATATGAGAAAAATTACAAACAGAGCTTAGCCTTATCAGCAACTCCCAATCCTCAAGACAGCTCATCTCTTCATCAAAGAACCCGGCCTCATCTAACTTACTTTTGCGTATCCCCCAGGTATTGATAGGGATAAAATTCTCCACCAATAGCTGCTCTCGGGAAAACACCATATCTTTATATGGAACTTCTTTCCCTATTAAGTTACCTGCTTCATCCTTATATATATACTCAGCAAGTGTATAAACAAAATCAGCATTTTTAAGACCTTTAACTATCGTTTCTAGGTGATTAGGCAAATATGCATCGTCATCATCTAAAAAACAAACCACATCACCTAACATAGATTCTAATGCAACATTTCGAGCATAAGATTGCCCATGATTTTGGGAAAGTTCAATTAACTTAATACGTGAGTCAAATGTTACCAGCCTTTTTGAAATTGATTCACCGCCGTCATTAATGACGATAGCCTCCCAATTTTTATAACTTTGGCTAGAAATAGAAAGTAATGTTTTATATAACGAGGCTGTTCGATTACAGGTTGGAATAACAACTGAAACAAGTGGAAACACACCTTCATCAGAGAACATATCAATAAGTTCCATTTTTCGGTCATCCTGAATATACTCTGTACTTAGATCTGCATTTCTTTCTGCTTCCGATAAAAAACTTGATGAATTAGCTATACCTTTATTCACAGAATAAAGGTATAGCTCGGCTTTACTTATATCATTTAATGAATAGGCCGACCTGTTATTTAATATAATATATGCTTTTTTTTCTTCAAAGTTTGCCAATGCATGTTGATACAGCCCTGTATCATGCCGTCGATACATAAACAGAGGTTCAGGTATTCTTTTACCGTAATACTCATTACACCCAGCAGCTATCCAAAAATCCCAGTCCTCACAGCCTCTGACATTTTCTCTATACCCCCCAATGTCTTCCCACACCTCTCTCCTATATAACCCACAATAAGAGATATGATTGGCATACTTTAATTGATTAAAATCATATTCCCCGGCTAAAACAATTTCATCAACACCATCAAAGTCCAACCTATCCGTATATGCAATACCTATGCTAGGACTTTCATCCAGAACTTGAGCGCACCTTTCAAGCATTTTTCTATCCAGCTTGTCATCAGCATCTAAACATAAGATATATTCACCAACTGCACATTTAATACCATTATTTCGGCTAATTGCAGGTTGTCCCGAATTTTCTTGGTTAATTAGTTTTATCTTAAAATCTGGATTCGCATTAATTAACTCTTCTGCGACTTTTTGTGAGTCATCAGTACTTCCATCATTAACAATAATAATTTCAAAATTAGAATATGTTTGTCTAATAACACTTTCTACAGCTTCTTTTAGATATTTAGCATAGTTGTAGCAAGTCACAACCACGGAAATACAATGGCCTGCTGATTTCATTCGGCTATTTGAATTCATCTTATTTTTCAAAAAGATATTTTCATAATTTTTTTCATATGCATATGATTTATCAGGAGAAGGTGATAAATGAACATCATTACCTTTAGTTAAAAAATTACAAATACTATCTAGTGACTTATTCTTTCCTTCATATAACTCTTCCACATTAGTATATGTAAGCCTCGCATGATGAACATTAATAATCTCTACTAAAGAAAACCTCTTGGACAGTCGAACAAAGTAGTGATAGCTGAAACGATACAAAACACACAGTTGCTCTTTTGTTACCTTCGTATCTAAAAGCTGAATAATACTCTCTTCAAGTAACTCAGGACTTTTCAAGCTAGTTACACAACCCAACCCATAAAATGGGCCTCCCCCACAGATTAAAGTAGGTTTTTGACGAATAACACTTTCTAAGGTTATTGTTGAAAAAAAGGTCAAATTTGCAACGGATGCATTAATAAGCTCATAAGAACTCACCTTTTCTTTTGGCCAAATAAACACAACATTACCTGATGAGCCAGAAGAAGCCTCTATCAATTTCATTTCATTAAGAAATTGGTGATTTGTACCTGTAAGCCCACTTAAATTAGGATGCAACCTTATAACCAAAACAAGATTTTTACGCTTTAAAAATATACTAACAACTTGCCGAATCCATTCAATCTGAGCCATCAGCGGCTTCCAACTATCAGATGCCGCCACCTCATCATCTGATGACGGAAAAAGAGAAACCATTTTTTTATCAAAAGGAATGCCATATTTTTCTTTAAATATTGTAACTGACTCATTCCCTTGTACAAATGACAACCATCCAGTATTTTTTCCCTGCTCTCTATCTTCAAACATTATTTTATCAACCGCATTAAGTTGATTTTCTAACAGAGGAACCATCTGCCACTTTCTCCATGTACTTGCAAAGGTATTAGTAGAGGAGCATGATTCATTTTGAAAAAGAGATAGACTATTATCCAGCCGACCTCTTTCATGAGTTAAAACCCTAACATTATTTAGCTTCGCCACTTCCAAAAAAATACGATGACTAAACATTCGCCCATTAAAAGTAAACAATGCATCAGGACGAAAATCATTTATTATTCTTTTAGCTGCTTTACAAGCAAGTCCACCACTATATAAATAGCTCCTAAACCCATCTTCTATAGTTTTATCAAGGAAATTTAGATCTTTTATTCTAAAATGAGAGTTTACCGACGAGCTAACCCATTTCCCTACTGAATATCCATCTATTTGTGCTTGCAGCAAATCATCTGTAGAAAGACTATTTACCCACTTTTTAATATCATTAAAATCTTTTTCAATTAAAAATTCTCCGAGCCAATCAAACTTTAAATTTGATTTATTGTAAATTGATTCACTCATTCCCATACAGCTATTACAAGACTGCTCTCCTCTCGGGGAACTCGCGGCCCAATGTTGATCGCAGTCAGAAAATGTAGCATTACAGCATACAATTTTCACCTGATGCCCTCGCTCAACTAACCCTTTTGCAACTGTGATATCATAATAACTATGCAAATACCATTCACTGTACGGGGAATAAATTAATATTTTTTTCATCAGAATCTACCCCCTAACATTATTTTTCAATAGCTCATCAAAATAAGTAACTGTTTTCATAAGTCCATCTTTTAATGACACTTCAGGCCCCCAATTTAACTTACTAGCAGCCAAGCTAATATCTGGTTGCCGTTGCTTAGGGTCATCACCGGGAAGAGGTTGATAAATAATCTGAGATTTACTTCCTATCATATCAATAACTTGTTCAGCCAATTGCAAAATAGTAAATTCCATTGGGTTTCCTAAATTTACCGGCCCCGTAAACCCATCGCTCTTTTCCATTAACTTTACTACCCCACCAATCAAGTCATCTACATAACAAAAACTACGTGTATGGCTACCATCTCCATAAATAGTAATATTTTCTCCTCTCAAAGCCTGGACTATAAAATTTGAAACCACTCGCCCGTCGTTAGGGTGCATATTTGGGCCGTAGGTATTAAATATTCGTGCCACTTTTATATTTAAATTATATTGTCGATGATAATCAAAAAATAAAGTTTCGGCACAACGTTTACCCTCATCATAACAAGACCGAATACCATTAGGGTTAACATGCCCCCAATAGCTTTCTCTTTGTGGGTGTTCTTGAGGGTCACCATAAACCTCGGAAGTCGATGCTTGTAAAATAGTGGCTTTTACTCGCTTAGCCAACCCAAGCATATTAATTGCGCCATGAACACTTGTTTTTGTTGTCTGAACAGGATCAAACTGGTAATGAACTGGGCTTGCGGGGCAAGCAAGATTATATATCTCATCAACTTCCAAATAAAGAGGGAAAGTAATATCATGCCGGATTAGTTCAAAATAAGGATTATCTAATAAATGAACAATATTCATTTTTGAACCCGTAAAAAAATTATCTACACATATTACTTCATGTCCATTTTTAAGAAGTAACTTACATAAATGCGAACCTAAAAACCCCGCCCCACCTGTTACTAATATTCTTTTCATATGCATTTCTCTTCTAAAATTCACGATTGCAAATCTATTATCGACACAAGCCTTGCTAATTACAGTACATATTGGCTAACAAAAATGAACCCACCTGATTTTCTAGGAAGAAAACCATTAAGATTAAGTTAAGCTTCATTTTATTTCTCTCAGGGAAATAAATGCTTCCGCATAATTTACTCCAACTCCATGTCCTCTTACACTGGCATGACAAATCATATTTTCGATACTACGACTATGAGGTGCGTCATGCATTTCATAGCTATATACATCTAAAACTTTACGCTTTATTTCCATATATTCAGAAATATCAACAAATACATTGGGGGAAAAAAGCATTATCCCTGGTGTTTGCCATTCTGTACTTGATAGCACTTCAAATGCATAGATCTCTTTAACACAAAAGTCAGGTTGCGGCCGGCAGGCAGTCATTACTGCTTTATGAGTCACATGATGGTCAATATTCAAATCACCAACATGGTGTGTATAAATAATAGCGGGCTGTATTTCTGTAATTTTACTCTCTACTGCTTGAGTAACACCAAGCAATGGCACTGTATCCATTTTATTATCAGGGAAATTTAAATTCTGCATTGAAATTACACCCAGAATGTTCGCTGCTTTTTCAGCAGAACTTATCCGATCATTTACGTCGCTCTTCGCACCATTACGAGATCCAACACCATCAGTCATAAACAGCACATGAACTTGATCCCCTGCTGCTACATGTTTTGCCATTGTACCGGCACAACCAAGAGCCTCATCATCAGAGTGAGCAGCAACTATAAGAACCGTTTTACACATGATTTTTACTCCCTAATTTTTCAATCAATAAACAAATTGTCCTTGCTCCAGTAACTGTTAATAAACTCATCAACTTTTCAGATCTATTTACTCTATTTTCTGAGGTTTCGTTATTCAATGCTTTAATCAATGTAGACTGCATATTATGTACCTTTGCTGACTCGGCACCTAAAGACAACTTATGCCTCCTATAATAATCCCAGTTTCTATGCTGATCTTCCCCCGTCTTGACCGAAAAAGTTGGCACTCCAAGCCATGCAAGCTCATTCAATGTTTGCCCTGCAGCAGAAACAGCAAAATCGACTGATGCCATTATTTCAGCCATTTTCATCGGTTCCAGTTTCCCGTATATCTGTGATATTTTTCCATGTATTTTTTTTGCTAGCTGCTCGTTGCCCGTAACAACTATCGCCTGATACTCAGCATTTTCCAGAATATTAATCACTTGCTGAAATAATATTTCATCTTGCTGAGAGCCCCCAAAAGTAACCAAAACGGTTTCTATAGTTTCTCTTATCTCAAACTTCCTTGCGACAAGTATTTCTGGGCGAAGAATGACGTACTCCCCTCCCCCGACAGTATCAGCACTCTGATTACTATAGTCCATCTCTTTTCCATATATCCCTGGGCATACGACCAAATCCACTGGGTATGAAATTCGATTATAATCATCAAGCACAACCACAAATGGAAACATGCTTTTTAGGAAGCCAAAGTAATCTGCATTAGGGCGATAACTATCAACCAGCAAGAGAGTGTTTGCGGTCGCAAATTGTTTGAGTTTATCTGCTACATTGAGCCAATCGAAAGTTTCAGCGCCATCTGGCGCAAGTTCCCCACCTTCCATTTGTGCCAATAACCGAGCAGTTCCATCATTCCATGCACATTTGATCGCGAGACATCGCATAAGATGTCCAAAACCAATATCCCCACCACCATCTGCCAGAATGAGTAAATCAGCCACCAAATACCTTCTTCACGTTTGCATTCAAAAAGCCATCAATCTGCAAATCACTAAATCCCCAATTCTGAGCAAAGGTCAAAAACTTGCTGATAGAAGTATCCATATCTACGTAGGGAAAATCAGAACCGTAAATAACTCTTTCACTTATTTTTTTATACGAAAAATCTAAGTCTCGCTCTACAGATGATCCCAAATAGTATGGAAGAGAAAATGAGGTTTCCAGATAGACATTGGGACAAGCATCTGCCAATAAAAATGCTTCAAGAATTCTAGCCCCACCGCTATGCAACAACACCACAGGAACTGTCTTAATCTCCTCCAGTAAAAATGCCGCCAGCCTCAAATTGTCATAACGATACATTCCAGCTGAGCCATAGCTGGTATCAATGAAAATTGGCATTTCTAGGTCAACAGCAACCTTTGCTAATGCCAACACTTTTGGAAAGTCACTTTCTTCGATCTTTTGAAAATAGCAGTGAAATTTAACCGCATCAATTCCTGCCTTTTTCAAACTTTCCAGTCGATCAGCTTCCGCTTGATTGCGTATATTCCCTAATACAGTAAAACGGGCTTCAGAAAAGGTTTCGCGAACTACTGAAGTAAAAACAGATGCCTCAGGAGCTGAAAGCGCTTCATTGAAAAGCATGAAATTCCCTGCATCTATTTTTTCCTTCAAAGTAGGAAGGCGGTACTCAAAACAATTTAGCAACTCCTGTTGCCCCATACTTCCCTCATCACACCAACGGTCATCAAGTCCTTCACGGCCACAGGGCAGGTGAATATTGCAATCAAACATGTTCTAGCACCAGCATGAACTCTTTTTGGGGGATAGGCGAATAATCATGAAGCAGCCTGACATTGGGTGTTAATTCCAAAGCAAAGGCAAGCATCTCAGCAGGGTCATGGTAAAAGACAAAATCCTCTTCAGGATAATCAGGTGTACGATAAATACTTAAAAAATCAACAACAAGGGTTGCAGAGACGGAAGAAAATGCTTTTTCAATCATCATCTTCGAAAAGGCCATGTTGTCATAGGCCTCTTTGAAATTAAGATTTAACACCCCTAGCATAATCCCAACCTCTGCTACAGGTTCTAACTTTTCCTGCTCGGCAAGGTTCAGCACGGCAAAACTGGAGCTCGGATGTTGTTGCTTTGCTTCAGCAATCAAGTCAGAATTAATATCCCAGCCAGTGTAATGTTCCAGCCTGCACCCAGCATCTGAACAACTTGATAAAAAGTCACCAAAACCACAGCCAATATCGAGGACACTCTTTGCGTCTAATGATGCCGCACGGAGAACTTGAGCAAAGCGGTAATGCTGTTGTTCTTCACTCCCCCAACCCAGCGTATGAACATGTCGCCCAAGTTTTTTATAGCGATCGGAATAACGTGCTACTGTCGATTTCGCAATAGCGAGAAGTTCATCATTCAAAGTATTTCTCCCACTCTATTGAATATATGTTTGATCATCATTTAGATATTGTCCTAATCGGAGGTTTTGCTTAAATCAGAAGCAATCTGCATCACTAGTTTTAGTTCAGGATCAAGGCAATTAACATCAGAGACTTCTTTGATCAGCTTTCTTTTGTCAACACTATACTTTTCTGCACATTCATTGATTAAAGGTAAATAACTTGTATGAAATTTGCTCACTCCGATATGAATAGCATCACCATTCAGACCCTGTTTTGAGGTCATTAAAGGAGCAATCACCTTGTCAGCAAAATCATAAAGTTTATATTGATCAAAGTCCTTGCTCAAAAGTCCCTCTTTGCTCAACAGATAAGTTAAAATCTCAGTTTGGGCATTTCCTGCACTTCTCCCCATCCCCAGAATACTTGAATCGACAAATGTTGCTCCCGCTCTAACCGCCGATAAAGAATTTGCCACAGCCAAAGACAAATTATTATGCCCATGAAACCCCAAAGGAGTAACAACATACTCTCTGGTTAGAGCGATGTAATTAAACACCTCTTCTGGCGTCATACCACCAGCCGAATCGACTAGATAGATTGCATCTCCTAGACCCCAACTATCAATGCTCTTAACAATCTGCAGAAATTCATAGGGCTTTACTGCGTAGCTTTTCATCAGGTTCAAACCTAACCAAAGCCCTCTTTCCTTGACCAATTTAGCGGCAGCCAGCATATCACTGTATCTATTGATATTTACACCAATTCTGATGAAATCAACACCCAAGTCAGCCGCCATATGAATATCATCTAAACTTCCTATTCCTGGAATGAAGAATACGCCTATTTTGGAATGCCTAGCTACAGACTTAGCACCTTTGATATAGGTTTCATCACTTTCTTTTGCCAACCCAGTGACTGCACTCTTGCCTGCACCAAGACCCAAACCGTGACCTATTTCGATATATTCAAAACCAAGCTCATCCAACCCTTTTACAATAGAATTAGATTGCTCCAGTGATAACTGAAAATTGACAGCATATGATCCATCTCGAACTGTATTTTCGATAATCGTGGCCATTTAATAATATTCCACGTTAAGGGTTGATTTAAAAATATCAAAATTATGTGACAACTCATTCATATCAGAGCCATCAACCACAAGCATCGCGTGTCTGCCTGCACAGTTTTCAATTGACTCAACCATCTGTTTTTCTGAGTAAATAGTCCGGAAGCGTTGTACGAAGGGTAATTTTTTAACTTCATCAACATTTATACTTTTAACAACCTTGCCTACCTCAAAGTCCAAAAATGACAGCATTGCCGCTCTGCACATGTAGTTTTGCTTGTCATGCTCAACCTGAAAATCGTCGGAGCCAAGCACTTGATTCAGAAAAACTTCATTCAGATCAATACCTGTAATGAGTGGGTTGATCGTTGATGATGTATAGACACCAGCACCTCGGTTTGCACATTCGACAAGATAGATTTCATTATTTTTAGTAACAAAATATTCACCGTGAGTGTGTCCAAAATCATAACCAAGTGCCTCAACGACCACTTGGTGATTTATTAGTAAACGTGATTTAAGCTCATCATCATGCCGGGATGGATATGAAACGCTTTTTGTTACAGGCTTTTTTCCCTCAGCAAATTTTCGAGATGCCACGGTGAGTGATTGATGTCCATTTGAAAAACAGAAGCCATCAACCGTCACCAACTCACCTTCAATAAACTTTTCGCATATTAATGTTAGGCTAGGCGAATAACTGACTGCGTCAAAATAGGCATCAAAAAGCTCTTTGGCATCATTAACAATGGTTACACCAAAAGTGCCTCGGCTATCCACAGGCTTTATAACAACAGGATAGCCAATTTTCTCAGCAGCTTCAAAAGCATCTTGAGGTGTTCTAACTTTATAAAATTCTGGCTGCAAGACACTAAACTTTGCGCACGCTTGTCGCTGAGAAAATTTATCATTGCTGAACAACCCTGATTTAACAGATGTAAATGGCAATCTAAGTTTTGAAGCCACAACAGATGCCGTATATAGTGAATAATCACAATTATCGGTTATTACGGCATCGATATTATGGGTCTCGGCTATTGTGATATGAGCGCATATATCACGGCTGTCTTTAACGTATGTAACATCAGACAGGCTGAAAGAGTCAGCATTTATATCAGGATGAGTCGCAACGATGTGATGTCCATGTTCTTTGATCTTTTCGAACAGTGCAAACTGCTCCCATCCAGCACCAATCACCAATATTTTCTTTTTCTTCATTAAGCTATAACACCTTCACGGTTAATGTCGTTCAAATGTAGCAAAGCATTTTGCTGAATATCTTTCTTATACGTCGCTTTCCCATCCAAATAATCCTGCAACTCTCTGCAATCTATTCCTTCTGGATAGCGTAAGAATTTGAAATCATCAGCTTTAACAAGTTGTCCATATGCTAAGCTTTTATTGGCTACAAGCCTGTATAGAATGCTCTCTTTAAACTGATTCTCTTCTGGCTGCAGTTCTTCTCGACTATCGTCTATTAATGTTTGTTCTGCTGCACGAATTCCTTCCACCATTCTCTTAAATTCATGCGGCTCTAGTGAAAATGGTGCATCCGGTACAGGTAATGTACGATCCAAAGCAAAATGTTTTTCAATGACCTTCGCCCCAAGTGCCGATGCTACGATAGGGACATAAATATCCGAAGTGTGATCAGAAAACCCTACGATACAATCAAACTCATCTCGATACTGCTCCATGATATTCAGATGAACCTTATCGTAAGGAGTTGGATAGATACTGTTGCAATGCAAGATAATAAACTTGTCGTTATTGTGGCGTTTGAAAATGTCAACAACACTCTTCAATTCCTTCATGGTTACAATCCCAGTAGAGAGTATAACTGGCTTGCCAGTAGCGGCAACCCTTTCAATGATTTGTGGCAAGGTACCTATTTGTGCAGATGCAAGCTTGTATAGTGGGACATTAATTTCCTCAAGAATATCAACGGCTCTGAGATAGGTAGGAGCAGAAAAGAAGGTAATGCCTTTTTTAGTGCAATATTCAGAAAGAAGCCCATGCCAGTCTTCAGCCATATCAATTTTTCGATGCAGAGCTTTAGTCTGCTCCGAAGGTTGGTAATAGAGCTCACCAACATCTATAGACTGGAATTTAACTGCATCCGCACCGCATTCAACCGCAGCATCAATGCTTTCGAAAGCGAGCTCAATACTCTGGTTATGGTTTGATCCGATTTCGGCAATAATATAAGTACGGCTTCCACCGACCTCACGGCCATCAATAATAATTTTATTCATATATTCAGAGTCCATAATCTGTCTTGGTGGATTCGATTTTCAAAGTAAACTTCTCCCCATTCACTTCAAAAAATGCTGGATATTGCTCATTATCAACAACACGCAATAAATTAAATTGTTCAGACAATGTTTTACCTAGGTCGAGTTGGCTATTTTTAGCACAACGGCGGGGGTAAAATGTAGGCTCACCAATTTGGGCTTCTGCCTTATCAAGGATAGAAGGATAGTCTGAAATAAAGGCATAGCAGAGTCGCATTGTTGCCTCTGCCTGCAATTTACGCCACTTTGGACTCAACTCGGTACCATCCAACTCGATACACTCTTGTAGATAAGTTGAACCCGCATCCACTTTATCTTCTGCTTCGAGCAAAGTGATAGGAATATGGTTTTTTCCTTCGAGAATTTGCCAACTCATTGGAGACCAACCACGGCCTTTTGGTAAACCGCTTTCATGCACTACTAGTGTGTGCTTGTATTGCTGACGTATACTCGCAGAAACTATTTGCCCAAAACTCAGGCAAAAACAGAAATCTGCTGGTACAGCATCAGCAATCTGATGAGCTATAAAACATTCATGACCTCCTGCCTGCCATTCCTCCGCAAGTTCATCCACCCAAGGGTTGAGCCATGATGCTTGGTCAGAGAGGATCATGATTTTATACCCCCCCCTTTTTTTGCTCGCAAGTGTAATGGCATCAAGTTTGGCAATCTGATTTTCAATTTCAGAACGCTTTTTTACCCACTCAGATTTCAAAATCCCCAAGCGAACGGCATCAACAAACCCTTCACCGTCAAAATGGTAATCACGGAAGATGCCTTCACGATTGAAACCCAGTTTTTCATGAAAATGCAGACTAAGATCATTGGTTATGAGGACTTCAGCGTTCACTTTGTGCAAGTTGAACTCATTAAATGCCTTGTCAAGTGCACTCATACTGAGTTTTGTGTCAGTGCCTGCAGGAGCGTCTGGTGCAGCATAATACCCCAAAAATGAACTCTGATTTTCGGGTCGATACTGGGTGAAATATACCACACCATCTGGCCTATCATTTTCACCTTTATAAAGATACCACAGTGCTTGCGGATCATGTTCCATACGAGCGAACCAAGTACGGTGATCAGCTTCGCTGATTTCATGATGGCTGTACATAAAGTAGCGTACTTCCGGCGCATTACGCCACGTAAGAATGAGCGGCAAGTCTGCTTCAATTAGTTTATGGAGAGTCATTGATTATAATTCCGAACATCATAGAGGTTTCTGCTGATATCGTGCTGAACGCCTACTTCTCTAAAAGGAACCAAGTTAGATCATCCTGAGGGAAACTGGGATCTTTATGATATACAAAACCATAGTCAATCAATTTTAACTGAGGATACTTCTCCATTATTTCCCCTGCAAAATCACGTTTAAACAAACGATCAGCGTGACCACGATATGTAATATTTACTGGTGTAGGGTTGTAGTATTCAGCGACTAACAGGTAACGATGACTACTTGCAACAAGCTTGTCATAAACCAGTGGCAACTCATCTGGATTAATATGAATAAGCACTCCTTTTATCAAGGTAAGATCGCAAGTACTTTCTGACTCAAACTCAAGAATAGATTTATGATGAATAGCTGACAATGGAACAATTTCACTCAATTGCTTTACTGCATCAGCATTGATCTCAACTGCTTGAAGCTCTATATCAGGATAAAGCAGTTTAAGTGCCTTCAGATTGATTCCGATATTGGCGCCAAACTCAGTACAACTTCTCAAATCACGAGCACTCTTCAATATCGTTGAAAAGAAATTAAGGTTGGAAGCAAGCGCAGCATCACCATCATTTCTTTGGATATACTCTGACCCAAACTCACCAGCCCAGAAACGTTCTTGTTCAGTTTTGTATTTCTTAAACTGTGTCATTTTTCCTCTCATAACAAAGGTTGTAGCAACTTGAGATACCATGGAGCTAATACCATATAATTAACCACTATATCTTCCCTAGAACCCACCAAATTGGTAGGTACTGGCCAGGCGAGCCATAACCCAATTTTTTATGCTCATCTAGCAACTCGAATTCATAATAGAAACCATCACCACGCATACCTTGAATCCATTTTGAAGTCTGCTGGTATATTTCGGTATCCCGATAGGTTCGAGTATTTGTTTTCAGATCATAAAACTTCATGGCTATTGCTACACCAACCGCACTCCTTATGTGCGCCTCATCTTTCACGATACCTCGTAATCCATCTCTATGACCAAAGGCACCTTGTGGATTATGAATACGGAAAGTTTCGTTGTAGATCAGGTCCCTATCAACTCTGTGTTTTATGACGTCAACAGTATATTCAGGAGTGCAATGCTGCATGAGGACCGCTGCATGAAGCCCGTATACCAAAGGCATGGTTTCTGCATCATAACTTTCAAATGTGTCTTTTACGAACTCAAGAATTATTGGCAGAATCTCATCTACCTGTTCCGGAGCATGATCGTACCAAGCGTGAATTCCTATAAGAGAGAACAGGTGATAACTTCTGGGGTTAGAACGTAATGCCATTAGCTCATTATTTTCCTTCTCAAGAAAGGAACCATAATCAGCGTCCCAGTATTCCATTAAATAACTGAAAGCCTTCTGCCCCATATCAAGATAACTATTATCCCCACTCAGTTTATGATAATCACTAATGGTTTTAAGCATCGCCACAGTCGGGGGCAAATCTTCTATTTCTGCTGTAATTCTACGTATTTCATCAGTAATTTTAAAACCAACACCGTTGCCATGCTTTCCAATTTCCAACGCCCATCCACCGCTAGGCTTCTGAATATCACGAAGCTCATTCAATATCGACTTCACAGCATTCAGATAATACGCGTCCTTAGTAATTTCATAGGCGCTGAACAAAGCATATGATGATTCAGCAAGATAAAGCAGCCCTTCAGGCCCCCAGGTTTCATCAACAATATATCTTCCGGTTTCTATAAATTTATCGGCCAGAAATGATGCCGCTAATAGAGCATCATCAAGTTTGTCCAAATCAACACGACATTTCACTTCATCATTAAGATGAAACATTTTTCCCTCTCTTCTGCATCAAATAGTTATATTTTATTTCGGCAATTTTCCAGTCATCCATGCTGTCAATATCTTGTACTTCAATATCATCAAGGACGATTACGCCTTTTTTTTCGCCAAAAGTATTTTTGTTATCAATATTAAATATATTTTGTGTATGAAACCAATAAAATTGGCCTGCATCAAAATAGGCATCAGATAAATCTTGAGAGCGGCTCTTTTCATACTCAGGAAAGTTCATCCTAACTCCAGATTTTGCATCCAGCTTGTAAGATCGCCATATTGGTGAGCTATACTTCCCAACAGGAAAAACCACATCGTATTTCGAATTATTCAATAACTCTAAACCTTCGGCAAGTCTTGATATAGTAAGCAATGGCGAGGTTGCATATATACAGCAACCGTTATCAAATTGTTGCCCGAGTTCTGAATATTTCGTCAACACTTCAAAAACCACGTCACCTGGCCCAGTAAAATCATCCGCATTTTTTTGACTTCGCATAAACGGAACTGTTGCTCCATAGCGGCGACTTATTTCAGCTATCTCATCATCCTCAGTTGAAACCATTACTTCAGAAAATAATTCGGATTTCAAAGCAGCCTCAATTGCGTATGCAATAATTGGTTGCCCATTAAAATCTTTAATGTTTTTTCTAGCTATTCTTTTACTCCCCCCTCTGGCTGGAATAATACATATATTCATATCAAGACTTCCTTAAGTATTGCAATCACGCTATCTTGCATTTCAAAGCTTAGCCCCTGGAACAGAGGAATGCTAATTGCACGACTGTAATAGGATTCGGCATTGGGGAAGCCACCTTGCTTAAACCCCATGTCTTGGTAATACGGCTGAATATGCACTGGAATATAGTGAAGGTTTACACCTAGATCATTTTGTCTTAGTTCATCAAATATCTGAGAATGAGTCTTAGTCATTTTATCTAGTTCAAGTTGAATCGGATATAAATGTAATGCCGAATAGCTGTCTTTATCTTGATGCGGCGTTATAACAGGTAAGTCTTTTAACAACTCATCATATCGTTGCTGCAATTGATGTCGCGTTGCGACAAAGTCGTCCAGTCTCTGCATTTGGCTTACACCCAATGCAGCTTGCAGTTCCGTCATTCGATAATTAAATCCTAAATCAATTTGCTCGTAGTACCAACCCCCGTCATTTTTTGACATTAAGTCAGGGTTACGGGTAATCCCATGACTACGCAATAACTGCATTTTTTCAGCCAATTCGGCTTGATTAGTAGTCGCCAAACCACCTTCTGCTGTCGTGATAATTTTGACGGGGTGAAAACTAAATATAGTAATATCCGAATATTGACAACCACCTATGGGCACCCCTAAGTACCGCCCCCCTATGGCATGAGATGCGTCTTCTATTATTTTAAAACCATATTTCTGACTCAGTTCATAGATACGCTTCATATCGCACGACTGGCCTGCAAAGTGAACGGGGATTACAATTTTTGGGAGTTTGTTTTTTACTTTGGCTTCAATTAATTTTTGTTCTAGTGCAACAGCACATAGGTTGTAGGTTTGTGGGTCTATATCGACAAAATCAATTTGTGCGCCACAATAAAGTGCACAGTTTGCACTGGCCACAAAGGTAATCGGAGTAGTCCATACTTCATCTCCTTTGCTCACTCCCAATGCTAGGCAAGCAATATGCAATGCACTGGTAGCACTATTGGTAGCAATACCATGCTGCACTCCACAATAGTTAGCTACGCCTTCTTCAAAAGCAGGAACAACGGGGCCTTGTGTCAAGAATTCAGAACATAGTACATTCACAACGGACTGGATATCTGCAATAGAAATATCTTGTCGACCATAGGGAATAATTACCGTCATATTTGACCAATTTTTTCTTGATTTCTTGCAATCCATGCACGCAATGTGTCAACACTCATCCATTCAGTATTATTGTCCGAACAATAACTAAAATCAGAGGCAACAAGCCTTCCATCCTTGATACGCTTAGGATCCTTACTCCAGTCATGAATTGCTGGTAGAATTTTATAGTGTTCCCCATACTCGTAAGTATATAAGGCATCCTCATGACTAATCATTTGCTCATGAAGCTTTTCACCGGGTCGAATACCAATAAGCTCGTGCCTTGCATCAGGTGCAACAGCACGAGCTACGTCAACCACCTTCATTGATGGGATTTTCTTGACATAAATTTCCCCCCCAATCATATCTTCAAAAGCACGCCAAACCAACCCCACTCCCTGCTCCAGGGTAATCAAAAATCGAGTCATTTGATTATCAGTAATCGGTAATTTCTCTTTATCTGCAAGCGACATAAAGAAAGGTATAACGGAGCCTCTCGATCCCATTACATTGCCATAACGAACCACAGAAAAACAGGTGTCGTTATTGCCTGAATATGAATTTCCTGCAATAAATAGTTTATCTGAGGTGAGCTTCGTTGCCCCATATAAGTTTACAGGACTGCTCGCCTTGTCCGTTGAAAGCGCTACAAGGCGTTTAACACCTTCATCTATGCAAGCATCAATAAGATTCATAGCACCAAATACATTGGTTTTTACACATTCAAAAGGATTATATTCTGCTGTCGGCACAATTTTGGTCGCCGCAGCGTGAACAACATAGTCAATTCCATGAAGTGCTCGTGCTAGGCGGTCTTTGTCACGCACATCACCAATAAAAAAACGAACTCGCTTGTCATCGCTAAATAACTTAGCCATTTCCCACTGTTTCATTTCGTCACGCGAAAATATAACCAAGCGTCGAGGGTTGTATTTGGCTAGAGTCATCGGCACAAAGGTGTGACCAAAAGAACCTGTTCCTCCTGTAATGAGAATAGATGAATTAGTTAACATATTTTTTTAAAATCAAGATCTACACCCACACTTACAAATAATTTAAAACCATCCATATGATCCGAGCTCCATTTAGACATAATTTTTATTCCTTTGTCATTTTACGATATTCATTTCAGCTATACCCTACTCTTTTATATAGGAAAAAAATAATAAAAATAACCTATTTATTTTTGTATTATCTTACGTTGCTCAAGGTCGTGAATAATTGATTCAGCAACGTCAACAATAAAATCAAGCTGCTGATAACTTGTTTGTACTGCGTTGGTCAATATAGTTAAATCTTCAATATATTCATGGACCATTTGGTTGCGTATTTGCCTTAGCTCTAGCCATAATTCAACAGAAGGCAGTACACCAATTTTTTCAGCTTTATCTAAGTTATCAATTGCAGTCCTGGTTCTTTCGTTGAGTACACTTAGCCAAGTAGGTAATAATTTGTCACCGACTGTATCTTGCAATCGACAAAACCGACTGGTAAAGACTTCTAACTGTTCTGCTAGCTCGTCATCATGTGCTAAAGATTCTGCTTTTTCGATAGTAAATTCTGTTGCAAACAATTTTTTAGCAGAATACTTAAGATGTTTTATTTCTTTTTTTACAACTCTACTTAAAAATATCAGTCTTTCTTTTGTTTCTAGCTCTATCATAAAATTACTATTCCCTTTTCCTGCGCTATTTTATGTATGGGGAGTTTTTTTAAGTTTGGCGCGGATAATAATATATCTACTTTTTTTCCTTGGAAGGCTCTAAATAATTGTGCGCTTATTTTTGCGGAAAGTGCGGCTGGTTGAGCAATTTCTTTTTCAAAAATAAGTAATAGGTCTATATCGCCACCTTTTTTATTATCATCAACCCTAGACCCAAATAAGATAACTTGTGTTGTCTTATCTGTAGCACCCTGCACGACATCGATAATTGTATTTTGCTGTTGTTTAGT
>Ga0209707_1000640_pt1 | contig 20503 bp, 19 predicted proteins | sample EN4Hudsemesocosm_FD_184630 | JGI IMG/M metagenome (GOLD analysis project Ga0209707, IMG submission 184630) | Methane-oxidizing microbial communities from mesocosms in the Hudson Canyon - EN4B Hudson Canyon (SPAdes) (version 2) | ecosystem: Environmental > Aquatic > Marine > Cold seeps | place... | reverse complement strand
AACGGACTTAAAATACAATCTCTCTTTTAACCCTTTATACCCCATCTACGCCAACGCTAAATTCCCTTTTGGCCAAGCACCCGATAGCCAACAAGATTCAACCATAGAGCCGATTCATTTTATTGAGTTTGGTGGCGGTATTTATAACTTTGGCCATAAAGGTAATGGCTTTAGTTTTGATAATGAAACCCCGCGCCACCAGAACATGGTGCAGGATTTTCGCTTGGCGAATCGCCTGATTACCAATGCTGAGTATTGCCAGTTTATTGATGCCGGAGGTTATCAAGACCCACAATATTGGTTAGCAGATGGCTGGGCTTGGGTTCAGCAAAATACTATTACGGGCCCGCTGTATTGGCAGCTGGAAAGTGAGGGCTCAAATAAAGCAGATCAGACTAACCCACAACGTTACGAGTTTCGTTTAACAGGTTATGGCCAATTACACCCACAGCAACCGGTAACCCATGTCAGTTTTTATGAAGCCGATGCGTATGCTCGCTGGGCAGGGAAGCGTTTGCCAACGGAATACGAGTGGGAAGTTGCGAGCAAGAAGCGCGAGATTAAAGGGACGTTTGTTGAGTCACAAAGTTTTCATCCTTTGCAGCTAGCCTCGACACAAACAGAACCTAGAGAGCCTTATCCGGATGATGGTATGAGGCAGTTATTTGGGGATTGCTGGCAGTGGACTAAGAGTACTTATTCTCCTTACCCAGGTTTTAAAACCCCAGACGGCGCTGTTGGCGAATATAACGGCAAGTTCATGTGTAACCAGATGGTTTTACGTGGCGGCTCTTGTGCAACGCCGAAAGATCATATCCGAACGACCTATAGAAACTTTTTCTATCCTCAAGATAGATGGCAGTTTACCGGTATTCGGTTAGCGGAAGATGTATAACTTTTTATAATTAATACCTAGGGAATTGGCGTTAATGAATAGTGAGCAGAATCAGCAGGCGAATAGCCAAGCAACGAATAATAAAGCAGATCAGTACCCACGCAGGGGCTTAAAATTTTTCGATGACCAGCCGGTTGCGGAAGATATTTTAACCGAGGTGATCGCGGGCCTGAGTCAGCCGCAAAAAGTATTACCGGCAAAGTACTTTTATGACGAGCAAGGTTCTAAGCTGTTTGAGGCGATTACTCAGCTGCCGGAATATTATCCAACGCGGGTAGAAATTAATTTATTACGCGAGCATCGTGAAACCATTGCGCAGTTGGTTAAAGAGGATGTTTGGCTTTTAGAATACGGCAGTGGCGCGAGTTTAAAGATTCGTTTATTACTGCAGGCGATTAAACCCAATTGTTATGTGCCGATGGATATTTCTAAGGATTTCTTATTAGCGTCGGCTGAAAGTCTGATGGAAGATTATCCTTGGCTGAACGTTTACGCCGCTTGTGTGGATTATTCTCAGCCGGTACGTTTGCCCGCCGATATGATTACCAGCGCGCAGAAGCTGGGGTTCTTTCCGGGTTCAAGCATTGGTAATTTTTCGCCCCATGAAGCACAGATTTTTCTACAGGGAGTTCGCCAAACCTTAGGCAAAGATGGGGCAATGTTAATTGGCATTGATCTGCAAAAAGATAAGCGCGTTTTAGAAGCGGCTTATAACGATTGCCAAGGTGTGACCGCGGCGTTCAACTTTAATATCTTACAGCACATCAATGGGGTGCTGGGCACGCAGTTCAATATTGAACACTTTGAGCATAAAGCGATTTATAGCGAAGAGAAGGGCCGCATAGAGATGCACTTGATCAGTACTATGGATCAGATTGTTCATATATCCGATGCGAATAACCCAGACAGTGAATCAGCACAAGTTGTATTCAAAACCGGCGAGACGATTCATACGGAAAACTCTTATAAATATTCTAAGCAAGGTTTTGCTCAGTTAGTAGAAGGCGCAGGCTTTGAGGTGCGAGAGTGCTGGACTGACGATAAAGAGTATTTTGCTATGTTTTATTTGCACTGTTGTTAAGGGTTTTGGTTCAATTTAAAAACGCCGTGGCGCTGAGGGTTTTCTCGCCAATACGCTTTTGATCGGTATTAGCCGCAACATCAATCCAGACGATTAGATTAAATATTAAGAGTTGATGACGGCTTATGGGTTGGTGATAAGCCGTCATTAGTTTTCATTTACAATTGCTATATTCTGGAATAGTTTTTGTGGCAATGTATTAGGCGATGCTTGGATCAAAATCAGCGCCACGACGTTTAAAATTTAGAAAAGCCTAATATTCAGTCTCACGATGACGAACCAACTTCAAAAAATATTCCATTGGATCTTTCGTCGTTGTTACTAAAGCGGCCATAGGGTCTTTCGCTACGACTTCAGCCTGATGCTGCTGGGTTAACAAACGGCTCAACCAGAAGCGTAATGCCGCCCCACGTAAACACATGCCCCACGCTTGTTGCTCGACCTCTGTTAGTACACGGACAGACTGATAACCTGCAAACAGGGCAGGCAATAGATCTTGCTTCCATTCACCCGCATGATTAGCACACCAATCATTGGCGACGATGGCTAGGTCAAATAACCATGCGTCTTGGCAAGAGTTATAAATATCTAGGATCGCACCGAGCTTATCACCCGCTTCGGCATCTGTTTCAAAGAGGGCATTGTCATGAAACAAATCACCGTGAACTAAACCACGCGGTAACTCATACCAAAGCTCTGTTTGTGATTCTTGGAATTCGATTTCGTCGATTAGAATTTCTTGCTGTTCTTGAGTTAATAACTCTTCTTTCTGTAGGCCAGAAGACGACATACATTTCTGAATAAGATCGCGGCCAACTTCAGGCCACCAGTGCAAACCACGATTGTTTTCTTCTAGGTTATCTAAGCCTTCACCTGCTAAGTGGAAACGCGCTAAGGCGACACCAATTTGCAAACAATGCTGCACGCCTAACTGTTCGGGGTGATTGCCTGGTAAGCAAGGGCAAAGAATCGCGGGTTTGCCTTTAAGTTCATGCAAATAGTTTCCGGCTTGATCTGCGATGGGGCCAGGAACGGGAATATCTTGGTCGGCAAGATGGCGTCCAATAGCAATGAAGTTTTCCACTTCATCGCTATCGTGATGTTCGAAAATGGTTAAAACGTATTTCTGATCAGCGACGTTAACGAAGAAGTTGGTATTTTCAACACCTGCACTAATGCCTTGGTGACTTTGATAGTCGCCCAAAGAGAATTGATTAAGGTAAGCAGCGACTTCGCTCGCTGTGAGATCAGTATAAACAGACATGAATTAGAACTTTATAAAATCAATGGTGGCAACGAACCTGTTAGGGTTCATTGCCAATTAAGCTACCCTCGCTATTTACCAGCGAAAGATGACCCAGCTAGGTACAGAAACATCAGGAGCATCTGACTGGGTATATTGCCCACCGTCGGTTTCCTGAACATCGGTAGGTTTCAGATAATACGGCTTTCCGTACTTTGGTACCACTTTAATTTCTACCACCTGACCACCACGACGATATTCATAAAAGGTCTTATCACCATCGTTACGGATCACCACTTCTTCTCCGCTTGGATCGGCGGCGAAGGTAGGGGAACTGATTAGTGCAAAAGCACAGGTGAAAGCCACAAGTAGGGAACGCATCATGGTAAGCTATGCTCCATTAAAATATTAAATCAAACTTAAAAATTTCTCTGCTTTCATTGTACTCCTTTCATTGTGCGTTTAGAAAGCAAAGACAGTTATGGATTCGTTTATGTCTGCACCCGCTATTTTAGTTGATGGCTCTTCGTATTTATTCCGCGCCTATCACGCTATGCCACCGCTCACCAATTCTGATGGCCACCCGACGGGGGCCATTCGTGGTGTGATCAATATGATGCGCAGTTTGCAGAAGGGTTACCCTGAATCCCAAATCATTGTGATTTTTGATGCCAAAGGTAAGACCTTCCGCAACGATATGTACCCAGAGTACAAGGCGAATCGTCCGTCGATGCCGGATGAGCTGCGTGTTCAGATTCAGCCGATTCACGACATCATTAAGGCGATGGGTTTACCGCTATTAGTGATTCCTGATGTAGAAGCTGATGACGTGATCGGTACTCTGGCAGATCAAGCCACGACCGCTAAGCGTGACGTGATTATTTCTACCGGCGATAAAGATATGGCGCAGCTGGTGAACGAACACGTTAGCCTGATTAATACCATGACGGATACCTTTATGGATGTTGAAGGGGTGGTCGAGAAGTTCGGCGTGCGCCCTGATCAGATTATCGATTATCTATCTCTGATGGGAGACAAGGTCGATAACATTCCTGGGGTTGAGAAGTGTGGGCCTAAGACGGCGGTTAAATGGCTGACGGCTTATGAAACCCTGCAAGGGGTTATGGATAACGCGGATGCCGTTAAGGGCAAGATCGGTGAGAATTTACGCGCGGCGTTGGACTTCTTACCTCTGTCTTACGACTTGGCAACCATTAAGCTGGATGTTGAGCTAGAACAAAACCTAACCGAGATCGAAACTCAACCTGTTGATAAAGATGCACTGTTGGCCTCGTTTACTGAGTTTGAATTTAAAACTTGGGTGACCGAATTAGGCGGCAAGGTTGAAGACAAACCTGCGGCAAAAGCTGGCAATGATAACTCTGCAGATGACGTCGCAGCCCCTGCAGAAGATATTGAAACCGACTATCAAACGATCTTTGATCAGGCTGATTTGGATGCTTGGTTTGAAAAGTTAAGCCAAGCCGAGTTATTCGCCTTCGATACCGAGACCACCTCGCTGAATTATATGGATGCGGAGATCGTTGGTTTATCTTTCGCGATCGAAGCGGGCAAAGCAGCGTATGTTCCGTTAGCGCACTCTTATGAAGATGCTCCTGAGCAACTTGATCGTGATGCGGTATTAGCTCAGTTCAAGCCGCTATTAGAAAACCCAGATAACAAAAAAGTCGGCCAGCATCTAAAATACGATGCCCACGTACTCGCCAATCACGGCATTGAGTTAAAAGGCATCCAGTTCGATACCATGCTGGAATCTTACGTGCTCAACTCGGTGGCTAGCCGTCATGATATGGACAGCCTAGCCAAATATTACCTGAATACGAAAACCATCAAGTTTGAAGAGGTAGCAGGGAAAGGCGCGAAGCAAATCACCTTTGATAAGGTTGATATCGAAGTCGCTGGGCCCTATGCCGCTGAAGATGCCGACATTACTTTGCGCTTGCATCAAACACTTTGGGCGCAGCTTAATGCCAGCGATAAAGAAGATTTGAAGTCAGTATTCGAAAATATCGAATTACCTTTGGTCGATGTATTAACTAAGATTGAAGCCAATGGGGCTTTGATCGATGCGGAAATTTTGCATGAGCAAAGTGCCCAGCTATCCAGTCGATTAGTCGAACTAGAGCAGCAAGCGCACGATGTAGCGGGGCAGGTATTTAACCTAGGTTCTCCTAAGCAGCTGGCGGAAATTTTATTCGAGAAGCTTGAGCTGCCTGTGGTGAAGAAGACCCCTAAAGGCGCTCCTTCAACCGCGGAAGAAGTACTGGTTCAGTTGGCCGAAGATTATGAACTGCCAAAACTGATTTTAGAAAACCGCAGCTTAAGTAAATTGAAATCGACCTATACCGATAAGCTGCCGCTGATGATTTGTGAGCGTACGGGCCGAGTTCATACCTCTTACCATCAAGCGACTGCCGCGACGGGCCGTTTGTCTTCCACTGATCCAAACTTGCAGAACATTCCGATTAAAAGCGAAGAAGGTCGACGTATTCGTGATGCCTTTATCGCACCGGAAGGCTATACCATGGTCGCGGCGGATTATAGCCAGATTGAATTGCGTATTATGGCTCACCTTTCCAATGACGAAGGTCTGTTGACTGCTTTTGCCAATGGCATTGATGTGCACACCGCGACTGCCGCAGAAGTCTTTGGTGTGACGATTGAAAACGTTGAACCTAATATGCGTCGCAGCGCGAAAGCGATTAACTTTGGTTTGATTTACGGTATGTCGGCGTTTGGTCTAGCCAAGCAGTTAGGCATAGGCCGCAACCAAGCCCAAGAGTACGTTGATCTGTATTTCGAGCGCTACCCAGGGGTGAAGTCCTACATGGACAATACTCGTGCGGATGCCGCTGATACTGGCTACGTAGAGACGATCTTCGGTCGTCGCTTATATCTACCAGATATCAAAGCGAAAAATGCACCACGCCGCCAACACGCCGAACGCACCGCGATCAACGCGCCGATGCAAGGCACCGCGGCCGACATCATCAAGAAAGCAATGATCAAGGTGGATGCATGGTTAGCGACGCAAGAGTTTGATGCCCAGATGATCATGCAGGTGCACGATGAATTGGTACTGGAAGTTAAAACCGAACAGTTAGACGCTTTCTCAGCCAAGCTGAAAGAGATTATGGAAGATGCCGCTGAACTGGCTGTGCCATTAATTGTTGAAGTCGGTTCTGGTAAAAACTGGGGTGAAGCGCACTAATTTCACTCGTTCACCAGGCCTACCTGTTCAGTAAAAATACGTTCAATATAGTGAAGTTATTGAGCGGGTCTTTTTTAATAGGAATATGTCATGAACTATTGGTATAAAAGCTGGCCTGAGGGATAACACTTTTGAAAAAGACGTCTATAGTTAGTTATAGGAAAGCCAATATGTGTGCTTCCGAACTCTCCATTAGGTCTAGCGTTATTACTAGTGATAGCTTCGGTTAGAAGTAGAAATAACGTTCCTTTTTCTTCGGTGATTCCCCAAAGATCCGAAGCCTAGCCCGATTGATCCCCCAATTATCAATCGGGCTCTTTTTTGTCTGGAATTTAATAATTTGTTGAAATAGGAAAACGTTATAAAATTACGATACCTGTAGCGATACTCGTATATGTACAAGATCCTTCTCTATAACCTTGAGCGTATTCATAGCTTCCATTAACCGCCATTGTGACTTCACCTGTTACAAAGTCAGTTAATACAGATAACCCCGCCTGCCCTGAAAGATTCATACCCACTTCTGATACTAACTGCTTGATAATTAAAGAGTGTGAATGATTATCTACAGAATTTAATGACCTTCTATCTTCGCGTGCGATGTCATCGATATAAGCTTCCGACCAGTTTATGATGTCAAAACTTGAGTAGTTGTAAATTCGATCACTTTTTATATAACCATTCTCCGTACATTTATGTGCATCAATAGTGTCAAAACTAATTAAGTATTCACCCGTAGATAAGCCAACTGAAGAGCGATTTGCTTCAACGATTTCCAACTGGAATTCTCCACTACCTTCCTTTGATGCCACCTCTACAGTATAAGTTTCTCCGATTGTTGTATCGACAACAATAAGCTCACTCGAGCCTTCAAGCTCGCTATTTAAACTTTTATTATTACCGTAAATTGATAAATCTAAGTTTTGAGTCTCAGAAGATAAAACGAAAGCAACTTGCTTATTTTCATCTAAAGTAAAGCTGAATTGAACACTACTGTGCTCTAGAATATTACCGACATAATTTGTATTTAAATTAGCGCTATCACCTTCAGAAATTTCAGAATTAGTGAGGATTGGCTGATCTTCGATGCCTTTTAAGCCTGATGAAAAGTCGGTAATTACAGTAGGGGGTTCGTCACCAGACTCCCCACCACAAGCGATTAAGCAAGCAGTTAATACAGATATTAAACATCCATTGTTCATACAAATTATTCCCTTAATATATGTCGCCGCCATAATACATATATTTCAGAGCGATGACATATCGCTAAAACATATAATTATAAATAACGGGAAAAAGCGCCTCAAATCCGTAGCCACCTGCTTTAGACAAAAAAAAGCCCTTACTACGCAAAGCAGTAAAGGCTAATTTTCAACGAGTTGGGTCAAATATTAAGCAGGCGGTTCATTACCTTCAATAAACTGCTCGCCGTCATCATCGCCCTCTTCAAACTCAGTATTGTCCATAAACCATTTGGTCAGATGCTTACGCAATTCTTTAACGCCATCACCTTTCAGTGATGAAAACATCTGAACGGTGGCTAAATCGCCCATATTGGCAACGGCTTTACGCACTTGCAGCATGGTCGCAGACGCTGGGCCGCGCTTTAGCTTGTCGGCTTTGGTCAGTAAAATATGCAATGGCATATTTGATTCATGCGCCCAATCGACCATTGTTTGGTCAAATTCGGTCATTGGGTGACGAATATCCATCACTAAAACCAAGCCGCGTAGACAATCTCGCTTGTCTAAATACGCGCCTAACTGCTTTTGCCACTCGATTTTGATCGCTTTAGGTACTTTCGCGAAGCCATAACCAGGCAAATCCACTAGGCGATACGGTGTATCATCGACTTGGAAAAAATTAATTAACTGCGTTCGACCCGGTGTTTTACTGGTTCGAGCTAGCTTAGTTTGCTCAGTTAAAGCGTTCAGAGCACTCGATTTACCAGCGTTTGAGCGGCCTGCAAAGGCGATCTCGACACCGTCCCATTGGGGGCACTGAGTGAACTTTGCGGCGCTTTGCATGAACCGAGTCTTGGTATAAATCAATGTTTGTGCATTTAACATAAGGTAAACGTAATGACCGTTAGGAAATTAATGGTATATAATCAGCGGCTTTTGTAATCCGGCAATGAATTGTATCATAGTCGGGTGTTTCAACGCCGTGCATTTTTAATTAGCTCCCAAAGAGGATTCTCTTATGAAAAAAATCGCGTTTCTTGCAACTTTAGTTGCAGCGACTAGCTTTAATGCCAACGCTTTTGATGTTGACGCAAAATATAAACAAACTTGTAGCATATGCCACGGCATGGGTGTTGCTGGTGCTCCTAAAGCTTTTGATAAAGCCGCCTGGGCTCCTCGTATGGCAACCGGTATGGACGCTATGGTTGCTTCTGCAACTAATGGTAAAGGCGCTATGCCACCAAAAGGCTTGTGTAATGACTGTACTCCTGATCAGTACAAAGCATTAATCGAGCACATGGCTGCAAGCAAATAATTAAATTTTTATAATAACTGGACCTGACGATGAAAAAACTACTGATTAGCTTAATTGCTTCCGTTGCCCTTATGTCTGCTGCTCAAGCAGGCGATGCGGTTGCAGGAAAAGCCAAAGCGGCCACTTGTGGTGCCTGCCACGGCGCTGACGGTAATAGCTTAGCCCCTAACTTCCCTAAAATCGCGGCTCAAGGTGAGCGTTATTTAGTGAAGCAAATCACCGATATTAAAAATGGTGTCCGTCAGGTTCCAGAGATGACTGGTTTTGTTTCTGCTTTAACTGAAACTGATATTGCTGACATTGCGGCTTTCTACGCAAGCCAAAGTACTGCTAGCGGTGCTGCTGATCCTGCGCTTGTTGAAGCCGGTAAGCGCATTTTCTTAGGTGGTAATGAAGCAACAGGCGTTCCTGCTTGTATCGCTTGTCACGGTGCAGGTGGTAAAGGCATGGGAGCTGCTGGCTTCCCTCGTGTTGCGGGTCAACATGCTGCCTATACTGAGAAGCAGTTGAAAGATTTCTACAATGCTAAGCGTTCTAACGATGCTAGCAGTGTTATGCGTGATATTGCTTCTCGCATGCACATGGATGAAATCAAAGCAGTTTCTAGCTACATCCAAGGTTTGAAATAACCTAAAGCGCTTATGATGTCTTGAATGTCATAGAGTGTAAAAAAGCGGCTTCGGCCGCTTTTTTTTGATCTGTATTCCTACCTAAGGTGGAACCTTTATGCCACAATCGCTATCAATAAAGGTTAATAATAAATTTAAAACTGTTTTGGAGTTACCCCATGTTAGGACGTATTGTCGCCAGCGCGGCCATTCTTTTCGCCAGCTTTAGCAGTCTTGCTGGAGATGGTCACAATCATCAAGAAGCCCCAATTGCTGACATGAGCAAAGCGTATAAGCTGATTGAACAGCCTCAGGCGGTTCCAGCTAATGGCAAGATTCATGTTGAAGAGTTATTTTGGTATGGCTGTGGTCACTGTTTTTCTCTAGAAGAACATGTAAATAGCTGGTCAGCTAAACTGCCAAGCGATGTTGAATTTAGCCGTGTTCCTGCCATGTTTGGTAAGTCTTGGGTTGTTCATGCACAGATGTATTATGTGGGTGAAGTCTTGGGCATCACAGAGAAATCACACGGTGATATCTTCAATGCTATTCATATCAACGGCAAGCGCCTGCAGCGTAAGTCTGAGCAGCAAGAATTTTTCGCCGCTTATGGTGTGAGTGAAGAAGACTTCAATAAAGCATATAGCTCTTTCACGGTTAAAAGCCGCCTTCAGCAAGGTGACAAGCGTATTCGTGCTTATCGCGTAAGTGGTGTTCCAGCGATCGTTGTTAACGGTAAATACCTTGTAGACGCGTCTTCAGCCGGCGGCCAGAAGAATATGTTCAAGGTAGTTAACTACCTAATTGAACAAGAACGTCACAAGTAGTCTTGTTAGAGGCGCCAATTTTAAGGTGCCTCTTTAGGATGTCAGCATGGTCAATCATAGACTGAGCTTATCCGAATTTCTCAAAGCCTTGCCGCCTTATGGCAAGGCTGCGAACCAGCTCAACCTCATTAGTTTCAACATCCAAGTCGGTATCCAAACCGCCGGTTATCACCATTACCTAACCCGTAGTTGGCAGCATTTATGGCCGCACAAGCAGCGCACCCCCACCTTAGATAGAATCGCCGATATTCTGCAGCATTTCGATATTGCCGCATTGCAAGAAGCCGATGGCGGCAGCTGGCGCAGTGGTTTTATCAATCAAGTCGAGCACTTGGCTACCAAGGCTCAATTTCCTCACTGGTACCAACAGACCAACCGCGATATAAAACCCATCGCGAAACACAGCAATGGTTTATTAAGCCGGGTCGCACCTAGTCAGGTTGAATATCACAAGCTGCCAGGTTTATTACCCGGCCGTGGGGCCATGGTGATGAAGGTCGGTTTGCAAGAGCCGCTTTTCATCATTGTTTTACACCTAGCGCTCGGTACGAAAACTCAGGCTGCTCAATTGGGCTACATTCAAAATCTCACCCGTGATGCCAAGCATGTGGTGATTATGGGCGACCTTAACAATCACGCCGACCACCTGCTGACCAATACACCGCTTGCGCATATTAACTTTCATTCTGTAGACCCCTTATTGCATACTTTCCCGAGCTGGCAACCACAGCGTGGACTCGACCATATTCTGGTCAGCGATAGCCTAGCCATTAACAAGGTAGCCGTTTTAGATACCCCCATTTCAGATCACTTACCCATTGCCATGCAGATTGAATTACCCAGTGGCATCCTGCTTCCTGATTAATTTCGTCACGATTTCTTATATCTAAGCAGCGCTTTGCTTATATTTTTCTATACTCAAAGGTATTAACTTTTAGCTCGGTATGAATCCTATGTCGCAAGATGGCGATAATTCAGAAAAAAGCATTAATAAGTGGCGCAATAAATACCTAGACCTCATCGAGAAACATGAGCAACTAGAGCAGGGCAGTGAACAAAAGCAAGATCAGCTTCGCCGTGCGTTGGTTATGGTATCGCTATTGGCCGAAGGTCAGTCTAAAAGCATTGATGCGCCATTAGCCAAGCTAAGAGAAACGATTAAACCTCAAGCAGGAGGTCGTGGTTTAGAAGCCAGCCTGCAAACGTTACAAGTCGAAGTGAACCGTTTTGAGCAAAAATGGCAGCTACAAGCCAATGAAATTTTATTGAGTTTAGAAAAAGCCGCGCAAAATTTACTACGCCTGCCTTGCTCTAGTGATGAAAAGGGCCGTATTAAAAAAATCATCAACAAATCAGAAGAACATCTAAAGCAATGGTCTGGGTACAGTAAGCAATTAAAAGCTTGGGCTGAATTAATCTCAGATATCACGGTAGAACAAGAAGTAGAAGTGAGTACCGAAGAAGAGAGCCCTAGTTTTTTCAGCCGCTTATTTCAACGCAAGCCTGAAGTAAGTGCTGAACAAATTCCACCACAAAACACTGAAACGGTTTCAGCGCTAGAGACCATAGAACCGATTGAAGTCATTGAGGACTCAAAGCCTGGTTACGACCATATAGAACAAGAAATAAGTACCATGTTAACGCGCTTATTGCGCCAATTGGTTATTCCTCACCGCTACCATCACAGATTAGATACTCTTAAAAAGAAGCTAACGACTAAACTCAACTGGTACGAGCTTGTGCCTCTTTTAGAGCAAGTGGCGAACTTGGTGATTGATGCTCTGGGTGATGGCCAAGAAGAATTCGAACAGTTTTTACAAGGGCTGGATCAACGCTTAGAAACCATTCAACAATTGGTCAATGGCGCTAGCCAAGGGCAAGTCGACCGTAGCCAAGCCCGAGCGGTATTTGAAGGTATGCTTGAAGGGCAGGTTGATGAGATTCGCTCTGTGGTTAACAGTCAAAATGATTTAGGAGAGTTAGGCCAAAGCATTAGCCAGCATCTAGGGCTAATTGTTCAGGCCATGCATGCTTTTAGCTCTGAAGAGAATGGCCGTGAAGCTCAACTCACTCAACAACTATCCGATATGCAGTCCAAGCTGGATGAAATGGAAAAGTTAGCGGAAGTTGCTCAACATGCCATTGAAGAACAGCGCAAGAAGGCCATGCACGATGCGCTAACAGGGTTACCTAACCGTGAGTCGTACCAACAGCGCTTTGAGCAAGAGATTAAACGCATAGAGCGTTATGGTGGTTCATTATCTCTGATGGTTTGCGATATTGATTTTTTCAAACGCATTAACGATACCTACGGTCATCTCGCTGGAGATAAAGTACTGAAAATCATTGCTAAGTCGCTGCAAAGGAATTTGAGGGACAGTGATTTTATCGCCCGCTTCGGTGGTGAAGAGTTTGTGGCCTTGATGCCTGAAACCGCGGCCAAAGAAGCTAAAGTCGTCGCGGAAAAGCTGCGCAGAAAAGTCGAAGAGAGTCCGTTTAATTTTAAAAAAGAGCCAGTGCAAATCACGATTTCGTTTGGCATTACTCAATTTGCAAAAGGCGAAAGCTTAGAGGACGTATTCCAACGTGCCGATAAAGCGCTTTACCAAGCAAAAGATAAAGGCCGTAATCAAGTTCAGCTGGGATAAAGCTAAATGAATACAGCTAAAGCAATAAAGCTTAAGGAAAACGTCTTTTCTTAATATAGGTCAACCCCCCCCAAGACCCGCTCGCCTAAAATCATTCTATTAATCGACTTGAGTAGGATGTGTAATGACTTCAATTCCTGTGTATATGACTGCCAAACATAGAGAGTGCGATGACCTCTTTACCGAGGCGGAGTCAGCCGTCGCTGATAACAACTGGCCTCTTGCACTAACCCATTGGCAAGGCTTCAGCCTAGAGCTCGCGACCCATTTTGAACAAGAGGAAGAAGTCCTCTTTCCCCAGTTCGAACAAGCAACCGGCATAACTGGTGGCCCAACTCAAGTGATGCGCATGGAGCATCAACAAATGCGCGCTCTCGTTCAGGATTTGAATCACGCCATGAGTCAGCAAGATAAAGACACTTATCTGGGCCTATCAGAAACTTTAATGGTGATGATGCAGCAACATAATATGAAAGAAGAGATGATGCTCTACCCAATGATTGAACAGAATCTGAGCCAAGGTGAGCAGTTGGTTGAAGATTTTAAAGCGGCCAGTGTCTCAGCATAATACCCATGCAATTAATTCAGATCGATGTTCGGGAGCTAGCCCCACCAGAACCGATGACGGCTATTTTGCACGCTTTGGCTTCACTCTCGGCCAATCAATGCTTGCTTGTGCATCATAGTCGCGAGCCATTCCCACTGTATGAAAAGCTTCTGGCCTCTGACTGGCGCTATCATTGTGAGACCAATAGCAAGGGTGAAATACAGCTCACTATTTTCCGCCCGCACTTACAGGAAGCGTTTGATCACCTTCGACAACAGGGCCTGAGTGAATGAATTTAGCAGGCTTATCATTTAATGCATTACCCTCGATTGATTTACCTTTTCGTTATTTCATCACCGCACCGGTGTTTATGTTCGCCTGCGCGGCATTGGTATTTTACTCTGGTGACATACTCTGGGTAAGTCGTTGGCATCCTCATATGCTGGCCTTAACTCATGGCTTCACCCTAGGTTTTTTGACCATGGTTATGATGGGAGCGTTGCTGCAGCTTCTGCCAGTCATCGGCGGCATTGGTTTGCCATTTGCTCGCCAAGTTGCCAGCTTCAGCCATGCTTTTTTAATCATCGGCACCGTGTTTTTAATGCTTGGATTTATCCTTAATAAAGACTGGATGTTTGCTATCGCCTTAATCGCTTTAGTATTGAGTATCGGAGTCTACCTTGCAGCATTAGCCTGGGTTTTAAAAAAGAAACTGAGTCAGGGGGATTCGATTATCGGCTTTCGCTTGGCGGTTATTTCCTTGTTCATCGTCTTGTTGCTTGGCCTTGCATTAATCAGCCGCAACCTAGGAATAAATACTTATCTGCTCAGCTTAGACTTACCCATAGACCTCTCCTTAGATCTGCCCTTAATTCCGGCGGGGGAGGTGCTTACTAATATCCATGGGCTTTGGGGGTTAATCGGTTGGGCCGGACTATTAATTATTGCCGTTAGCTTCCAAGTAATCCCAATGTTTCACGTAGCGCCCAGCTTTCCCCAAATAATCAGACGCTATCTCATTCCGATTATTTTTACTTTACTCATAGTATTTATCTTTTTACCTAGCCTCGCTCTCCCCCTGTTAATGATCAGCCAAGGGATCTTTGCTATTTGCCTACTGCTGACCATTGCAAAACGTAAACGCAAGGTCGCCGATACTAGCATTCGCTATTGGCAATTAGGCGCGGTCAGTTTAGTAGTGATTAATACTCTCTATTTCATCCCCTCCGATATCTGGTCGCTCTATTGTATTCAGGAGCAAGGTTTTGTTTTGACCGCTATCTTTGTCTACTTTTATTTACTCTCGATCATTCAGGGTATGTTGTTGAAAATATTACCTTTCCTGAGTTATACCCACTTGCAGCAAGCATGTTTAACCAACTTCTCGGCAATGCAATACATCCCTCACATGCATGAGTTCATGAATAAAAAGCAGGCTTCATGGTTATACTATCTGCACCTATTAAGTGGTTTGAGCTTGTTACTGGTCTTAGTGCAACCAGTTTATTATCAAGGGTTTGCGACCCTGTTGGTGATTGAATCTTGCGGGTTATTATTTCTAATGCTGAAAACCATACGGCTGTATTATATAACCCAGCATAAAATGAAAACGGCCGCCGCTAATACATAGAGATTCGTGCGATTTACCGCTAAGCTAGATGAGTCTATTTCGTTCATAGTTATTAGTACTCACTCATTCCTCTAACCAAGATTCATTGATCCTATGAGAATCATCCTGCTGCACTTATTACATATTGTGATTTCTCCTTTGTACTTTATCGCTCTGCCTCAAGGCCTGTGGTTAAAGAAAAATACCGTGCGTTTGCCCGAAGCAAAAGGGCCACGAAAGATGTCTATTAATGCCCTGCAAGAAGCCGAAGAAGCGGCAGAGATCAAATTACTTTATTTGGGTGAGTCTCCCGCAGCAGGGGTCGGCATAGAAGAAATACAACATGCGGTTTCGGCACAAGTTGCTCATAAGCTGGCCGATACGCAAAAAGTTGAATGGCAATTATTGGCTCAAAACGGTATTCGGATTAAAGAGCTGCTCTTAAAACTGCAGCAATCGGAAACCCATCAACCGGATATCAGCATTATTACGATGGGCGTAAATGATTGTACGGGCCTGACGTCAAGTAAGCAGTGGCAACAACGCATCCATGAATTAATTGCCGAGTTAAAACAACGCGGCAGTAAACACATATTTTTTACCGCTGTGCCGCCGATGCAGCAGTTCCCGTTATTACCCGCGCCACTTAATTGGTTGATGGGTTATCGGGCTCATCTATTGAATCATTTATTGGAGAGGGTCTGTCAGCAGCAGGATGCTCAATATTTGGCATTCTCAGCCGTACTGAAGCCAGAAATGATTTGCTTAGATGGTTATCACCCAAACGAAAAAGGGGCTGAGCTGTGGGCTACTTCAATCAGCCAACAGATCACCCCCTTTATCAAAACTCACTAGCTTAAGTATTAGTGCTTGTTCTTAAGCTTGGCCGTTCTTAGCAGCATTTTGCAATGCGGCAATACGATCATCAAGTGGCGGATGGCTGGCAAATAATGAAGAAAGCTTACCTTCACCACCAATACCAAAGGCGACTAGCTCACCGCTCAATTCACTTGGCTGATCATAGGTTTCTTTCAAACGCATTAAGGCACTGGCCATGGCTGCATTACTAGTAAGTGCTGCACCCGCTTCATCAGCGCGGTATTCACGACGACGGCTAAACCAAGCCACGATTGTAGATGCCAAAATACCTAGGATCATTTCCGCAACAAAAGTAGTGATGTAAAACGCGATGCCAGGACCATCTTCGTTCTTAAAGACCGCTTTATCAACGAAGTTACCAATGATACGTGCGAAGAACATAACGAAGGCGTTAACAACACCTTGAATCAACGCCAATGTCACCATGTCACCATTAGCAACGTGACCAATTTCGTGACCTAGAACCGCTTTCACTTCGTCTTTATTCATACGCTGCAATAAGCCGGTAGAAACTGCTACGAGTGCTTTGTTTTTGTTCCAACCCGTCGCAAACGCGTTAGGGGCTGCAGAGTTGAAGATACCGACTTCCGGCATGCCAATGCCGGCTTTATCGGCTAGCTCTTGTACTGTGCTGTATAACCACTGCTCTGATGCATTCTGTGGTTGATCAATTACTTGCACGCCCATGCTGCGCTTAGCCATCCACTTGGAGATCAGCAAAGAGACAAATGACCCCGCCATACCAAAGACTAAACAGAAGGCCATTAGGTTAGCAAAGTTAAGGTTATTACCTTGCTCCAAATAACTACCCACACCCAGCAAACTTAAAGTGATACTCGCGACGGCAATGACCGCCAAGTTAGTTAATAAAAATAATACGATTCTCATCATGAGAGAATGCTCCTAATATTTTTCGGTTAAATAATAAAGAATGAATAATGTCTATATGCCGTCGACCGCCATTAATTTCAACAGTCCCTCGACGGCATAACAGTCAGAAAGTGTCAGGCTGTTTTCACCAGTAATAAACTTTCACGAATACTGTTTATAACCGGCTTGGATTCAGGGCGAACTCCACGCCATTTTTCGAAAGATTCCGCCGCTTGTTCCACCAGCATTCCTAACCCATCGAGCGTCGCAGCGGCATTTAAACCGGCGGCCCACTGGTTGAATACCGTCGGCTCAGCGCTATACATCATGTCATAACAGGTGGTTTCAAGGTGGATAACCGATTCAGGCACAGGCGGTAGTTCACCACTGAGGCTGGCTGACGTGCCATTAATAATTAGGTCAAACTGCCCTTCAACTTGCTCAAAACCACAGCCGGATATCTCACCGATATCGGAGAAGTCTTCTGCCAACGCTTGCGCCTTAGAGACGGTTCGATTGGCAATAACGACTTCTCGAGGTTTTTCTTCTAATACAGGTTCTAGAATACCGCGTACCGCGCCACCCGCACCCAGTACTAATACTCGTTTGCCTTTGATTTCACAGCCATTATTAACCGTGATATCACGTACCATACCAATACCATCGGTATTATCGGCATGAACCGAGCCATCTTCTTTTTTGATTAAGGTATTCACCGCACCCGCACGCAACGCACGAGAAGAATAAGTATCAGCATACTGCCAAGCATCTTCTTTAAACGGCACAGTCACATTTAAGCCACGGCCGTTGCGGAAGAAGCTGTCGGCTTCTTCTTTAAACTTTTCCAGCGGCACCAAGATGGCTGAATAAATCAGATCCTGTTCGGTTTGCTCAGCAAACGTACTATGAATTTGCGGACTCTTACTATGGTTGATGGGGTTTCCCATCACGGCGTATAAATCGCTCATGTTTAAACCCAATCTTTGTGGGGTAGAAAATCGGTATACAGCTTAGCTTCTGGCGAACCTTCTTCAGGATGCCAGTTGTAATCCCAATGAGTCACGGGGGGTAATGACATCAAGATAGACTCGGTACGACCATTGGATTGCAGGCCAAAAATAGTACCGCGATCATATACCAAGTTAAATTCCACATAGCGACCACGACGGTAGCATTGGAATTTACGCTCACGCTCACCAAACTCGGTATCTTTACGCTTAGCGATGATGGGGCAATAGGCATCGATGTACGAATTTGCTACCGCCTGCATAAAGTCGAAGGACTGATCAAAGTCGATTTCGCCATCCCAGCTATTCAAGTCATCAAAGAATAAACCACCGACACCCCGATTCTCATCTCTGTGCTTCAAGTAGAAATATTCATCACACCATTTTTTATATTTTGGATAAACATCTGCGCCAAAAGGCTCACACGCATTCTTGGCGGTCTGATGCCAAAAGATTACGTCTTCTTCAAATGGGTAGAAAGGCGTTAAATCAAAGCCACCGCCAAACCACCAAACAGGCTCTTCACCTTCTTTCTCGGCAACGAACATACGTACGTTGGCGTGAGAGGTTGGCACATAAGGGTTACGAGGATGAATCACTAACGATACCCCCATCGCTTGGAAGCTTCGACCTGCCAATTCTGGGCGTACTGCTGTGGCAGAAGCGGGGAGTTGAGCACCCATCACATGAGAAAAGTTAACCCCTCCTTTCTCGATAACCACACCTTGCTCTAGTACACGGCTACGGCCACCGCCGCCTTCTTCGCGCAGCCAAGATTCTTCGATAAACTTGCCACCACCATCTTGCTCTTCAAGGGCTGCACAAATACGATCTTGTAAATCTAACAAGAAGCTTTTCACTGCTTCAATTTCAGTATGAGTAACTTTCTGAGTTTTAGCCTTTTCTTGGCTCATGTTCATTGGGCTCTTTTAACGATCTAACATTAATTTAAAATGAGTTTCACTATGGCTCTATCTTACCTTGTGGCCATCCAGAGTACGAATTTCTGAAGGTTTCGAAAAACCTCCTAGCGCTCCCGGTAAAATATAGCTGAGTTGGTCTTGAAAATAATGACGTACTTCTAAGGCCGACATAGCCGCCGGGTGCCCAGAGGGATTGGCCGAGGTCGAAATAATTGGGCCGACTTTAGCGCATAATGCCTGAACTTGTGGGTGTCGACTAAAGCGAACCGCAATGCTCTTATGTTGACCACGAACAGAAATTGGCACCGATAGCTTACAGGGTAAAATCCACGTTACTGGGTGAGGTCTATCTTGCTCAATTTGCTGAATATGTTCATCACTTAACGGTAATAAATGGGCTTCGATATCACTGAGCTGAGAACATAAGATGATCATGCCTTTTTCAAGCGGGCGTTGTTTCAGACGGAGTATTTCCTTAATGGCGCTTTCATCCGTCCACAAACAACCTAATCCCCATACACCTTCGGTAGGGTAAGCAATGACGCCACCAGCATTGAGACTGATAACCGCTTGTTGTAGGTGAAAATTTTCTGGGGAATCCGGCACAATATACTCAATCACTAGCAAAAATAAATATCTGTGAATTATAGAGGATGATCAAACAGACGCACAGCTTCCTTGCATAAGCTTACAGCCGCACATACCCTCCTGGGACTTGCGCGACCTGACCTTTTAGTTCCATTAGGATTAGTTGCTGAGCGACCTCAGCAACTTCTAAGCCCGTGCGATTTACTAAGCTATCAATCGCTGTGGGCACAACATCCAGCGCGCCATAAATAATTTTCGCAGCCCCTTCCAGCTGGGGCAAAGCCGAGTTAGTAAAAAGATCCTCTTGGTTTTCTGCCTCCCTCATATCGACGGCTAAATCAGAGTTAAGCAGATTGATAATGTCATTAGCATTCTCAATTAGATTTGCCCCTTCTTTAATCAACTGATGGCAACCCCGACTGAGTGGATTCGATACTGCCCCAGGTAAAGCAAACACTTCGCGTCCTTGCTCAACGGCCAAGCGCGCGGTAATGAGTGATCCACTTTTGTAAGCCGCTTCAATCACCAGAGTGCCTAAACTCATACCACTGACAATGCGATTACGCCGTGGGAAGTTCTGCGCCAGCGCTTTTGTATCGGGCAGGTGTTCCGATAATAATACGCCACCACTAGCGACAATGTGATCCGCTAAAGCTTGATGGCGCTTAGGGTAAATCGCTTCTAAGCCCGAGCCGAGTACCGCAATGGTTTTGCCGCAGCCAATGCCGGTCGAGTTATTCAAAGCACCCTTGTGCGCTTCACCATCGATACCGATCGCCAGTCCACTGATCACATGCCAATCAGAGGTCACCAGTTGTTGCGCGATGGTAAATGCTTGCTCACGCCCATAGTGGCTAGGGTTACGACTGCCAACGATGGCAATACTGGCTTGGTTTAATAATTGCGGGTTACCGCGATAAAACAAAAAGATGGGGGCGTCCCGTAAGGTACTAAGGGAGTTTGGATAGAGTTCATCATCGGGCAACAAAATGCCGCAATCTTCTTGCTGCAGCCAAGTTTGGATTTTATGCCAGCCAGCTAATACAA
>Ga0209707_1000639_pt1 | contig 20520 bp, 17 predicted proteins | sample EN4Hudsemesocosm_FD_184630 | JGI IMG/M metagenome (GOLD analysis project Ga0209707, IMG submission 184630) | Methane-oxidizing microbial communities from mesocosms in the Hudson Canyon - EN4B Hudson Canyon (SPAdes) (version 2) | ecosystem: Environmental > Aquatic > Marine > Cold seeps | place... | reverse complement strand
AATTTATGCCCAATTTACTTATTGACGTATAAAAACAAACTAATGATAAGGTAAATATCGTTTTAAAGGAGGAAATATTGATGACGACCCAAATGCCTCGTTTTTTAGATATTGAAGCAAGTTCATTAAGTAATACTAGCTACCCCATAGAAATAGCTTGGTCTAATGGACAAGGAAATATCGAAAGCTACCTAATCAACCCTAATCCAATTGGAGAATGGACTGATTGGGATTATTATGCCCAACACGAAATTCATGGTATTAGTCGAGCTATGTGTAGTGAAAAAGGAATCCATCCAGTTTGAAAAACTCAGACAATACATTCAAGGTTGGGGAAATTATTTTGGACTGAGCGAATATTACCGACCGATACCGATACTGGATCAATGGATACGACGACGTATCAGGATGTGCTATTTAAAACAATGGCGCAGGATACGCACACGTATTCGTAAACTGATGCAACTCGGTGTTTCCGAATCAACAGCAATTAGGCTGGGTATGAGTTCAAAGGGGTATTACCGCCTAGCGAAAACCAAGGCGGTACAGCTTGCTTTAAATAACGAGTGGCTCAAATCGCAAGGTTTAGTCTCGGTTAAAGAGCAATGGGTGAAGTTCCATTATTCATAATGGCGATGAACCGCCCTGTGCGGAGCCGCATGCAGGGTGGTGTGGGGAGAGCCGGAGAGAAACCGGCTCTTACCTGATTTATATTTAATCTTTGATGCAAGCAATAACAAATCTCACTCCTAACGAAGTGAGACATAAGCTATCATAACCTTTATCAATTGTTGCACTTTCTCCGCCTATGCTCATGCTTCCCATAACTTTAACTTCAGAGCATATGCAACGAACACGCATTAAATTATCAATGGCATCTTCGTAGGTATGTTCAGTAATTTTCAAAGCATTTAATATGTTAGCTTTAGGAAATGATACTCTTCTAGGTGTTCCGTTATGAATATTATCTTTGCCAACAACATTAATATATCCATCAAACATAGATTTTATAATTAGTACATCAATAACTTCGAGTTGTTTGATGATGTCAATGAATGCTGAACGTACTGCATTTGATGATTCTACTCCTTGAGCTGAGGACATTAATTTCGCCCATAGATCTTGCAATAAATCATCTTCTTCTAATGATGCATTTTCAATAATTGGAAGTGCTAGTTTTGGTGCTACAGGTATTTCTTTACCCTCCACGCCTCGATCATGATTTATTTCCTGAACTCGCTCAATTAGACGAGCTTGCCTTTCCCAACGCATAAACTTAAGTTTATCACCTAAAATCCCTGTCGCAGTTTCAATTGGCTCTCCCAGAACCTTAGCAAAAAAACCTCCAATCTTTTCACTTACTTCTAAACCTTTTACTGTAGCTTTTGCCACTTCTTGGGTTGCTTTTGCTGTTTCGGTTATTTCTCCAGTCATACAGACTCCTTATAAATATAACGCCAAGCTCAGATGACACAGGAAGATATACGATAAACTTCGACTACACACTGAACCTTGAATAAAAAATGACCTTTTAAATCAAACCGTGCTTCCTGTGGTCAGCTGGAGCGCTTTGTTAGGCGCTGTTTGACGATAAACTAATATTGGATGCACTAGAACTCTTGGATATCGACAAGTTCTTACCATTGCTTCTATACCATCAAATCCTCTAAACATCCCACGAAAAGCACTTTCAACACTTTCAGAATCTTCTAATTCATCTTTTTCAAATTCTTTTAATGGAGAGAATTTTTCCTCTTCATCTTGTGGCACAGAGGTTACGATACCAAGCATGGTAAATTCCTCTGTAGGAAAGGAACCGTATGTAAAATGAAATGCAGTTGGATCAGAAATTGTGAAATTTTCTGCTTCTAAATGTCCAAATATATGCTCGTCATCTTGATCATCGAAAGGGTAAATTCTAATATTCGTGATATTTGGCAAGAAAGCATCAATCCATGTTTTCATACCTTCCAGTATCCAAGGCGGAACTACATCAACGGCAGTCGATGAGGCAACTAAATCATCTAGACCTTCTTTTAACTCTTTTGCTTTTTGTTTTGCTTTCGATTTTGTATTTCTATCACCTACCGTACTTTCGAGTTCTTTTATTTGCTCTTCAATGACCTGATATTCTGGTGTATCTTTTAAGGTATCAGCATGACTTCTGTTGATAAGTTTCACAATATCTGGAAAGTCTTTACCAATTTTTTTCATTCTCTCATAGTCTTCAATGACAATTCGCCCAGTGCACTTAATACATAAAGCATTTTTTAATATAGATCTTAGTTCTGGGTCTTTAAGAGTTTTATTTTTATCAAAGGTATCTAAGTCCAAGAGATAACCTGATGCCATTAACTCTGTTTCTAATTCTTGTAGCAAAGCATGATGAGGTTTGATAGTAGTTTTATCTTGATCTTTGTCTTGTGTAACTCCTCCAGCATCATGTTTAAATACTTTGAAATCGTAATTCCTCTTATTATCTGACGAGGTACTTCTCTCAGATTGAGTTTCCCTAAGCTCTACAACACCACCCGTAAGCTGACTATACAATGAGATTGCTTTATCTAAATCAACATACAAATAATCATATAAATTCACTGGAAATTCCTTATTCTAATTGCTCGCCTAACGCCCAAATAACCGGCTGGCGGAAATAACCACCAGCTTAATTTTAATAAACATGAAAACTGTATTAACGGGACTTTAAGAAGCACGACGCTTTAAGCCAGTCCGAGTTGAGTTGATTTGATTGTTATACATTTATAGGTACAAATTATGGCTAAAATAGCTTTTAACTTCAAACAAGAAACAATAGAAAAATTTAAAATTATGTTCCCCAATGAAACTAATTTACATGAAATGCTTGAGTCTAATAATTCAGCGGCTTTAGATTGTCTTTTTAATTTAAGCCGCAAGTTTGATGATCTAATATATGAAATTAATACGTCTACTGTGGAGGGTTAAAATTATATTTATCGCGATAATAATTCATGCGTTTTTCCATTTCTTCAAGAGCCACTTCAGCATCTTCAAGTGTGTCTAGCGTTTCTAAGTCTGATTTTATCTTGTTAAAGGCAGGAAAAAGAAGAATATCTCTATTGTATCTTATGGATTTATATTCTTCACAAAGCTGTACCCAGCCTTCATTAATTTCAGAAAATGATTTATCACTCAATTTTTCACCTCATATTTTATTGATGTATAACACCAAAATAACCGGATGGCGGCATAAGCCACTATCCATTTTTTAACTACATAACTTTGATATTAGCAGGACTCGGAAAGCACGACGCTTTCAGCCAGTCCGAGTTGATTTTTTTGTTATGTTTTTTTGTTGGATAGCAATGAAATTTAACAACTTATTAGAGAAAACACTTTATATCCCTATGGTAGTTATTGTGATTATTATAGTTATGTTATTACGGGAAATCATCATGGTTAGCACATGAAACTAAGGTTATTTTTTGTTTTCTATTATTGCTTTAAGCACATCTGGGTTTGTAGGTGGTTCGCCACGCGACAATAAGCTCCCAATAATTGCTTGTAATATATGAGTTCTTTCTGTATCTGGCACTTCTCTTGCTAAACCAATTGAATATAATGTGTCTTGATGTTTTATCAGCTTTTCATAAAATACATTTAGTTGTTTTAAATTTTTTCCATAAAGCATGAAGAAACCAGCTCCTATGAATTCAGTTAATACACCACCAACAACACTCAATTGTGTTGCAAGACCTGTATTTCCTTTAATGACTAAAAATGTACCGCAAAGTAATATTGCAAGTCCTGAGAATAGTGCAATTAGACTAGCCCAGAAGCTTAATTTTAAATGCGTTAAATTTAGGGTGTAATATAAATCCAGTTGTTCTTTTGTATTATCAGTGGACATTTAAAGCACTCCTGTTTTTAGTAAAAAAATAACAAGTTATTGTCTCGATCCAGTTATCATACACTCTAACTCCAACCTTATGTAAGCAGCACCTATGAAAGTCACTAACTCTAAACGAGTTAACATGTCTTCTATACAAGATAAGGGGGGCTGGATAAGTCCATAAACTTTAGGCTTCTCCGTTTGTACAAAAAACATACATTCCAAATTGGGTAGAATTAAATTAATTCTGGCTTCGGACAATAAAGATATGGATTCAATTTAGGTCCGCTATTGGCTGACTGCTGACGTTCAGCTTTAGCTATAAACCAACACACTCCGAGAGGCGCTTGGTTTATTTCGTAAAATTTCTCAGCAGCTAGTATCAGAAAAACTAGCGCCTGAATGGTTTGAACGCATCGAATATATAAACTGGGAAGGTAAAACAAAGGATCTTAGCTTTATAACTGATATTATCATATCAATGAAGTGCTACTCGTCGATGATTTTTATGAGTACATCCACCCAGAACAAGAAGCTCAATGGATAGAGATAAAACAGTTTTTCCATCCATACGACGTGCATAATCAGAAAGTATCCACTAATAGCCTAAGCTAAACCTTTGTATGTTTTGACCGAAAATTTGCGATTATAAAAAGTAATTCTTTTGTTAATAAAGGCTGAGGTGTCACTTTTATTTTAGACATTCAGTATGTTAAAAAAACAACTGTTTATGTAACATAAGTAAGATCACCATAACAACCAACCAAAAAAGAGCTTTTTCTTATTAATTATGTTGCAAAACATTGTTACAAAACTATTTGCGTGTTAATGTTACTAAATCATAGTTAAATAAGTAATGATATGAGAATTGGATACGCTAGAGTTTCAACACAAGAACAGGACACACAACTACAAACGGATGCTTTAAAAAAAGCTGGTTGTGAAATAATTTATGAAGAAAAAGCATCAGGGTCTAAACTAGACCGCTTTGAACTTGAAAACTGCCTAAAATCATTACGTAAGGGTGATGAGTTAGTCGTGTGGAAGTTAGATAGGCTGGGGCGTTCACTTTCTCAATTAATAAACATTATTGAAGAGATTAGAGAAAAAGGTGTTGAGTTTTCTGTTATCACTGAGAATATAGATACATCAACACCCTCTGGAAAAATGATGTTCCATATTTTTGCTACTATTGCAGAATATGAAAGATCGATGATTAGAGAGCGAGTGAATGCAGGTCTAGAAGTTGCAAGAAAACGAGGTCGTTACGGAGGAAGACCTACCGCTTTATCAGAAAAGGATCAAAAAATGGCTGTTGTTATGCTGAAAGGCGGTGCAACTAAGGGTGAAATTGCAAAGCATTTTAATGTTTGTAGGCAAACAATTTACCGATTTTTTAAAGATAACGATAATTAAAACCACAGCTATTAACGCTATAACGCTACCTCTATATAATAGAATTGGAACGCAAGATAAACTTCAGGAGCAGTAATGAAAACCATTCGTAACTCATGTGAGCTACAGCCTAACGCATTAGATATTAATGTAGGTGATCAAATTGAACAGCTTGACCAGCTTATTAATGATACGAAAGGTCAGGACTACTTCAATAAAACCTTTATCACTGACGGGATGACAACCCTTTTATCGAAAGGTTTAGCTCGTTTGGCAGGGAAATCAAGTGATACGGTTTTTCACCTAAAGCAAGCAATGGGTGGGGGTAAAACTCATCTTATGGTAGGTTTTGGTATTCTTGCTAAAGATGCTGAATTACGTCAGTCTTTGATAGGTCATATCCCTTACCAGTCAGACTTTACAACCGCAAAAATTGCAGCATTTAATGGTAGAAATAATCCAGCCTCTTATATATGGGGTGAAATTGCACGACAACTTGGCAAAGAAAGCTTATTTCGTGAATACTGGGAAGCAGGCGCAAAAGCACCTGATGAACAAGCATGGCTAAAATTATTTGAAGGTGATGAGCCTATTCTGATCCTTTTAGATGAAATGCCTCCATATTTTCACTATTACAGTACGCAAACACTAGGTCAAGGCACGATTGCTGATGTTATTACTCGCGCTTTTTCCAATATGCTCACAGCGGCACAGAAAAAAAGCAATGTATGTATTGTCGTGTCGGATTTAGACGCTGCTTATGATACAGGCGGTAAATTAATCCAAAGAGCATTAGACGATGCCTCCCAAGAATTAGGTCGTGCTGAAGTTTCTATTACGCCTGTTAATCTAGAATCTAATGAAATTTATGAAATTCTAAGGAAACGTTTGTTTTTATCTTTACCAGATGGCGGTGAAATAGCGGATATTGCTTCTGTTTATGCAGCACGTTTAGCAGAAGCAGCAAAAGCTAAAACTGTTGAACGTAGTGCAGAATCACTTGCCAATGAAATAGAATCGACTTATCCCTTTCACCCTAGTTTCAAAAGTATTGTTGCGCTATTTAAGGAAAATGAGAGATTTAAACAAACAAGGGGCTTAATGGAGTTGGTTTCAAGGTTATTAAAATCAGTCTGGGAAAGTTCTGATGATGTTTATCTTATAGGCGCTCAACATTTTGATTTATCACTCCATGAGGTAAGAGAAAAACTCGCTGATATTTCTGAAATGCGCGATGTTATCGCTAAAGATTTATGGGACTCTACGGATAGTGCTCATGCACAATTAATTGATATTTCCAAAAATAACAATTACGCAAAACAAGTAGGTACTTTATTGTTTACCGCGAGTTTGTCTACAGCGGTCAACTCAGTCAAAGGACTTTCTGACAGTGAAATGCTGGAATGCTTAATTGACCCTAACCATCAAGCTAGCGATTTTCGTGATGCTTTTACAGAGCTACATAAAACAGCTTGGTATTTGCATCAAACCCAAGAAGGTAGAAGTTATTTTGACCATCAAGAAAATTTAACTAAAAAACTACAAGGTTATGCAGAAAAAGCACCTCAAAATAAAGTTGATGAACTAGTCCGGCATAAGCTCAATGAAATGTATAAGCCGACCACTAAAGAAGCCTACGAACGTGTTTTAGCCCTTCCAGAAATGGATGAAGCAGATGCCGCAATAAAAGCAGGCCGTGTTTTACTTATGATTAGTCCTGATGGAAAAACGCCTCCTGATGTGGTCAGCCGTTTCTTTGTCGGGTTAATTAATAAAAATAATATTTTGGTGTTAACGGGCGAAAAATCGTCAATGGCAAGTCTGAATAAGGCTGCGCAACATGTTTACGCTGTTAAGAAAGTTGATACTGAAATTAGCGAATCACATCCGCAACGTAAAGAATTGGATGAGAAACAGGCTCAATATGAACATGATTTTCAAACAACCGTTTTAGCGGTGTTTGATAAATTACTTTTTCCTGGAAGTTCTCAAGGAAAAGATATATTACGTAATAAGGTACTAGATAGTACATATTCTTCTAATGAAAGTTATAACGGTGAGCAACAAGTTATTAAAACTTTAACCTCAGATCCTATTAAACTTTACACGCAAATTACTGAAAATTTTGATGCTTTAAAAGCAAGGGCAGAGCAGTGTTTATTTGCCAGCCAAGAAGAAGTCAGAAAAACGGATTTACTGGATAAAACTAAACAAAATACACAGATGCCTTGGCTACCTCCAAAAGGTTTTGATTTGCTGGCACAAGAAGCTTTTCAACGCGGAGTATGGGAAGAGCTAGGTAATGGATCGATTAGTAAAAGCCCTAAACCTAAATTAACGAGTGTATTGGTGTCACCTGAAGGCTCAGCTAATGATGATGGACAAATTAGATTGAAAATTGATGTGTCGAATGCGGGGAATAGCCCTAGAATTCACTATCAAGAAGACGGTGCTGTTACAGAAAGTAGTCCCATATTATCCGATGATGCTTTAATCACTAAGGCATTACGGGTACAGTTTCTTGCCGTGGACCCTACAGGAAAAAATAAAACAGGCACTCCAACAACATGGGAAAACACATTAACCCTACGCAATTATTTTAATGAATCAGCGCGAACGGTTGAATTATTAGTCTCACCAAAAGGCAATATTCGTTACACCTTAGATGGATCAGAAGCTAGAAATGGTATGGAGTACCATGAACCGATTGAAATCGGTGATGATGTAACGACTGTATATGTTTTTTCTGAATGTGAGGGTATAGAGGAAAAACGTAATTTTAACTTTCCTGCGGCAGGTTCGGATGAAATTTTAATTGTCAAAGAAAAACCAGCACAACTCTATAGTGCGGCTCCTAAAAGCCTTGATAATGCCAGTAAAACCTATGAAGGTTTAAAAATGGCAAAAACTAAAAACATAACCTTTGAACAAGTAACTTTAATTATGGGATCTGCACCTAAGGTGGTGCATTTATCTTTGGGGGATATGACGGTTGATGCTGAGTTTATTGAAAAAACACTGCATCACTTACAAACCTTACTTTCAGCCGATGCCCCTGTTGTAATGAAGTTTAAAAAAGTGTTTACCGAAACAGGCTACGATTTAGAGCAATTTACCGATGCAATGGGGATAGAAATCAGTAGCGATGAGGTGATGCAATAATGACTCAAACCATTGATTTTGGTGCTCCACCTGAATTTGGTAGGCATTGTTTTTATGTCGAAATTCCTGCAAACGCAAGTGAAGCGGTGAGTTTATACGAAGATTATGGTTTTGATGGTGATGAAAGTCGCAGAGAAACAACAGAGTGTCGTGTTATTTTAGCGCGCAAACTGTGGAATAAAATTCGAGATGATGCGCGTAAAAACTTTAATATCCGCCTTAAAGCAAAAAAACTTAAACCAAGTTCATGGAAAATCGGTATCAATAAACTAGATCGTTTTTTAGGGCGTGAGATATGTATTTTAGCTTGGGCAGCTGAACATGCCACAATAGAAGAGTGCCCTATTATTTGTCAAAAATGGCTGGCATTACGCCCAGAAGAGCGTTGGTGGTTTTATTCTAAAGCAGCTTCTGAAGCAGGCTTAGCAGAGCAAACCCAACGCGGTTGGCGAAAATCCCTATATTGCGCCTTATCCGATGGCGAAAGCATCAAGTTAAATCAGCCTATAAAGCCTAAAACAAAACAAAAACCCTCTGATGAAGGTATCTCTTCATCTTTATTTGATTTTATTGAACAGGGAGAGATTTAATGGCACTTCAGCCTTTTGAATGGAAAGATAAACCCGCGTTAATTGAGCACTTGTTTCCTGTGCAGAAGATTTCTGCGGAGAGTTATAAGGAGCAAATGGCGGGATCTGGTAAAACATTAACGGCTTTAGGCAGTTACTGGAAAGGTCGTAAGCCGTTAATTCTTAATAAAGCCTGCATTTTAGGGACATTACTTCCTTCTAGTGATAATGCACTCAAAGACCTTGAGATTTTTGAGTTATTAATGGCGATGGATGTTCAATCTCTGCAAAAGCGTATTGAAGCAAGTTTACCTGAATCAAAACGCGATAGCGTCGGTGAATACTTGGTCTTGCCCTATAACGAGCAGGTTCGAAAAGCAAAACGCCCCGAAGAATTAAGCGATAACTTATTTAGTCATTCTTGGGTACGAGTCAATACTCACCTTGGTACATCGGCCAGCTCTTTTCCTGAACTGATTGAACAGATGGGCATTGCACGTTTTGGTCATCGGCCCAAAGTTGCTGACGTATTTTGTGGTAGCGGACAAATTCCTTTTGAAGCTGCCCGTTTAGGTTGTGATGTTTATGCTTCAGACTTAAACCCGATTGCCTGTATGCTTACTTGGGGTGACTTTAATATTATCGGTGCAAGCACTGATAAACGTGAAGAAATCAATATCGAACAAAAGCAATTGGCTGAAAAAGTTCACACTGAAATTGATGGTTTAAGTGTGGAAACCGATGGAAAAGGCTGGAGAGCAAAAGTTTTTCTTTATTGCGCTGAAATTATTTGTCCTGAAAGTGGTTGGAAAGTTCCTTTATTACCATCACTAATTATTAGTAAAGGTTATAAGGTAATAGCTCAACTTATCCCTGTACCTTCGGAAAAACGCTATAACATAGAAGTAATTTATGTAGATAGCGATGAAGTAATGGAAGTCGCTAAAGTTGGCACAATACAAAAAGGGAATGTTGTGCATTCCCCCGATGGTATTAATACTTATCGTGTCAGTATTAATACCATTCGTGGTGATTATAAAGACGGTAAAAACAATAGAAATCGTTTGAGATTATGGGAAAAATTCGACTTTGTCCCAAGAACTGATGATATTTTTCAGGAGCGGCTTTATTGTGTGCAATGGATGAAAAAGAAGGCTGGTGATTCGAAAAAGTTTAATTATGAATTCCGCACTGTTACTGCTAATGATTTAAATCGTGAACAAAATGTTATTGATTTTGTTACTTCTCATTTAAGTGATTGGCAAGAAAAAGGCTATATTCCAGATATGGTGATTGAAGCGGGTGCTAAAACGGACGAACCTATTCGTACACGAGGCTGGACACACTGGCATCACCTATTTAATCCTAGGCAAATATTGTTACTTGGAATTATAAATAAGCACAAGTCCCCTCTTAACTCATTTTTAATGACAAAGTATTCAAATTTTCTTGCTAGACTTTGTGCTTGGGAAACAACACCTGCACGGGTAAATAAAGAGGGAAAACAGGTCGGAGGAGCAAGTAATAATTCTAAACAAGTTTTTACTAATCAAGCGTTGAATACACTATTCAACTATGGCTGTAGGTCAAGTTACGATTTGGAATGGGATGTTGAATTTAAATCGTACCCTCTTGAAAGTAAAAACCTAATTGTTAAATCTCACCCCGCCCAAAGTATTGAAGTAGAAAACGATATTTACATCACCGACCCTCCCTACGGTGATGCTGTAAAATACGAAGAAATAACTGAATTTTTCATCGCATGGCTACGAAAAAATCCACCTGAAGAATTTAAACATTGGACATGGGATAGTCGCCGCACACTTGCCATAAAAGGTGAAGATGAGAGCTTTAAGCAAGGCATGATTGCTGCATATCGTAAAACTGCTGAAAAAATGCCTGATAACGGCATACAAGTCCTAATGTTCACTCATCAAAGCGGCTCAATTTGGGCGGATATGACCAGTATTATTTGGGCGAGTGGCTTACAAGTGACCGCTTCATGGTATGTAGTCACGGAAACCGATTCGGCTTTACGACAAGGCTCTAATGTTAAAGGCACGATTATTCTTATTTTGCGTAAACGTCATCAACAATTATCTGCCTTCCGTGATGATTTAGCGTGGGAAATTGAAGCCGCTGTTAAAGAACATGTGGAATCCTTAATGGGCTTGGATGAAAGAGTGCGCGAACAAGGGGCGGAAGGGCTATATTCTGATGCGGATTTGCAAATGGCAGGTTATGCCGCCGCATTAAAAGTATTGACCGCTTATTCGGTGATTGATGGCAAAAACATGGTGCAGGAAGCCGAAGTCCCTCGTCAAAAAGGCAAGAAAACCTTTGTTGATGAGCTGATTGATTTTGCGGTACAAACGGCAGTGCAATTCTTGGTGCCCGTGGGTTTTGAAAAAGACGAATGGCAAAAATTACAGGCGGTTGAGCGGTTTTATTTTAAAATGGTAGAAATGGAGCATCAAGGTTTAAAAGCCTTAGATAATTACCAAAACTTCGCTAAAGCCTTTAAAGTGCATCATTTTGATTCTGTCATGAGTGATAAATCCAAAGCTAATGCTGCGCGGTTAACCTTAGGTATTGAATTAAAAGGTAGCTTAATGGGTGGTAATGCCGAGATGGCTGAAACACCTTTAAGAGCCTTGCTTTATGCGTTTTATGAGATTAATAAAGAGGTTGAGGTGGATGACGTGTTATTGCATTTAATGGAAAACTGTCCGAACTATAATCAAAATAAAGCCTTGTTGGCGAAAATGGCGGATTATTTGGCGGAAAAACGTGAAATATTAAAAGTCAGTAAAACCTTTCAACCCGATAAAGAGGCTAGTGCAGCTCGTATTATGGTGGAAGCGATACGTAACCAGCGATTGTAAGTGACTCAAGAGAATATTATGCATAGCCATTACGTTATTTGTTTTACTTCAACCTTAGATAATGAGATGGGCTTAACATGACTTTAACGCGATTTTCTTCTCGTACTGATCGTTTAGATAAGGATTTTTTGGCAAAGTCGCTGACTGATGCAACAAAATATTTTCGTATTGCAGGTTACTTTCGCAGTTCTATTTTTGAATTGGTAGGAGAGCAAATAGCGAATATTCCAGAAGTGAAAATTATTTGTAATTCTGAACTGGATTTGTCAGATTTTAAAGTAGCGACTAATCGAAATACCGCACTGAAAGAGCGCTGGAATGACGTGGATGTTGAAGCAGAAGCCTTACTTAAAAAAGATCGTTACCGAATGTTAGATGAGTTATTAACTGCTGGTAATGTTGAAATTCGAGTCGTCCCTAAAGAAATACTTTTTCTACACGGAAAGGCTGGTTCCATTCATTATGCCGATAACAGTCGTAAATCCTTTGTTGGGTCGGTGAATGATTCTAAAAGTGCCTTTGCGCGTAATTATGAATTGGTTTGGCAAGATAATGACCCTGAGAGTGCTGATTGGGTCGAAGATGAGTTTTGGGCGTTATGGGAGCATGGCGTACCGCTACCAGAAACCATTCTAGCTGAAATTCACCGCGTAGCGATCCGCCGTGAAGTGACGGTAGAAGTGCTTAAGCCTACAGAAATTCCTGCGGCAGCAATGGCTGAAGCCCCTATTTATCGAGGTGGCGAACAATTACAGCCGTGGCAACGATCCTTTGTATCATTATTTCTTCAACATAGAGAAACTTACGGCAAAGCCCGATTGCTACTTGCTGATGAAGTAGGGGTAGGAAAAACGTTATCTATGGCAACCAGTGCTTTAGTCAGTTCATTGCTTGAAGATGGCCCTGTGCTTATTTTGGCACCTTCAACATTAACACTGCAATGGCAGATTGAAATGTTGGATAAACTCGGTATTCCTAGTGCCGTTTGGTCGTCACAGAAAAAAGTATGGATTGGTAATGAAGGGCAATTTTTATCTCCTAAAGGGGATGCCGCTTCGATAAAAAAATGTCCTTATAGTATTGCGATTGTGTCCACAGGTTTAATTATGCACCAATGTGAAAAAGGTGTGTTTGTTAAAGATGCAGGGATGCTTTTAAAAAACCGTTATGGTTGCGTAATTTTAGATGAAGCGCATAAAGCAAGAGTAAAAGGTGGTGTGGGGGAAAATGCGAAGGAACCCAATAATTTATTACGATTCATGCGTGAAATGGGTAAAAGAACTCGGCATTTAATTTTAGGGACTGCCACACCGATTCAGACCCATGTTAATGAGCTATGGGAGTTATTAGGAATTCTTAATAGTGGAGCTGAATTTGTTTTAGGTGATTCTCTGTCTTTATGGCGTAATTATGAGGTGGCGACTGAGATGGTCACAGGCCGCTCTAAAGCGAATAATGAAGAAGAGGTGTGGGAATGGTTGAGAAATCCATTACCACCGAGCCATGAGCATCATTTTGTGCAAGAAATACGTGATAGCCTGAATATTCATGCGGGTGATTATATTTGCTCCCATCAGTTTGAAAATTTGGATTATTTTATTCGTGAAATGTGGTTGTCGGAATTTTTAGAGCCCGATGCTTTTAAAATGAATAACCCTGTGATTCGGCATACGGTATTACGTAAACGTAAACAGCTTGAAGATGAAGGATTACTTGAAAAAGTTGGTGTTAATGCTCATCCCTTATTGAATAAAAATTACCTTTATCGATCACGGTTTATGGGCTTAGGCATTCCTACCAATACACCTTTTGAGGTGGCCTACGAAAAAGCAGAATATTTTAGTAAATTATTGCAGTCTCGGACTAAAGCTGGCGGTTTTATGAAATCGTTGATGTTACAACGTTTGTGTTCAAGTTTTGAGTCTGGGCGTAAAACGGCTGAGCGCATGTTACAGCACACGCTATCTAATGAGGATGAAGATTCGGTTGATGTCGTGGAGCATATTCTTTCTGAAATGACACCTGAGGAGGTGAGCTGTTTACGAGATATTGTGACGCAACTTTCGCGTCCAGAAGCGGTTGATTCAAAACTTGAAACGATTAAATGGTTTTTAACAGAATTTAAAACGGATGGAAAAACGTGGCTTGAGCACGGGTGTATCATTTTTAGTCAATATTACGATACGGCGGAATGGATTGCTAAAGAACTCGCAAAAACTTTTAAAACGGAAGTGGTTGCTGTTTATGCCGGAATGGGGAAAAGCGGCTTGTTTTTAGGAGAACAGTTTAATTCAGTTGATCGTGAAGTAATTAAAACCTCCGTTAGAACGCGTGAAATTCGTTTAGTAGTTGCGACTGATGCGGCCTGTGAAGGGTTAAATTTACAAACGTTAGGAACGTTAATTAATGTTGATTTGCCTTGGAACCCTTCACGCTTAGAGCAGCGATTGGGCCGTATTAAACGTTTCGGGCAAGCAAGGAAGAATGTAGATATGCTGAATTTAGTCTATAGCGACACGCAAGATGAAAAAGTTTACAGTGTGCTTTCTGAGCGACTTAAAGATACCTATGATATTTTTGGTAGTTTGCCTGATACTATTGAAGATGAATGGATACAGGACGAGGAAGCACTCAAGAGTCGAATGAATGAGTATATCCATGAACGTAAAAAAGCTCAAAATGCATTTTCTGTGAAATATAGCAGTAATATTGATGCAGAATCTAACCTATGGGAGCGTTGTGCGACCGTGCTTTCTAGGCGAGATATAGTGAATAGGTTAAGTCGGCCTTGGTGAATAAGGTTAGAGAGTCATATGTAGGGGGGCTTACTTGTCATTTTTATGATCGCTTAAGTTTATGACTTTACTGTTTTCTGGAAATTTATGATTATCAGCTACTAGAGCGCTACATAAAATACACTTCCCTTGTTTGATAGACTCATCTTCAACTACGCCTTTAATCAAAATGGAGGCATCCACAGAGTTCATATATAGGGTTGAATACATCTTTGCATGGTGTGCGCGCAGTGCATTTAGTTCCTTTTCTAACCTCTCTTTTTCAGCCTGTAAATTATCAATGCGCGTATAAAGATGCTCAACTAAAGGATGGTCTTTCTTTATGCGCTTTTCAATACCTATTTTTGTTAATATTTCATCAATAAAGTCAGATTTTTTATCTAAGGTTGGGCGACTACATCCTACTCGCCTTGATAGTTCCGAGGCGTTATAAACATAATTTTTATTTTCACTAGATAGCTGTCTAAGGCAAATCTCAATTGCAGCTAAGAGTGCTTGACCTCGTAGTTGTGCGCTTTTAGTCATTTTTAGGGGGCTCACAAAGTTCTTTTAGGTTTCTCTGAATATTTTGGAAGTGGGTGTATTGAGGCGATTGTTCTGGAATAACAGCAAGCGCTATGTCAGCTTCTCGTTGCATACGAGTTAACTCCAGTTTCGTTTCCATATTTTCAGGGTTAATACATAAGTGCTCGCAAACCCCGTTCTCACTGTTAAAACAACCATTATGGTTCTGGCAAGCACTCATTCCCCAATTTAAAGAGCAACCACCATGAGGCATTAGGTTTAATTGGAGTGTGCTTGCTTCAAGGTATTTTTCTGCATCATCTCGTGAATACTCGGCAATATTATGGTAAGTATCTGAGAGATGCCCCATAGCTCCACCATCACGAATCGCTTGGCGCATGTTGGATAAACGTGTTTTTGACGAAGTTTGATCGTAAGTATCATTTTGACTGGGGGCTCGGTTAAATAACAATGCTACTTGGTCATTAGGCATACCGCCCTCTAATAAAAAGGTTGTTAGCCAGTGCCGAATATCATGGCTAACAACCTTTGCTATTTCATTGGTTTTAGGGTCGATAATGCCTAAGCGTGAAAAGCATGAGTCTTCTTCATTTTTAGTTCCTAAAGAACGTTTTTCACCGCTCAACCAGCGAGAAATTTCTTTATCGGTGATTAAGGAGTAATCGTTAATTTTTGTTCCGCGACTTTCAGTTAACTGGTATGTCTGTGTGACTAATAGAGCATCTTCAGGTTGTAGTATAGGTACGCCATTTCTGGACTCTATTACAGGATGAATAATTCGCTTAAACTTGAGTTCAAGATATTTATTGTAAGGAGGGCATGGATATATTTCTCCTTTTAATTGAAAATTATCGCGAGCGTTCTCAATAATATGCATAAAGTGAACCCTAGAGTTACTTTTAATAGCTAAATTAATGGCATTTTCCAGTTGCAGAATTGAAATTACACGGCTATCTGTGTCCCATGATGTGCGTATTTTCCCTTTTAACCTTAGATGCCTTTGCCCCAGTGGAGGCAGGTCATCGGATAAAGCTGCTTTCTGAGCAAGAAGTAAATGCGCTACTGTAGCTCGGCTCACCCCTAACGCTTTGGCTACTTTTACTTGTGATCCAGATTCTGCTACAAGACTGATAGCATCAATATACCGCTTTTTCTTCTCAAGCCAAGCTCCTGTTTTATTGAACATATTATGTTGTTCTTTAGAGGTCCATTCATGACAAAATTTGCCTACAAAATACTGAGCAGCCTCTTTATTTTGCATAATATCTGACCAATCCAAGCCAGGGTTTTTTCTTAGAGTAGCAACTGCTTCACGTCCCTGATCAGTTAATTCTATTAACTTTTTAACTGCATCTTGAACTGGGGATACCCATTCAGGTATTAACCACCGTGTATCTAGCTGAGGTTTTTTCTCAGGAAAGAACCGGACACCTATGCGGTCCCCACTTTGAACTATACAGTCCTTTGGTAAGGTGGCTAATTCAGTGATTCTAAAACCTGTTCCCACTAGAAGAACAAAAGTCAATAAGTAGAATTGATCTTTTATAATTAGATTATCTTTATGGAGAGCATTAATTAAATCTATAGCTATACGGGAATCAATTAATTTGTTATCTCGATCTTCATCAGATGCTTTTCGTCCATGAAGGTATGATGAGAGTAAGCTATTTTCGTAACTAACCCGATAACCTAAATTAGCACTCAACCAACGTCCAAATACCTCTATAAAGTTTGAGTATCTACTTGGGCTACCACCCTTCTCATTTTTTTTAATTAACTCTTGAGCTTCATCAAAAATAACATTCGATATTTTATCGAGAGGCCTTGACCCCAGTGCTTTATCTAGGTAGTTAAGTGCTAAAATTTCTGTACTAATTGAAGATGCCAGAATATTTTTACTTAAGCGTTTGTCTAAAAAATAGATTTTTATTAAAGTTTTTAATACATTATTATTAATTTTATTAAAAAAAATATTATAAGATTTTGCATTACCTTTTCTGGTGTTCCAAGCAAGTAAATCCCAAGTGTCCATCTCGAATTTAACGCCTTTCGGTAAAAGTGCTGTAAGGGATGGAATAAGGTCAATTAGAGCTTCATTAGCTTCTTTCTCAATAAGGAGTTCTTGAATATTAATTGCCGCAGACATTAGGTGATCTCCTTTTGTTGTTCAATTCGTTCTATTACAGCCATAATATTATTTTTGAGCTCTTCATACTCTTTTATTGTTGATGCCTGTTGTTCATTACCGCTAGCAGTTTTCCAGCGATCTAGCTCTTGGTTGGCAAAGAGTAACGCACGATGATGATCTGCTTCGCGCCATGCTAAGAAATTTGTGCAGCCGTTATAACAGCCAACAAATGGATGTTTTTTACAGCTACCTTCTTTGCATGTATCACGAGCACAAGAACCAACAAAAAGAGGGGTGGGCGTGGCTTCTGAAAAGTCAGGAATCACAATAGGCTGGTCGGTTATTTCATTAACCACTTTACCGTTAAAGTACACATGGTTAAGCTCTTTAAATAAGGACCCCATATTGCGGTCTGCTTTGTCTAAACTAGGGCAAAGCTCTGAGCCAACTGCGTCAATATATGACTGGCATGAACCAGGGTCATCATGTTCCAAAATCTCTGAGATGATATCCCTAGAAACACCACTATATGCAAGTCTAGTTGCACCAGTATGCCTTATTCTAACTGCCGTTACGTGTAGGGGTTCTTCTGTTCGTGGGCTGATTAGTTTTAGTGTGGTTTTAAAGTAATCTAAAAGAATAGATTTTGCATAGGCAGCATTTACAGTTCCATATTGACGCAAGGATTGGCAGTCATACACCCAGAATGTATCATAACGTTGTTGTAATTTACGTATTTCTGGTTCTGAAGAGTAACGTGCCATTTCAAGGTATAGTTCCTCAGGAATGGGCCACCATCGTTTTGGGTCGCCTGTTTGATTCTTGATGGGTTTAATTAGAACAAAGTATTCTTTAATGTCACCTTTTTCAATTAATTTAAGGCAATCCATCTTTAATTCTCGAATTTGCATACCACGCTTCAAAGTGGCGATTAATAGCCAACAATACAATCTAATTCCGAATTTTTTGTTATCTTCTCTGCTAGGTCTTGTTTCTATGGTATTTCTAAGTAACTTTTCTTCTTCTTGAGTTAATGCGCCCTTTGTAGGATGCCAGTTGAGGACATCTTTGAGCATCCGCACTTCATTACGAGCTTTCATTCCTTTAAGTTTTATGGCAATTACTTGACTTGCTCCGCCTATGCTTTTATTTGCCAAAACTGTGTACAGTTCTCTGAAGAAGGATAAATAACTTGGAGTCAGATTTTGCCAAATAATATTAATATCTGACATTTTTAAATCAGATAAATCGTTAACTTCTACATTAAGATTATTTTTTAATTCTATTAGCATTAAGCGGCACTTGTTTAAATAACCAAAACTAACCTTTTTTAGTTTTATTTTTATAGCTACTTTAAAGGCGGATTCAATATTTTCAGGTAAGTCAATCTCATACCAGTCTATATAACCATAATCAGATTGGGTAAAAACCCATTTTTTATACGATATATCAATAAATATTGGGTTTTCAGGATCAAACAAATTCTTAATGAAGTTATGGCCTTGCTGATCAGTCCAAGTATCATTTTCAGAGTCATATATTTTATTGTCTTGAGTTATTTTAAGGCTTCCCATTCACTTGTTTCCTTTTGGTAAAAACATAATGTTGTTTGAGCCCTCTGACTTCTAGCCCTATTAATATATATTTGTAGGCTCTGTTCACTTTCCCATCCACCCCAGTACACAAGGTCTCTAAGTCTATCTGCGCGCAACTCACTATCTTTTTCTTTGAAATCTATAATGGATGCATAAGCACGATTAAAAAAAGCATGCCGACCTAAATGCCAATGAAAATTCTCTACTCCAGAACCTTTACGGATATCTGCTGCTAAATCTTGAATTGATGAGGTAGATAAAGGAATGCCTTTATCATGTTGGTGGCTTAATATTAGAAACGCAGGCATATCAATAATATGTTTGAAAACTTTTTTTCCATGCTCTTTGACTTTTCTGCGTCTGTGCTTGGTTGTATAGTCACTTATTAGCTTGGGGATAGGTGAATTCTTTAAGATGAATCCTAGCTCCCTAGACAGAGTTTTAGGTCTAGGGGCATGCACTCCGCGCGGATCAACATAATTAGCTCCGCGCTCTTCAATACGAACAATTTTTATATAATTTTGATGTTGATGAGGGCAATCTTCAAGGCGTAGTGCTAAAACCTCGCCTTCTCTAAGTCCGAATTCAATCACAAGTCGCCAAATCAAATAGTCTCTTAGGGCTTGTGCTTCAGATAATTTTGACTTATTTTTTAATCGGTTTTCTGGTTTTAAATACTGTTCTATCTTTGATATTTCTTCTTCAGTAAGGTCATCAGCTTTAGCTTTCTTACGTACTTTTAATTGCTGGTCAGAAAAGCGCTCATTAATGGCATTTTTATACATATTAAGGTGAATTTCTCTCTCGCTTGCTTGACAAGATAAAGAGACATATTGATCCGCAAACCATCTAAATAATTGGCTTGTACTAGCTAATATTTGATTGATAGTTTTAGTGTTAATGTTGGTTCTTCCCTGTGATTTTCCTCTCTGAGTCAGCCATGCTCCAAAAGAGTTGACTTGTCGAGGCTCAATCATTTCTCCACTTAAGAGAATTTTCTCAATATTAATGTTAGATCTCTTTCCCCAAGCTATGATGAAGCTAATTTTATATAGAATGTTGTATACAGTGTTATGAGAATTATGTTTTTTACTTAGATATGCTTCATATATTGAAAGCGCAATTAAAGGTTCTAGTGTCTGGCTATCTTGCATAACAAATCGAACTTTGTTTCCAATCATAATATGAGAGAACCGAATCCCTAGTGGAGAGAAGTCTAAATGGCCAGTCATACTGTGTATGTAACTTTATATTTCATATAAATCTCTAAGGTAATGATATTTAATGTTAAATATATTTACACATACTATACCACCATTAATAACTAATGGTAGTCAAAATTATTTCTTACTGAAAAGGCATAAAAAAACCCTTGAACTACTAGCTAGAACAAGGGTTTATAGTGATATTGTTTAGATTATAGATGTTACTGATAATCTAGTAAGTTTACATTGTTTATACCGTCATTGACACTTACTATCGCCACAATTCAAACAAGTCATACAGCCATCTAATAACACTAATGCCTTAGTTTGGCATTTAGTACACAGTTGCGCTTGTTCTGGGAAGTCCGAATTTTCAGCCGTATCAGCTGA
>Ga0209707_1000638_pt1 | contig 20562 bp, 21 predicted proteins | sample EN4Hudsemesocosm_FD_184630 | JGI IMG/M metagenome (GOLD analysis project Ga0209707, IMG submission 184630) | Methane-oxidizing microbial communities from mesocosms in the Hudson Canyon - EN4B Hudson Canyon (SPAdes) (version 2) | ecosystem: Environmental > Aquatic > Marine > Cold seeps | place... | reverse complement strand
TAGGGCGTGGCGTAGTCTTTATGCCCTTCCATTTTGGAGGTCATTACCAAGGTAAAGACCTGACAGATAAATACCCTGACGGGACTGTGCCTTATGTATTAGGTGAGTCTTGTAATACCGTATTTACCTATGGTTATGATTCAGTTACTCAAATGCAAGAGACGAAAGTATCTCTTTGCCGAATTCGTGCGGTATAGGGGATAGACAATGGCTAAAATGAAGTTTTTGTGTGATGAAGAACGCTGCATAGAATGTAATGCTTGTGTCACCGCGTGTAAAAATGAACATGAAGTACCTTGGGGTGTTAATCGTCGTCGTGTTGTTACCTTAGATGATGGTGTGCCGGGTGAGAAATCAATTTCTGTTGCCTGTATGCACTGTACTGATGCACCGTGTCAGGCTGTCTGTCCAGTAGATTGTTTTTATACCACTGATGATGGTGTGGTCTTGCACGATAAGGATATGTGTATTGGTTGTGGTTACTGCTTCTATGCCTGTCCATTTGGTGCGCCACAATATCCACAAGAAGGTGCATTCGGCTCTCGTGGCAAGATGGATAAATGTACCTTCTGTGCAGGTGGCCCTGAAGAAGATCATTCACATGAAGAACTTGAGAAATATGGTCGTAACCGTTTAGCAGAAGGTAAGTTACCTTTATGTGCTGAAATGTGTTCAACCAAATCATTGCTAGCAGGTGATGGTGATGTGGTGTCAGAACTATTCCGAAACCGTGTTGTGCGCCGCCAAGGTCGTCAAGAAGCATGGGGCTGGGATACAGCATATAACGTAAAATGATGAGAATACTTCTCTTAATAACGTTAACGTTGAGTTTGAGTGCTTGCTATGAAGAGGCTGATGTAACGCTGCATCAAGCGGGTGAATACAAAGGTAAGATCGATATACATACACAAACTGCAGAACAACGTGAGGCCATTTTGGCAAAACGTTTTGGCCAAGTTCAAACGGATCGCTAATGTCTAATACACGTTCATTAAACAGACGTAAAAAGATGATGACTTGGACTGGCATTATAATGTTGTTGGCCATTTTTTTATTACCAATGACAGGCTATATCTCAACAGGCTTTGCTACTGCGGCAGTTGAACAAACTGAAGCAACAAACCCTAAAGCCGATTACTGGCGCCAAGTTAGAGATAATACCGCTGGTTATTCTGCAGTCAAAGGTCGTGAAACCAATGAGTTGATTCAAGGCTCGGGTCAAAATTGGCGTCAATTACGTAATGGACCCATAGCCCAATATGGCAGCTGGTTGTTAGGCCTAATGTTAGCGGTATTAGCTGCTTTCTATTTATGGCGCGGTGAGATTAAATTAAGTCATCCTCGTACGGGTAAAACAGTAGAACGTTGGACTTTAAAAGAACGTCGCATGCACTGGGTGACAGCAGGGCTCTTTGTCATCTTAGGCATAACGGGATTAAGTCTTCTTTATGGACGTTTGGTATTGATTCCAGTGCTAGGTCACCATGGCTTTGCAAGCTATGCAGAGCTTGCTAAATGGAGCCATAATGTTTTAGGCCCTGTGTTTATGGTGGGCTTATTATCTATGATGTTTAATTGGTTCAAGCTTAACTTTTTCAACAAAATTGATCTGCAATGGGTGAAAGAGTTTGGGGGCATGATTGGTGATAACCATCCACCAGCAGAAAAATTAAATGCCGGTGAAAAAATGTGGTTCTGGTCATTAGTCATAATGGGGCTAGCATTGTGTCTCACGGGATTAGTTCTTGATTTCCCTAATTTTGATCAGCAGAGAGAAGTGATGCAGGTTTCACATCTTATTCACGTCATTACCGCTCTTGGTCTTATTGCTTTTTCTTTCGGTCATATTTATATCGCAACTATTGGTACTGAAGGGGCGCTAGAAGGAATGGTCACAGGTCATGTTGATACTGCTTGGGCACAGCAGCATCATGATTTATGGTTGAAAGAGATAGAAGATAAAACCGCTTTAGGTAAGTAGTAATTTGATCTAGATCAGTTAATGGTTTGATTGAATGTTAGTGAATTAAAGATCGTGATAAGCTGAAATCATCTTATTAAGGAGACAACAATGCCATTAACACATCATCCATTAACAAAAGAATTCCCTGAATATAAAGAGCAAATTCATGCACTAAAATCGAGCAATAATTATTTTCATCATTTGATGGAGCGCTATGAGGCCATCGATAAACAAATTTATCGTATCCAAAGTGGTGAAGAGCCAACAAGTGATGACTATGTAAATCGCTTAGGAAAAGAAAGGCTTTCTATGAAAGATGAACTAAGAGAAATAGTGATAAATAACAGTTAATTGGCTGTTTATTTGAATTCAATCATAGCTAGCATAGATTGAAACATGGACCATCAAATAGATTCTATTTGATGGTCTTTTTCTATATGGACTTTCTACTTGGAAATGTTTGCTGTTTCAATCACTGCATATGACTTCACAATTGCTTCTAAGCATGATAGTTTCACTTATTAAGTTATAAAAAATAGGCACCAATAAGGTGCTCAATAAATATTCAATAGAGAGAAATCAATGAGCAAGCAGGAAATCAGTGCCCGTAAATCGGGTAATAAGCTGAAATTACCAAGAGCTGTTGGTAAAGGTAGACAAGTTGATCCGAAAGCTTTGAAAGAAGTTCAGGCTTTATTGGGTGACGAACTCAGACAGAAAGATTTATTAATTGAGCATCTACATAAAATTCAAGATGCATATAAACATATCTCTGCTGCCCACTTAGTGGCATTAGCACGTGAAATGAAGCTTTCTAAGGCTGAGGTCTATGAAGTAGCTACGTTCTATCATCACTTTGATGTGGTTAAAGAAGGTGAAACACCTCCACCTGAACTAACAGTACGTGTTTGTGAATCCTTAACCTGTGAAATGAAAGGTGCTCACGATTTAATCAGCTCATTAGAAGGTGGAATGGGTGATGGGGTACGTGTTCAGAAAGTCCCCTGTATTGGACGTTGTGATAAAGCACCTGTTGCTGTCGTCGGTATGAATCCCATTGAAGAAGCTGATGTAGAAAAGGTTGAAGCGGCAGTAGAGGCTAAGGCAATAGCGCCTGAAGTTATTGAACCCATCGACTATGATAGTTATCGAGACAAAGGTGGTTATAGTACATTTCAACTCTGTGTAAACGGTACGTTTAATGTAGATAAAGTACTCGATGCAATGGATGATTCTGGTTTACGTGGTCTAGGTGGGGCGGGTTTCCCTGCAGGTCGTAAATGGCGAATCGTTCGCGGAATGCCCGAACCAAAATTGATGGCGGTTAATATTGATGAAGGCGAGCCGGGCACATTTAAAGATAAATATTACCTAGATCGTGACCCACATTGCTTCTTAGAAGGCACATTGATTGCAGCTTGGGCTGTGGGAATCAATGATATTTATATTTATTTACGTGATGAATATGCGGCTATCAGACAAAGTTTAGAACAAGAAATTGCTAAGTTAAAGGCAAACCCACCTGTAGAACGATTACCTGAAATTCATTTACGTCGCGGTGCAGGTGCTTATATCTGTGGTGAAGAGTCGGCAATGATTGAGTCGATAGAAGGTAAACGTGGAATGCCGCGTTTGCGTCCTCCTTTTGTGGCTGAAGTAGGTTTATTTGGTAGACCCACGTTAGAACACAATATGGAATCACTTTATTGGGTCCGAGACATCTTAGAAAAAGGTCCAAGCTGTCTAACCGATCATGGTCGAAATGGCCGAGTAGGTTTGCGCTCATTTTCTGTTAGTGGTCGTGTTAATAAGCCAGGTGTCCATCTTGCTGATGCAGGAATCACCATGAAAGAATTGATCGATGAATACTGTGGCGGTATGCAAGATGGTCATGAATTCTATGGCTACTTCCCTGGGGGAGCTTCAGGCGGTATGTTACCTGCATCGATGGGTGATATTCCTCTTGATTTTGATACCTTGAATGAATATGGCTGTTTCATCGGTAGCGCAGCAGTTGTTGTGTTCTCTGATCAAGACAGTGCTAGAAAGTTAGCTGTGAATGCGATGAAATTTTTTGAAGAAGAGTCGTGTGGTCAATGTACACCATGCCGAGTGGGTACAGCTAAAGCGGTAACTTTGATGGAGAAAGAACACTGGGATGAGGATTTATTGGAAGAGTTATCAGATGTGATGATTGATTCATCTATTTGCGGTTTGGGCCAAGCGGCTCCAAACCCAGTTCGTAGTGTGATGAAGTACTTCCCTGAAGAGTTAATAAAAGCGGAGGTGAAATAATGAGCATTAATTTCACTTTAAATGGTGAAGAACTTGTTGCACAAGATGGTGAAACATTACTTGATGTTGCGAAACAAAACGACATCGATATTCCACACCTTTGTTATTCAGATAGACAAGGTTCAGATGGTAACTGTCGAGCATGTGTCGTTGAAATTGATGGGGAACGTGTATTAGCTCCATCATGTTGTCGAGCACCAACAGAAGGCATGACGGTTCAATCGAACAGTGATCGTGCTGTTAAATCACAGAAAATGGTGGTTGAGTTATTAAAGTCTGATGTATCAGAAAAACCGCATACTTTAAATTCAGAATTAGATTATTGGGCGACTAAGTTAGATATTGGCTTGCCACGTTTTGATGCACGTCATCAGCCTCAAGAAGATAGCTCACACCCAGGTATTGCCGTTAATATGGATGCCTGTATTCAATGTACACGCTGTGTTCGAGCATGTCGTGAAGAGCAAAATAATGATGTTATTGGTTTGGCTATGCGGGGAACGCATACTCAAATCGTATTTGATCTTGACGATCCTATGGGTGAGAGTAGCTGTGTTGCCTGTGGTGAATGTGTCGAGGCCTGCCCAACAGGCGCTTTAACGCCAGCTAATGATGTAGCACTTGTTGAACCTGATCGTATGGTTGATTCAGGTTGCCCATTCTGTGGTGTGGGTTGTCAGATGACTTATGCGGTAAAAGACGACAAGATTATTTATGTTGAAGGTCGTGATGGACCATCAAATAAAGGTCGACTATGTGTTAAAGGTCGTTATGGTTTTGATTATGTTCATCATCCACACCGCTTAACTAAACCACTTATTCGTCGTGATGATGCGCCTAAATCAGCAGACTTCTCGATGGACCCTAATGATGTTGATAAGATCTTCCGTGAAGCAACATGGGAAGAAGCATTAGATGTTGCTGCCAATGGTTTTAATAAAATCCGCGATGAACAAGGTCCTAATGCTTTAGCGGGCTTTGGTAGTGCTAAAGGCAGTAATGAAGAGGCTTACTTATTCCAAAAATTAGTAAGAACAGGGTTCAAAACGAATAATGTGGATCACTGTACGCGTCTTTGTCATGCCTCTTCGGTAGTCGCCTTATTAGAATGTTTAGGTTCTGGTGCGGTATCTAATCCAGTATCAGATGTTGATAAAGCGGAAGTGATTGTTATTATCGGTTCTAACCCGACTGTTAATCATCCCGTCGGTGCAACATGGATGAAAAATGCCATGCGCCGTGGTACCAAGTTAATTTTGATGGATCCACGTTCAACAGATTTATCTCGTCAAGCGACACATCATTTAGCGTTTAAGCCGGGTACTGATGTACCTATGTTGAATGCGATTATGCATACAATTATCGAAGAAGACTTGATTGATCCAAACTTCATTGCCGAACGAACTGAAGGCTTTGAGGCAATGAAAGAACACTTAAAAGCATACACACCTGAAATGATGGAATCCATTTGTGGTGTTCCTGCTGATACATTGAAGCAAGTTGCTAGATTGTATGCGACATCACAAGGTTCGATGATTTTATGGGGAATGGGTGTTTCTCAGCATGTTCATGGTACTGATAATGCCCGTTGTTTAATTTCTCTGGCCTTGATGACAGGTCAAATTGGTCGTCCAGGCACTGGCTTACATCCATTACGTGGTCAGAACAATGTGCAGGGTGCATCAGATATGGGCTTGATCCCGATGGTATTCCCTGATTATCAGCCTGTTGATGATGAAAAAGCACATGCTTATTTTGAAGAGTTATGGGGCTGTGATTTAGATAATAATCCAGGTCTAACGGTTGTTGAAATCATGCGAGCTATTCATGCCGGTGATTTAACAGGACTATATGTTCAGGGTGAAAATCCTGCAATGTCAGATCCTGATGCAAATCATGCTCGTGAATCTATGTCTGCATTGCAACATATGGTTGTACAAGATATCTTCTTGACGGAAACGGCTTATTTAGCCGATGTTGTATTACCGGCTTCAGCTTATTCTGAGAAGACGGCTACTTTTACCAATACTGATAGATTAGTTCAAATAGGTCGACAGGCTGTACCGCCACCGGGTGATGCACGCCAAGACTTATGGATTATTCAAGAAATGGCGCGTCGCTTAGGTTTGGACTGGAATTATAAAGACTCTGCTGAAGTCTTTGAAGAAGTTCGTAAGGCTGTGCCAACTATGGCGGGTATGACATGGGAACGTCTAGAAAAAGAAGGTTCAATCGTTTATCCATGTTTAAAAGAAGGCGATCCTGGTGATGATGTGATCTTCACTGAACATTTTGAGCGAGATAATGGCTTAGGTAAATTTGTACCTGCTGATATTGTGCCACCGGCAGAACGTCCAGATGCAGAATATCCTTTTGTATTGATTACAGGTCGAATGTTAGAACATTGGCATACAGGTTCAATGACTCGTCGTTCTAATGTATTAGATGCACTTGAGCCAGAAGCGGTTGCAACCATTAATCCACTTAGTTTAGATGAAATGGGTGTTGAACCCGGTCAGATGATTACCTTGTCTACACGCCGTGGTGAAATTTCAATGATTGCTCGTGCTGATGAAGCTGTACCAACGGGTGCGGTATTTATGGCATTTTGTTATTACGAAGCTGCAGTTAATAAACTATCAAATGCTGCACTTGATCCTTCAGCTAAAATACCTGAGTTTAAATACTGTGCAGTTAAAGTGACGCCGGGTGGCGAGCCAATGCAGTTCCATAGTTATGGTGGCGGTCAATCTGATAACAAACTATTGTAGTATGATTAATACTCGCTCATTGTGAATTAAATGGGCGGGTATTTTGCCAAAACGGAAGGTAGACAAATGCCGTTAAATAAACCTACTGCTGAGATAGATGTTTATCAGGATGCTGATAGTGGCATGGTATTCAAAAGCAAAGGTGATTGGACGGTTAATTCAATTCAAAATGTAGTACGTCAGCTAGAAATATTAGCGCAGACTTATCACAACAGTGAAGTACTATGGGATATGTCTGCTGTTGAGGAAATAGATTCTGCTGGCATGATGCTTTTTATTAAGTATCACGATCAATTACAGGAAAATAGCTGTACCATAACGCTCACAGGCGTGACTGAAAAACATGAGCGGCTTAATAATTTATTACGCCAGCATCTTGTTATCCCCTCAGCCAGTGTTTCTAAAACACTAAAACATTATCTCCTCTCTCCACTTGATTACTTAGGTAAGTGGGCTATGAGTCTAATCACCGAAATGATTCTTTTTTTATCATTTTTCGGTGAAACTTCACTGGTCTTTTTTAAATCTTTGTTCCACCCATCAACTATTCGATATCGTGCGATCATAAAAAATATTGAAGAAGCAGGCGTGCGCGCTCTTCCCATTGTTGCCTTGACCAGTTTTTTGATTGGCATTGTGATTACTTACCAAGGCGCTGTGCAATTAGAAAAATTTGGTGCCAATATCTTTATCGTTGAAATGATCAGTATTTCAGTCACTAGAGAGTTAGCACCCCTGATTACAGCCATTGTAGTAGCAGGTCGTACAGGCTCATCCTATACCGCACAGTTAGGAGTGATGAAAATAACGGAAGAAATGGATGCCATGCGAACCATGGGGTTCAATCCACATCATTTCTTGGTCATACCACGTGTCTTGGCATTAGTTATTGCCTTACCTCTTTTAGTTTTCTTTGCCGATATTGTTGGTCTACTTGCTGGCATGTTGATTTCAGAAATTCACTTACAGTTATCCTATACTGAATTTCTACATCGTTTGCAGAATGTATTGGATGTGAAGCAAGTATGGATTGGTTTAATCAAAGCGCCATTTTTTGCAATATTGATTGCTACAGTGAGTTGCTTTCGAGGTTTTCAGGTTGAAAAGAACTCTGACAGCATAGGACGTTACACAACAGTGAGTGTTGTTAATGCAATATTTTTAGTTATTGCATGTGATGCACTCTTCTCGGTTATTTTAACGGAGTTAGGTATTTGAACACTCCCGTCATCACCGTAAAAGATATTGTCACTCAATTTGGTGACAATCTGGTACATGATGGCGTTAACTTGCATATTAAGCAGGGTGAGATATATGGTTTATTAGGAGGCAGTGGCTCTGGTAAATCAACATTGTTAAAAGAAATGATTATGCTACTGCAAGCTCAGGCTGGTGAGATAACTATTCTAGGTAAAAGCGTTACACAGAGTAGTGATATGGATAAGGATTGGTTGCGTCAGCAGTGGGGAATCTTATTTCAAAATGGAGCCTTATTTTCATCTTTAACAGTGGCAGAAAATATAGCGATTAGCTTAAAAGAATATACCGATATGCCTGCCTCACTAATCAGTGATATAGTCAGAATGAAAATAGATATGGTGGGGTTACCCGCTCATGTTGGAAAATTATATCCTGCAGAATTAAGTGGAGGGATGGTCAAAAGGGCATCATTAGCAAGAGCGTTAGCGCGTGATCCGAAACTATTATTTTTGGATGAGCCGACTTCTGGATTGGATCCTATTGGTGCTGAAGCTTTTGATCTTTTAATACTTGAGTTGCGAGCCATGTTAGATTTAACAGTGGTGATGGTGACACATGATCTAGACTCAATATGGAGTACGGTAGATCGGTTGGCGGTGTTAGCAGATAAAAAAGTGGTTGTAGAAGGAACCTTGGATGAAATTTGCCGAGCCCCTCATCCTGAAATAAAGGAGTTTTTTGGCGGCAAGCGAGGACAGGTAAGAATGCAAAATGGAAAGTAAACTTAACTATACACTTGTCGGAATGTTTGTCGCGCTATTGCTAGCGAGCTTAACACTGTTTGTTTATTGGTTAGGCAAGCATGATGGTAATCAGCAATATGATTATTATCATGTGTATATGACTGAGTCAGTGTCAGGTTTGAGTACTGATGCCTCAGTAAAATACCTTGGTGTTGATGTTGGTTCAGTAATTGATATTGATATCAATCCTAATAATTCTGAGCAGGTTCAGTTATTACTCGAAATTAGACAAGGTATTCCGATTAAGTTAGACACAAAGGCAACACTGAGATTCTATGGCGTGACAGGTTTAGCCTTCATTGAATTAATGGGTGGAGGTAATGATTCTCCCATACTCAAACAAGGTGAAACTACCGATATTCCCGTTATACAAGAATCAGCATCAACATTCTCCAATATCGAAAAAACCTTAAATTCTCTTGCCAGTAATTCAGCAGATGTTTTAGAAAAAATTGATCGCTTGTTAAGTGCTGATAATTTAAATAACGTGAATGATATTTTAGTGGAAACAAAGTCTTTACTTGCAGAATTAAGTAAACAACAGCCGAAAATTAGTACTTTACTCGATACTGGAGTCACTGCAGGAAAAAGCATTGACGATGCTTTCAAGCAGGTGACTCTTGCTGCGGACAGTGTTGCGGCAATGACCTCAGAACTAGAACAAAATGGCAAGGTAATAGAAACACAATTTGCTAAGACATTAGTTGAAATTGACTCTGCTTCGAATAGCGTCGAGCTGATGGCTAATAGCTTTAAACAGAATTATGCTGATAGTGGTCAGGAGGTAAGTGGTGAAGTAGAGCAGAGCCTCATTTTATTTAGACAACTTCTTTATCAAATGGATAGTTTGGTTGCTGAGTTACAAAGAACTGCCAGAAGTATTGATGATAGCCCGGGTGATTTGTTATTTAAGCGTAGTCAGCCTAAATTAGGACCAGGAGAGGAGACTAAAGGTGGGAAATAAATTATTCAGTTTTTTTATCTTCATCGTTATTAATTTGACAGGGTGTAGCATCATTAACCCAGAACCAAGCCAAGCTATCGAGGTTTATACACTCTCTCCAATTCCATCAATAGCAGAAATTTCAACAGAAAATAAAGCTGAAAACACGGTGACATTAGCACTCTCACCTATTCGTAGTTCACGCGCTTTGATGAGTCCTGATATTATTTATAGAGACAGCAAACATGGCTATAATAGCTATGCCTACAGTCGATGGAGTGATAGTCCCGCTAAGTTATTAGAAATTGTCTTGCTGCAAGCATTAGCACAAAATAATTCTATTTCAGCGGTTATACCTCGAGACATTTTACCAGCAGATTTATCATTAGAAACAACGTTATTAGATTTTAGTCACCATATTCAAAACAATGATACCTCTATGGGACGTGTCGCACTACGTGTCTATTTGATTGATAGCCACACTAAGACAATTTTGGCAAATGAAGCGTTTTCAGCACACGTGTTGGCTGCACCAAGAAATGCTCAGGGAGCAACTACTGCACTTAATCAAGCAAGTGGAATTGTAGTGGATCAAGTCAATAGTTGGTTAGCTAAACGTATTGCTAGTTTAGGGGAACAATAGAATACTAGCCCTGAAGAGTATCAAGGCTAGTATTTATGATGGGGCGATTAACTTAGTGTGTAATAACGCGTGGAAGTTCTTTAGCTTGGGCAACCCAGCCTTCAACTTGCAATGCTGATGGAACCTGACGAACAAGATTTTTCTCATCATTCACTTCAGCCATTTTCACCTGTAAGTTTTCAGCATTTCGCTGTGCTAGTTCAGGCACGGTATCTACACCTGCACACTCAAGAAGGTCTGCATATTGGGTGCTAATGCCTTTAATTCTAGATAGATCTGCTCGATTGACCCAGTTTAGAACAAGCTTTTCACTAATCCCCGTTCTACTTGCAATATGAGAACGTCCTTTTTTTACGCAACAGACTTCTAATAGGTTTTCTATTGAAGTAATTCCTGCATCTTCAAGTTTGGCTGCATATGTTTCGCCAATGCCTTCAATTCCAGATAGCTTTGTCATAATTATTGTCCTTAATTTTATTTTTGAAGTAGATCTCTGATCTCAGTTAGTAATACTTCTTCCTTAGAAGGTTTTGCTGGTTTTTCTTTTTCTTTCTTTTTCATAGAATTCATTACTTTGATAGCCATAAAAATAGCCATTGCAATGATCAGAAAATCTACGATTGATTGGATAAATAGACCATATTTAATTGAAACAGCCGCTACTTCACCTTGGGCCTGTTCAAGAATATAGCTTAGGTTTGAAAAGTCGCCACCTCCCAACATACTGCCAACGGTTGGCATGATGACATCTTTAACGAGGGAAGCGATTATTTTTCCGAATGCGACACCGATGATGATGCCTACTGCCATGTCAACGACATTGCCTTTCATTGCAAAGTCTTTAAACTCTTCTGCAAAACGCATTTAATTTCCTCCTGAAATTATTTAAGTGTGTTTGCACGACAATAAGCTCCTTCTCATTGTTGGCACTAAATTAGACTAAGAATGATGTAAGCGAAATTTAATCGTGCCAGACGATATTATAATAATAATGCAATTATTACCATTACCTGATTTATGAATTGACGATGAAGACTATTCAATTAAAAATAGAAATCTAAGTGCTCAGCAATAACGCTTAGAGAAAGTAGCAGTAAAACCCAAAGCTGAAATACAAATAGATCTAAAAATTGACATCTATAGGGCTAATAGTTGCGGTATAGTGAGCCTTTACCTTGTATTCCTGCTAGTATATGTTCGTTTTGAAAATGTTTATTGAGAGTTACTTTTAAACGAATGAAAATCTTAATTAGTAATGATGATGGTTATATGGCAGAAGGCATTCGCGCATTAGCGGATGCAATGTCTAGCCTCGGTGATATTACAGTAGTTGCACCTGATCGAAATCGTAGTGGTGCAAGTAATTCACTGACGCTAGAAAACCCTTTACGAGTTAATAAGTTAGAGAGTGGTGTCTATCGTGTTGAAGGGACGCCAACGGATTGTGTTCATTTAGCGATTACAGGTTTATTAGACGATGAACCTGATATGGTTGTTGCGGGAATTAATGCAGGCGCTAATCTCGGTGATGATGTTTTATATTCTGGTACTGTCGCAGCTGCGATAGAAGGGCGCTTTTTAGGCTTACCTGCTGTCGCTATTTCACTCAATGGCCATACTGCAACGCATTATGAAACAGCTGCTTGGGCTGCAAAGAAGTTAATTTCACAGTTATTAACATCATCATTACCTGCAGACACTATTTTGAATGTAAATGTACCTGACTTGCCTATAGATCAAATTACAGGTTTTGAAAGTACGCGTTTGGGACGCCGCCATAAGGCTGAACCTGTTATTAAAGAGCTTGATCCAAGAGGGCGAGCTATGTATTGGGTCGGGCCAGCGGGCGAAGAAGAAGATGCAGGACCGGGTACGGATTTTGATGCTATTAATCGTGGTGCAGTGTCTGTTACGCCCTTACAAATTGATTTAACGCATTATGATGCAATTGATGGTGTTGCAAACTGGTTGCAGGGAGTCTCTAAGTGACACCTAATCAACGTGGTATAGGTATGACATCACAACGGACACGTGATCGCTTGATCAAGCGTTTGAAAGAGCAGGGGATCGAAAGCACAGAAGTCTTATCTGTGATGAAAGAATTGCCTCGTCACCTGTTTGTAGATGAAGCTTTAGCAAGTCGTGCTTATGAAGATACAGCCTTACCTATTGGACATGGGCAAACTATTTCTCAACCTTTTATTGTCGCTAAAATGACGGAAATCTTATTACAAGGTTTACCCAAAAATAAGGTGCTAGAAGTAGGGACGGGCTCAGGTTATCAAACTGCTGTATTGTCACGACTGGTGGCAAGAGTCTTTAGTGTAGAACGTATTTCACCTTTACAAAATCAGGCTCGCGAACGATTTTATCAACTCAAATTTAATAATATTAAGCTAAAGCACAGTGATGGTAGCTGGGGCTGGGAAGATAATGCGCCTTATGATGGTATTATTGTTACTTGCGCCCCTGAAGAAGTGCCTCAAGAACTATTAAAACAACTTGCACCAGGAGGGCGCTTAGTTATTCCTGTTGGTGGTAGTTCAGGTCAGTCATTACGAGTGATTGATCGAAATGGCAATACCTTTGAAGAAACGGAACTAGATGCCGTTAGTTTTGTGCCCTTATTATCAGGTCAGATTTAGTGGGACTATTTTCTGCATTATATAAACGTGTGATGCAATGGTCCCGTCATCAATATGCAACATATTGGCTTGCATTAGTAAGCTTTACAGAGTCCTCCTGTTTCTTGATTCCTCCTGATGTCATGCTGGCTCCTATGTCATTAGCTAAACCCCATAAGGCGTGGTTTTATGCTGGGCTAACAACACTGGCATCGGTATTAGGCGGTTTGCTAGGTTACTTTATTGGTGCTTATGCTTTTCAGTTTATTGAACCATGGTTAGTTTCTCTTAACTATATGCATGCCTACCACACTGCCGAAACATGGTTTCAGCAATGGGGATTTTGGGCCATCTTTTTAGCTGGCTTTACGCCTATTCCTTATAAAATATTTACCATTGCATCTGGCGCATTAGGAATGGCATTGATTCCTTTTGTGATTGGATCAACAATTGGTCGTGGAATGCGTTTTTTCTTAGTTGCTGGATTAATGCGTTGGGGCGGTGAACGTTTAGAAGCCAAACTACATACATGGGTTGATCGCATTGGTTGGTTAACCATTATATTGGCTACACTAGGGTATATATTGCTGAGATAGATGATGAGATATCTACTTGTATTACTCATAATGCTATTAACGGCCTGTGGAGGTGGGGGACAAGCAGTTGCCCCTATTGGTAAATATAGTAAATCTACTAAGGCAAAAGTCAGTCAAACAAAAGCGCCTAGTGTTTATAAAGTCAAAAAAGGCGATACCTTATATTCTATTAGCTGGCGGTATGGCATGGATTATAAAACCCTAGCCAAAATAAACACTATTCGCTCACCGTATAAGATTTTTGTTGGTCAGAAGATAGTATTTAAATCGACCAGAAAATATCAACAAACGGTTAAGAAAAAGACGACTGCAAGTAAGAAAAAGACAACAAGCAAGAAAGCGACAACAAATAAAGTTGTTAAGAAACCCACAGTAAGCACACGTCCCTCGAATCAATCTATTTCGTGGCGCTGGCCTACGAAAGGTAAGGTCATCTCAAGCTATTCTAAAACTGCGGCGGGTCGAAAAGGGATTAATATTTCAGGGAAGTCAGGGCAAGAAATCGTATCAGCTGCTGCGGGCAAGGTTGTTTATAGTGGTAATGGTTTGGTTAGGTACGGAAATTTATTAATCATTAAACATAATGATACGTATTTAAGTGCCTATGCTCATAATAAACAGCTTCTAGTCAAAGATGGTCAATACGTTAAAGCAGGGCAAAAAATTGCCACATTGGGCCGAACAGGAACCCAACGAGATCAGCTTCATTTTGAAATTAGGCGAAATGGTAAACCTATAGACCCCATGCAGTTTTTACCTAAACGATAAATGCTGGATGGGTTACAATACGCTGTTATTTTTGGTAAAACGTTTGAATTAAGAGGATTGAGTGTTGGAATTAGGTGCAACAATGCAGCGTATTAAAGATCTTCGAGGTCGTAGTGACGATCTTAGGGGGTATCTTTGACTATGATGTTAAGGCTGAACAATTAATAGAAGTCACAAGAGAGTTAGAATCTTCTGCTGTCTGGGATAATCCTGAACGTGCTCAAAAACTAGGTCAAGACCGAGTTAGTTTAGAACGAATTGTGACAACGCTATCGAATCAGCGTGAAACACTTGATGATGCCAAAGAATTATTAGAGATGGCTGTTGAAGAGCAGGATCAAGATACATTTGATGCTGTGCAGTCGGATCTACAAGAATTAGAAACATCGCTAGCAAAACTTGAATTCCAACGTATGTTTTCAGGCAAAATGGATGCTAACAATGCCTATTTAGATATTCAATCAGGTTCTGGCGGTACTGAAGCACAAGATTGGGCGAATATGGTCTTGCGTATGTATCTACGCTGGGGCGATGCTCAAGGTTTTAAAGTCGAGTTAGTTGAAACATCTGCAGGTGATGTTGCTGGTATTAAGAGTGCGACTATTCATCTTCAAGGTGATTATGCCTTTGGTTTATTACGAACTGAAACAGGTGTCCACCGTCTAGTTCGCAAATCGCCATTTGATTCAAGTGCGAAACGTCATACTTCATTTTGTAGTGTATTTGTCTACCCTGAAGTTGATGATAATATTGATATTGATATCAATAAAGCAGATTTACGCGTTGATACCTATCGTGCCAGTGGTGCGGGTGGTCAACATATAAACAAAACAGACTCTGCGGTGCGCATTACGCATTTACCAACAAATACGGTAGTTCAGTGTCAGTCTCAGCGTTCTCAGCACAAAAATAGAGATACTGCGATGAGTTTGTTAAAAGCAAAATTATACGAACTTGAATTATTAAAGCAGAATGAAGAAAAACAAGTGGCCGAAGATGGTAAAGCTGATATTGGCTGGGGCAGCCAAATTCGATCTTATGTATTAGATCAGTCACGAATCAAAGATTTACGAACAAGTGTAGAAACAGGCAATACGCAAGCAGTATTAGATGGTGATTTAGAAATATTTATTGAAGCGTCGCTGAAATCAGGATTATAAAGAGAAACGATATGACAAACGAAATAGAACAAGATGAAAATAGACTGATAGCTCAACGACGCGAGAAGTTAACTGAATTACGTGAAAATGGTAACGCCTTTCCAAATGATTTCCGTCGTAATGTAATGAATTCAGAATTGGCTGTTGAATATGAAAATACATCAGCAGAAGAATTAAAAGAAAGTCCTCGCCGCGTTAAAATTGCAGGTCGTTTAATGACTAAGCGAGTAATGGGTAAAGCTAGCTTTGCCAATATCCGCGACATGTCGGGCAATATGCAACTTTATGTAAAACGAGATGATTTAGCCGAAGGCGTGTATGCTGATTTCAAGCGTTGGGACTTGGGTGATATTATTGCAGCCGAAGGCACCATGTTTCGCACTCAAAAAGGTGAACTTTCAGTTTTAGTTGATGATATTCGTTTGCTGACAAAATCATTACGACCACTACCTGAAAAATTTCATGGCCTAGCGGATCAAGAAACACGCTATCGTCAGCGTTATGTTGATTTAATCATGAATGAAGTAAGCCGAGAAACATTCATTATTCGTACTAAAGTGATTGATGGTATTCGTCGCTTTTTGATGGCAAAAAACTATCTAGAAGTTGAAACACCAATGATGCATGTGATTCCTGGTGGAGCCACAGCAAGACCTTTTACAACACACCATAACGCATTAGATATGCCTTTATTCTTACGTGTTGCGCCTGAATTATATTTGAAACGTTTAGTTGTCGGTGGTTTTGAACGTGTATTTGAAATCAACCGAAATTTCCGTAATGAAGGTTTATCAACACGTCATAACCCTGAATTCACCATGGTTGAGTTTTATCAAGCCTATGCTGACTACAATGATTTGATGGATCTGACTGAAGAGATGTTGCGTACAGTGACAACAGATGTATTGGGAACTGCACAGGTTCATTATCAAGGTACTGACTTAGATTTTTCTAAACCATTCCATAGAATGACAATTATTGAATCAATTTTGCACTTCAACCCAGATGTGACCGTTGAGCAATTATCAACACTTGAAGCTGCATCAGAAGTTGCTAAAAGCTTAGATATTCCTTTAAAAGATATCTATGGCCTTGGTAAAGTTCAAATTGAAATATTTGAGAAAACAGTTGAACATCGTTTGATGGAACCAACATTTATAACCGCCTATCCAACAGAAGTATCACCATTAGCCCGTCGTAGTGATGCAGATCCATTTGTAACCGATCGATTTGAGTTCTTCGTAGGTGGGCGTGAAATAGCTAATGGTTTCTCTGAGTTAAATGACTCTGAAGATCAAGCCGAACGTTTCCAAGCCCAAGTTGCCGAAAAAGATGCAGGTGATGATGAAGCCATGCATTTTGATGATGATTATATTCGCGCATTGGAATATGGCATGCCGCCAACAGCAGGTGAAGGTATTGGTATCGATCGCTTAGTTATGTTGTTAACGGATGCACCATCAATACGCGATGTTTTATTATTCCCGCATATGAGACCTGAAGCCGCGGAATAAAGGATTTCAAAAGGTGGCTCATTCTCGTGAGTTGCCTTTTTATAGGCTTTGGAGATAGAATCAGGCTGAAAAAGAAACTTACGGATTAGTTTTGGAGAAATGGATATGGATAATTCAAGAAGAACAAGTAGGCGTGCTGAAGCGCGTAGAAAAGAAGAGCGCCGAATCATTAACTCTGAATTTGGCAGTCCAGAATGGCTCGCGATGATCCAAGAGCTTTATTTTTCATGGCCTAAACGTGATCAACGCGTACATGCCCGTCGTGAACGTGAACGCCGAGCGCTTGAACGTCGCCATGGAAAGGCCTTTTCAGAAAAACAAGCAACTGAGTTATTGTCTGATGAAGAAAGACAAATGCTGAGCAAAATCTGGACTATTAGCTAATAAAAGCCATTAGCTCCAATCTTGTTATGAAAACGTTGCTAGAAACCAAAGAGTGCCATTGCTTCAGCATACTCATCACTATTTTCATCAATCTCAGTAACGCTGATTTCTGTATCAATACCCAGTTTTTTGAAGGCTGGAATCTCAGCAAGCTCTTCACTACTGAGCGCGCGCTCAGTATTCATATAGCTTTGCAGGCGAGCAACTTGAACTAAATCAGCAAGATCAGGACCATTTTCACTGTCTCGTGTCAGGTTCTGTTGTTCTTCGACCGCAGTGATTAGGCTTTGAGGGAATTTCCAACTTCTTAAAATAGCTCCGCCAATTTTAGGATGGATAGCGTCTATAACAGCATCTAAAGCAGCTGTATTTTTAACTAATTCAGGTTTTTCATCTGCCTTCATTAAAATAGGTAGAATGCCCACTTCATGAATCAAGCCCGCTAACATTGCTTCATCTTTTTTAATATTTACTTGGCTTGAAGATAAAATCTGGCAAATAGCGGAAACATCAGTACTATGTTCCCAAAGTTCATGTAAGCGTTTATCAAGGTTACGTGATGTTGCTTGGAACATTTGCTCCATAACAAGACTTGTTACTAAACTTCTGATAATTGTTTGGCCAAGGCGAGCGACAGCCATCTGAACAGTATCAATTTCATGACTACCACGATAAAGCGGGCTATTGGCTACTTTTATTAAACGTGTAGATAGTGCCGCATCCGTTATAATGATCTCTGATAAGTCTGCTGCAGTTGCATCAGGTTCATCAACAACATCACGAACTCGAAGGGCAACTTCTGGTAATGTCGGCAGTACCAAAGAGCCGCTTTTTAAGTCTTCTAGAAGTTCGTTATAAAATGCTTCTTGGTCTGTCATTATGGCCCAATTAAGTAAATGTGATTTGAAGTAAGAGCCATTTTCAGTTATTTTGCTTTGTTTGCCAACAGTTTTTTCTATTTTCAGGTGCCGAGTTGAACGACGATTTTCCTAGAATTAAACGCCTTCCGCCGTATGTATTCAATATTGTTAATGATTTGAAGGCCCAAGCGCGTGCGCGGGGCGAGGATATTATTGACTTTGGTATGGGTAATCCAGATAAGCCTGCGCCGCAACATATCATTGATAAACTCACAGAAGCGGCGCAAAGACCAGATACGCATCGCTACTCTGTATCGCGCGGAATTCCGCGTTTGCGTAAAGCTATTTGTAATTGGTATCAGAGAAAATTTGATGTCAGTTTAGATGCTGATACGGAAACAATCGTAACAATTGGTTCAAAAGAAGGCTTGGCTCATTTAGCTTTGGCTACTGTAGGGCCGGGAGATGCGATTTTAGTCCCTAATCCTGCTTATCCTATACATCCATATGGTTTTGTTATTTCAGGCGCTGATATCCGTCATGTACCTTTAATACCAGGTGGTGATTTTTTTGCTGAATTAGAAAAATCAGTAAAAGATTCATGGCCAAAACCAAAAATGTTGGTGTTGAACTTTCCAGGGAATCCAACAACACAATGTGTTGATTTAGAATTCTTCGAACGCGTTGTTGCTTTTGCCAAAGAACATGAAATTTGGGTTGTACATGATTTAGCCTATGGTGAAATTACTTTCGATGGCTATAAAGCACCCTCAATTTTGCAGGTTCCAGGCGCAAAAGATGTGGCCGTTGAGTTCTATACCTTATCTAAAACATACAATATGCCAGGTTGGCGAGTAGGCTTTATGTCAGGTAATCCTACTTTAGTAAGCGCTTTGGCTAGAATGAAATCTTATTTAGATTATGGCATGTTTACACCTATTCAAGTAGCTGCTATTGCTGCACTTGAAGGGCCGCAAGAGTGTGTGGCAGAGGTCGTTGAAACATATAAGAATCGCCGTGATGTTTTATGTGATGGATTGAATGCGATTGGTTGGGAAGTCGATAAACCAAAAGCAACGATGTTTGTGTGGGCGAAGATCCCTGAAAAATATCGTGAAATGGGTTCATTAGAGTTCACTAAAAAATTATTACAAGAAGCGAAAGTTGCAGTCTCACCAGGCATAGGTTTTGGTGAATATGGTGATGATCATGTGCGCTTTGGTTTAATAGAAAATGAACATAGAACACGTCAAGCGATCCGCGGGATCCGTGATATGTTCAAAAAAGATTAATTAATAAAGGTATCTTTAACGTGCAATCAGTAAAAGTTGGTGTTCTTGGTTTAGGTACAGTCGGTAGTGGTACCGTTAATGTCCTTCGCCGAAATTTAAAAGAAATTACTCGTCGTGCAGGCCGCGATATTGAAATTTCTCGTGCTGCAGATCGTAGTTTTGATGAACCAAAAAATTGTGACACAAATGGTATAGCGCTTACGACTGATGCACACGATATTGTTCGCGATCCGACTATTCAGATTGTTGTTGAACTGATTGGTGGAACAGGTATTGCCCGTGATTTAGTGATGGAAGCTATCTCAAATGGCAAGCATGTTGTTACTGCAAATAAGGCACTGATTGCATTACATGGCAATGAACTGTTTGCTAAAGCACAAGAAAAAGGCGTTACGATTGCTTTTGAAGCTGCTGTTGCTGGTGGTATTCCCATTATTAAAGCAATGCGTGAAGGTTTGGCAGCTAATACAATTGAATGGTTGGCGGGTATTATCAACGGTACGGGTAACTTCATCCTGACTGAAATGCGTGATAAAGGCCGTGACTTTGCAGATGTATTGGCTGAGGCACAAGAACTGGGTTATGCAGAAGCCGATCCAACATTTGATGTCGAAGGTATTGATGCTGCTCATAAACTAACAATTATGGCTTCAATTGCATTTGGTGTACCGCTTCAATTTGATAAAGCGTATACAGAAGGCATTAGCAAAATTTCACAAGAAGATGTGAAATATGCAGCAGAATTA
>Ga0209707_1000635_pt1 | contig 20649 bp, 17 predicted proteins | sample EN4Hudsemesocosm_FD_184630 | JGI IMG/M metagenome (GOLD analysis project Ga0209707, IMG submission 184630) | Methane-oxidizing microbial communities from mesocosms in the Hudson Canyon - EN4B Hudson Canyon (SPAdes) (version 2) | ecosystem: Environmental > Aquatic > Marine > Cold seeps | place... | reverse complement strand
CATCAAACCGGTTTTGTGTCGCACCTAAGTCGGCTCTAAAACCATTTACCTGAGCTAATGCTGCATCAATAACCGAAATCGCATCTTGTGCTCCATCGGCACTACTAATATCCACACCGCTTAATTTGCTAGCTTGTGACCCCGTAGCAGCATCTGCAGCAGCAGTATCAAATATGCCACCTGCGTCAGCACCAATATCCATTGAAGCAGTAAAGGTCCCCGAAGAGTGCAAGGTTAACTTTCCTGATGCTACGATGTCATTAGCACCACCACTTGTTACGTCTAGCGCCTCTGTCGACATTGATTTGACATTCATTGTCTTATCAGTTGTATTGCTCGTTGTAAAATCATTAATAGCGATATCCTTACCCGTCGCCTGAGTCATCGTCAACGACTTACCATCTGTTGAAAGTTCTGCGGTAATCCCTGTACTACCTGCTTTCTTATTGATTTCTGACACCAACGAACTTAAGTTACCATCACTTGGAATTTGCGCAGAAATTGTACCTGAACTCCCCTCACCAGCTGATGCGTTCGTAAATAAATCAAAAGAAACCGTACCAGACCCAACTGAACTCAATGTAACCTCATTAAGTGCTTCAGCGGTTACACCTGTCTCTGATTCACGTGAAGTTATTGCTGAGGCAATATCAAAGGCTGAATCACCCGCATTAACCAAAACATCAGTTACCTTACCAAAATCCCCTGTAATGGTGACATTACCCGAAGCAATCGTATTAGCACCAGCAGTAGCCACACCTGTTGCAGATACACTATTTTGGCCGGAAGCCGCCGTTGTCAAAGAGCCTGTACCTTGCCCAGATGCCGTATTATTAGCTACTATCCTACTATCCTGTAAATTACTTGTAGATGACCCTTCAATCGATACATTAATTGTTTGATTCGCATTTGCACCTACTTGGAATTTTTGAGATGTAAATGAACCATCCAACAATTTCAACCCATTAAACTCAGTAGTACCTGACACACGATCAATTTCTTGTTTTAATTGATTTACCTCTGACTGCAATGAGGCTCTATCTGAAGCTGAGTTAGTTGAGTTAGAAGATTGAATTGATAGCTCACGCATACGTTGTAATAAATCGGTCGTTTGCGCTAACGCACCCTCTGCCGTTTGCGCTAATGAAATACCATCATTTGCATTCCTTCCCGCTTGGTTTAAACCGTTAATTTGAGAGGTCATACGATCAGAAATCGCAAGGCCCGCCGCATCATCTTTTGCACTATTAATACGTAACCCAGAAGATAAACGCTGCAATGAAGTTCCTAATTCACTTTGTGATTTATTTAAATTACGTTGTGAATTCAACGATAAGACGTTGGTGTTAATTACTGAAGCCATGATAGTTCTCCTAGTTTTACCGCTAAAAATTTAATTTATATTGAAACAATTTTTGGTTTTATTGCTTCCTGATATAGTTATCGACGTTCATTAAGTAATCTTTAATTTTTTTTAACGCCTTAAAAAAGCCATGCAAATCAATCAGATACACCAAATGAAAAAATGATTTTTCTCATCACATTCCCCCGATGCTTACCACAAAACGCACCTATACCTGAAAGCGCATCCAAGCTTCTCGTTCCTTAAGGCATTAATGCTACAAACCATTCATCTAGGTGATCATCTAGCATATAATTTTCCATCACCCACCGCTGCAATAACACACCTTCTTTACGCAACTCATCAGGATCATCAATCTTTTCCCTTAAAACCTTTATCCAATGTTCCACATTATTTGCTACTCGTGTCACTGGAGCATTCTGGTATGGCAAGATATCTGAACATACAATCGGCCAAGCTAAAACACCAAATTCTAAAAGTCGTAAATTAGTCTTACACTCATTAAATTTATTATGTTCTAACGGTGCAATGGCCAAATCCAGACCCAAATTCGCTAACTGCTGAGGATACAAATCAAATTCAACCCCCTGATAAGCTTCTTTTACAAATGGCATTAATTTGTCAGGGCATAATCCCATAAACACCCAATCCACCTCTTTATGTAAAGCTTCAACCACTGGCAATATAAATGCTAAATCACCTATATGCTCTTGACCACCAGCCCAACCAACACGCAATTTTTTTCTTATTTGTTTTTCTGGGATAGCAAGCTCCGACCACCTCGCTTTTTCCAAGTAATTTGGCACCACAATAATATCGTCAGTTAATTTTGAAAACTCTGCAGCCAACGCCTCATTTGCCACGATCACACGATCAGAGCACTGAAACTTTTCTTTCAGCTTTCTGCGTATATTTTTGGGCCATTGGCCTTTCATTGGATGATGATTTGGCAACATATAAACTAAATCATCCTGACCTGACACCATAAACACATCATTGAACTTACGATATTTTTTCCATGGCTCTAACATCCAGTCCAGAAAACCATTTTGAGTCCACAATACATCAGGTTTAATTCGTTCAATTTCAACAGGCGTTGGAAAAATTAACCGATCCATATTATTAGCTAAACTACTTTGTATCATGCCCGCTTGCGTTAATCCACGTATTGGCGCTCTGACACGATATTCCCCCACCCCACTACTATTAGCTGGAAACGCATAGACTCTTGGTTTACCTTTAAAATCGACATCCCAAGTTACATTCATAGAAGTATCCACCTGAAAATCCGTATTTTTTAATGACAGATTACGGTTATAGGCGGGATCATTCGCTAGCTGTGGCAGCCACTTTTCCAGCATATTATTGACTTCTTGCTGCGATTGCTCTGTTTTTTTCTTATCTTGCTTAACTTTTTTCAGAGAACTAGAGCCGTGATGAATTAAAGTAACATGAGGAGTCCAAATAACTTTTTTACCTGTTTCCCTTACTTTTAAACATAAATCAACATCGTTATATAAAATTTTAAACTTATCTTCGTCTAATCCGCCAATTTGCTGGTATAAATCCTTTTCAACCATTAAACATGCTGCTGTTACAGCAGAAAGACTTTGTGTAACGGCCGCTCTATTCATGTAACCCGGAAGTTCCATAGAAATCCCTATATGCGGGTGTTCAGCAACACCATTAGCCCCCATCCCTAAAACAACGCCAGCATGCTGAAGCGTTTTATCAGGAAAAACAAGCTTCACCCCAACCACACCTACTTCTTCACGCATTGCATGATTCAGCATGCCAGCCAACCAATCCCCTTGTAAAATCATTGTGTCATTATTTAATAAAACCAAATAATCACCTACCGCCTGCTGCACAGCAAAATTATTTATTGCAGAATAATTGTAAGGTTTCGCATACTCAATCACTCTAACTTGGCCAGAATATTTTTCTTGTATCGCGTTAAAGTAAGCTAAAGTTTCAACTTCCTTGCTTTGATTATCAATAATAATAATTTCATAATCTAAATACTCTGTTTTATCTAAGATACTTTCAACGCAGGCCTTTAGTAAAGGTAACTGATCTTTAGTTGGAATAATAATAGAGACTTTAGGTTGGTCTTCATGACAATATTCAATTTTGAAGTCACCCTCTACATATCCAGCTAAAATATCAGCCTGTATATTTTTTCTCGTAAAGTGATTACTTAATACCTTTTTCCTTAAATCTGTTTGCAAGATTTTTATAGCGGCAACAGATTCACTTCGATGCAACAAAATACTTTGCTTATGAATAATTACTTTCTCAGAAAAAGTGTCTAAATAATTTAAAATTAAATCATACGTTAGAAAAATGTTAGGAAACACAATATCAACTATTTTATTTAATGATGCTGCATTAAATAAAACTAACCCAGCCGTGTAATCCGTTGAGTACAATAAATCTAAATTAAAACCGGGTTTAAATTGTGGGCTATGATAAAAATTGTCTGAGCTCACCCTGTCATCATCTGTATAAATAACGTGAGCATCACTATTATGAGCGATAAATTCAACACAAGATGCCAACGCATGGGACTCTAAACAATCACCCGCTTCGATAATCGCCAACCAATCACTTTCAACATTTAAAGTATTTAAAATCACATTAAGTTCACTGAGTTCAGAAACCCGCAACCAACTTAATTGCTCAACTTCATTAAACATTTCATCAGGACAAGCAAAGCAACTCACTACAGATAAATGCCAATTCTCATAACTTTGAGCACTAAAACTATCTATCGTATTAGCAAGCAATGATAAATCTTCATTATCAACATAAATAATACAGTGTATTTTTAAATTTGACTTATCATGAGTTACTAAGAAATTATTGCTCTGTTTCTGCTCAGTCTCTCGCTTACTATCTAACCAGTTTTGGTAGACTACATCATCCCTTACCGGCATCCTATCCGTTAAAATATACCCAGAAGTTTGACAAATAACACCAAATAACCGTTCAACCGCATGCGCTAAAGTTCCATCTAATTGCCCTAGCTCTTCTTCAAAATTTTCTTCCGTTAAATCCAACTGTAATATTTTTTTCAATGCTTCTGGGCGAAACCAAAACATTGATCCAGCGGCATAAGAGTAATTTTTATTATCAAAGGTTTCTTGGTCAATACCAGGTAATAATTGATTAACTATCTGGTAGTTAATATCAGTTGATTTAAAATCAAACAAGGCTCCCGTAGGGGAAAAAATACCTAAAGTAGGGTTTAACTCAAATAAATCAAGGATATCATTAACTCGCTTACTCCCTCCCGCTAATGAGTTGTAAGTAATTTCTCGCCATTTTTTACTGTTACCCTTTGTAAGATGAGGGCTTTTTTTAGAGTGTAACTTTAAAACTAAGTCATAATTCAAAGACTCTATGTCTTTAAAAATCGTTAAAAATGGTAATACATCTCTACCTTTATTGATTAGTTTATATATTTTAACATTTGAAAAACATTGCTTTATTTCATCTTCAACAAGAGAAATATCTGCAATAGGAATTGGAATTGAAATATAAAGATCAAATCCGTGTAAAATCGATTTTAAAGCGCGTTTAATTTCAGGCCATAAATCGATATAATAGAGATGTACGACCACGCCAATAGAATTACGTTTATTATCTATTATATTATTAGCTATATCAGCTGATTTAATAACTTCATATACCTCATCTAGTCGTTGGTAATCGTTAGTAAGACATTCTCCCTTACTTAGTAGTCCATATACTTCTTTCGATAATTCATAAATATCACCATAATTAATACCAATATCGTTTACAGAGTTGTGCTTCAGAGTAGGCATAATAAAATCATCAATAGAAGCTTTAGCTTTATCTATTGAATTTGGGAACTGTAAACCACACTCACTTTCTATCTTTCTAACAACTAACTGCCAATCACTCAACAAAGAATCATAACAAACAAAAGATCTATTCTTACCTCTTGTATACCTTTCTGCCTCTAAATTATATATGAGCCACAAAAAATAAGAATATTCGTCATTAACTACATCCTGTCTCTTAGCTAAAGACCTAGAAACCTCTATTGGATTCCTTAAAGAAATCACATAATGTGCTTCAAGATGTAATTCATTTTCTATAATCTGCCCCCAAAAAGGTAATAAGCGACTTAATCTAGGGTCTTTCATCCCCCAAATCTTACTAGTTGCAAACTTGTCAATTAAGAACTGCTTTGCCATGTTATTTAAATCAAATAATTTTTCTAAATCCTTACTCCAGTCATCAGGCAGAAACTTTAATGACTTCCAGGTACAATCAAATTTCTTTAAAATATCCCTATTTAAATCAACAATATAAGCTGACTCCCAGTAGCCCTTCTCATTTTCCTGACTTGCAGGCATTAAATTATCACCCAATTCAACTCCCATCAAATTAAGTAGCCGCATCAATGCAGAAGTTCCACTACGATGCATACCTAAAACAATAACAGCCTTATTTTTTTTAGATAAGAAATTATAATCATTATTAATAATACTATATAAAGGTACAAATTTTCCCCCTGCCCTAGATATGATACTATCAGGAGTAGTTGTTATAACATCTATATTATTATCATTAATAATATTAATATATTTTTTAAATGTAGGAGCATGTTCATACAAGTCAGAAAAATTTTGTTTTTTCTTTTCACTAGGATCAGATAAGTAATGTCGATACCAATCCAGTAAATCTGGCTTTGGGTGATCAACCCATAATTTTGTATGCCAGGTATGCGCTTCTATCTTCAAATTATCTTCTAAGAACATTCGCCTATAACAGTCAAGCTCATGAGTAAAATGTAACTTACTGTTCTGCTCTATTCCAATAGTTATTATTCTTTTCGCACCTAAAATTAAAGATAAATGTAACGCACCTAAAGCAACATTCATCTTTGTTGCTAAAACAGGAGTAGTATCATCAAACTTAGTCCATAATTTCCCATCAAATATTACACGTTTAACCACTAACGAGCCTTTTATAGCAGGGTCAACATAATTTAACCTCATATTAATAAGCTGAGAAGTAGGCGCCCTAAAACTTGCTATAGTCATACAATATGGATAAGCAGATAAGAGATAAGTTGGTGCTATTTTATATACTACATCATTAACCCCAATAGTAACTTGAGTTCTCAAGAAGTCCCACTCTTTGTTTGTAATTTTATTAAGTTGAGGCCCACTTCCTATAATATAGATATCTTTACCAGCATGAATTCCATTAAGTTCACTCGCTTTCTTAACCTTATTTACCATATAAATAACCCTTTAAACCTTATACAAATATCTAGGAGAAATTTCTACACACTTAGAGCATAAGTTACAATATTCATTGTTTTTAAATCTATGCCTTAGGCCAGAATAAAGGTCATTATTCCATATATCAAATATATTATTTATATATATATTACCCAAAATAACCTCCCCAGCAAGATCATAACAACATAAAACCACATTACCATTAGATAAAATAGTGGTCGTTTCAAAAAGCTTATTACAGTAAGTAATATTCTTTGTAGGTTCTTCAATATATCCTAATTCACCATAGCATTGATATCCCGGCCAAATCATAGCAGGATAGCTTTTAATATCAATCATGTCTAGATAATTAGAAAAATAATCAACTAAATATCCTGTAGGATCCAGCATATAATCTGTCGTATTTTTTAAAAAAAAACTCAACTTTTCTTGGTTAAGAATTTTTACATTACTTATTATAATATTAATTTTTTTGTCTAACTTTCGACATATATCGCAAAAAAATTCTACATTCTTAGCATTAGAATAAAAATCCCCTTCTCTCCGAATAAAATCATTTTCTTCCGGGCTATCACCATCAAATGAAATCTTTATTTCATCTAACCCAGCCTCAATAAGTTCTCGACTACGTAAGGGTGTAAGTAAACTAGCATTTGTTGTAATAACTGTTTTTTTTACGCCTATATCTTTGAGTATCCCAATAAAAATACTTAATTTTTTATTAAGTAATGGCTCCCCCCCATGATACAAAACCACAACTCTAGGAATGAAGCTACTGCTTATAAACTGATTAACTATTAAATTAAAATTATCTTCAGTTAATAATTGGCGATTATTTGGCTCAACTCCTGTAGGGCAATGAATACATTTAAAATTACATTTCCCTACCACCTCAATACGTACCACATCAGGAAAAACATCTGGCAAACTTTTTTTAATTTTCATCCTACCTACCATTAACTACAGATAAACTTTCCTAAAACAAAACACTCTGCCGCTAATACTCCTACACTTGCACCGCGCCATTTAGCCAAAGCCTCTACTGCATAAATAGAACGCGCATGAGGAAATTCTCTCATTTCAGTTTTATATATCTCTAAAGATTTTAACTTTAACTCTAAAGTGCTTGATATATCAACAAACCAATTAGGAGAAAAACTATTAGGTACTTGCCATTCTGTACTTGATGCTACTTCAAAAAATAATAATGTTTTCACGGTTACAGATGGTTGAGGGCGGCATGCGGTTATCACTGCTTCACTAATCCGACGATGATCCACATTTAAATCATTATTATAGTGTGTATATATAATTTCTGGCTCTTTTTCATTTATAAAACTTTCCACTATCTTTATAATATCCAATCTATCAACCGAATCTAAACGATTATCAGGAAGAGACTTTAAAGTAACAGAGGTAACACCTAAATTCTTATTTGCTAAATAAGCTGTTTGAGCTAACTCAGACAATTCAGATAAATGAACATTAGAATTACGATTTAAATCTCGACTCGTAACCCCCTCTGCCATAATCAAAATAGAGACTTCATCACCAGCTAGAATATGCTTAGCCATTGTTGCACCACACCCTAATATTTCATCATCTGGATGCGCAGCTATCACTACTATTTTTTTCATATTTTTTGAGCTACTAAGTTCCAAGACGCAAAATTCAAACCATCGTCAGGAATCTCTCGTTTAACTATTTTATGCTCCATCACTAAAATACTAAAATCTTCAAATAACTCCATCAAATGTCTTTTATCCGAGAAATGTACCTGCCCTACATCAGAAAATTGACCATCAGTGAAATTGCCCCTAGTATAATTATCTTCTTCTATTACACCTTTCAATCGATCCGAATGTACATCTGAAAACCAGTCAATTCCAATATATTTACCATTCTTTATTAACTTAGTATAAATTAAAGATAACGTATTCTTTATAGCATTAGTGGAATTATGAGTAATAGCACTTCTATCTACTATAAGGTCAAACTTTATATCAAATGGAATTTCTTTTGTAAAATCACCTACAATAATATTATTTTTCAACTCAGGAAATCTATCCCATAATTTACTTACTATAGTTGAACTACCTTCAATAGCATAATAATTAACCCCCATTTTTTTAAAAAATGGAATATTAGCCCCTGCGCCACACCCTACTTCTAGAACATTAAATTCAATATTATTTAGAGGTGAGTAACGCATAACGTAACTAATTAAATCAGACCATGGCCAAACACTCATATTAGTACCTGACTGAAAGCATTGCTCCCATTCTGTAGAAAAACTCATAATATACTCTCTAATATTTTATAATTGAATGTATGATATATTTGGTTCAAAATCAAAACATTCCAGTTTATATTGACGGAGATCTAATTTTTCTAATAATGCCATAGTTTCTCCTGGCCAATTTTCGTTATTAACTTCATCAAAAGCTATAATTGCGCCTTTTGGCATTCTAGGAAGGAATTTTTCTAAGGCAGTTATAGTAGGTTTATATATATCAAAATCAAGATATAGTAGAGATACTAATAAATGTTTGTTATCATCTATATATTTAGGTATTGTTATATTAGCATCACCTTTAATTAATTCAATTTTTTCTATATGATTAATAAATCTATTGTTATCATAGTCTTTAATAGATTCAGATAGCTCATTATAAATATCATAGTCTTCGGAAAACATACCCTCTTTAACATCTTGTCCCTCTTTATCTACATCTGAAACAGATGGAAAACCACAAAATGTATCAAAACCAATTACTTTTCTACGGTAATTATACGGCTCTAGAGTACTCGACATTTTAGCCCAAGCCATAACTCCACCACCATGATGGACTCCGCATTCTACTACACTACCTTTAATATCTATTTGTTTTTTAAATATTTCATATTGAACTAAAAACCTTGCTACATTTTGACGTCTAATATACTTAGGAAAATTCATTAATTTTTTTTCAGTTGAGCATTTTGATGTATCAAATAACATAACCATATCCTTTTATTTTTAATCTATTTAAGCTAATGATGTTATATTGTCATTAAATATAATTTCTTTGCTTTTAGGGCCTTCATTAAATAAAATATCTATTAATGATAAATTTGACGAGAACCCTCTATGTAATTGATTATAAGTAGGATGATTATAGTCTTGGAAATAAATATCTATTCCATTTTTTTTGAACGACTCCACATGAGCATAGTTTTTCCCTAAACTACCAAAAATATATTTGTTTGCCCCCAATTTAAGACACATATCCAGTACTAAATCTGATTTATATCCTAAAAAATCATAATCACTTGCTTTAATTATTTTCTTATTAATACCTAAGTTACTTAACATCAAATTTAGAATATCAAAATTAAGGTCTGCTAGAAATATATATTTATTATGCATCAATATTTTCTCTATACCTTCAATATATAATTCAAAATATTTTGATTTTTTATATTCCATACAAATACTTTTAAAATGTTTTTTATTCCAACCATCATCAATTATTTTTATATCACATATTTTTTTATCGAAATGATTTTTTGACTCCACTGGAACTGACAACCATATATCTCCATTCTGAGTTTTAATTTTATTTCTATTATTAAAATCTTTTTTTTGATACTGAGCTATATCAAATACACAGAAAGTATCGGCTAACGCTATTTTATGAAATAGCCCCACCCAAGGAATGTATACAGGCTGATGAGCTGTTAAAATCATTTAAACACCCTTATATTAGACAATATATATTCAATATTTTTATTAGTTAATGAAGGATAAATAGGAAGTGATAGCGTTTCTTGAGTCAACCGAAAAGCATTTGGAAATAAATTTGAATCCCCTAGTAATTCCCAATCTTCTAATGGCACAATTGCTTGAATACCTTTTTTAAATAAGTAAGTCATAATTTTATTAGCATCAGGTGTTTTTATTACAGCGCGATATCTTGCTGATGAATCAATATCTTTACCTAATAAATCTAACCCTGCCTGTCTATACATTTCGAATATTTCATTTCTTCTTGATAAAAATAATGGTAGCTTTTTTAACTGAACACGCCCAATAGCAGCTTGTATATCTGTCATTTGAAAATTAAAACGGAGATGATGGTCTTTTCTACAATCAAAATTACGGAAATCACGAACTGCGCTAATTAAAGAACTATCTCTAGAAACTAACATACCTCCTTGACCACCTGAAGTGATTAACTTACTGGCATAAAAGGAAAAAACACCTATTTTTCCTTGTAATCCTACAGGAACCCCCAATACAGATGCACCTATAGCTTGTGCACAATCTTCAATAATATCAATGTTATCCAATTTTTTTAGATTACTAGGTAACCCGAATAAATGTGGTGCAATGACAATATCTGCATTACTTGTTCTTACACTATTTAAGCAAATATTTGGAGATTCTTCTGTAATGTCAACTAAAATCTCCTCTGCATGAGCTAATCCAATAGCATTACGTAAAGCAGAACAAGCATAAACAGGTATTGCCACAGTTTTTTTCTCTGCTTGCAAAGCCCATAGCGCCATAAATAAAGCTGCAGTTCCGCTAGACACTGCAACAGCATGTTGCTCAGGTAGCCCTAAAAAATCACATAGTTCATTTTCAAAATATGTTACTTCAGAACCTTGAGCAATCCATCCAGATTGAATTGCTCTAACTGCAGCCTGTTGCTCTTCTATTTCTAAAGTAGGTTTATTATGCTTTATCAAAAAAAATCTCTATATCACTTGGTAGCTGAGGCTCTATTTCAGGTTGGATAGAAATGTAATATTTACTATCTTTGTGAAAAAAAAATGCAGGATGCGAATGCTCACACCCTCTAAGATGAGCAATAATATCCGTAAAACTCTGTTTAGTATCAATTTCATTATCATTAGCGACTCGTCTCGAATAAAAACTGCCCTCGTTTTCTTGTTTCTGACCTATTATTTCTTTATTAGTAAACTTATTCAATATACTACTAATAAGTAATATACTTATTTCCGAATCCCATTGCCTAATAAAAGTAGCAGTGTAATTATTTTTAACTTTAAATCTAGCTTTAACAACAATATCTCCAGAATCTATCTTATCTGATAGAATAATTCCAGAAATTGTATAATAAGATAATTCTTGTGCAAAAGAGTTATAAATAGGAGCCCAACCTTTTCCATTTGGCAAGTCAGAGCTATGAAACACCATCATATTATTTTTAATGTGTTTTATTATTTTTCGGTAACTCCATAAGATAATTAAATCGAAATCATCTGTACAACTTGGTAGAGATTCCCCTATGCTAATTGAAGCATTCGGCAAATATTTATTTAGTAAGATTTGGAAATTAAATTCATCTAATTTATTTAATAAAAAAAATACTTTCTTCATAATTCAATAGCTTCATATTTATAAAATTTTCTATTTGCTATTTTACCAAGCACTATATTATATAAAGAAGCTGACAAACCTTTTCCACCAGAAATACGTCTCATAGTTAAATTTTCTACAGTTAATTTATCACCCTTTTTAATTGGAGATGATGCTACAATAACTCTTTGAAATTCATGTTTATTTTGTATTTCCAAAGCAGTAGGTCTAACAATATTACTACCCATCATCAGCCATGCTTGTCTAATTGTATCTACCCAATGCTTTAAACCCTCAGGGTCTTCAGAAAACCAATGATCAGGCCCAGATAATTGATGATCTAAAGTAAAATGTTTTTCAAAGAATTTAGCACCAAAAGCAACGGCTAATGATGATGCCAATGAACCCTGAGTATGATCAGAAAAGCCCATAACAATTTGAGGAAAAGCGGACGATAATGTTTTAAATTTAAGTAAATTAACATCTTCGGCAGGCGTTGGGTATTGTGACGTGCACAGTAATAAAATAGTAGGGTAGCCATCCAATGAGCCGATAACATCTAAAGCCTGATAAACTTCTGCTAAGTCAGACATACCACAGGAAATAACCATTGGTAAGCCTGTGTTTGCATAATCTTTTAGTAAAGGTAAGTTTGTTAAGTCATCTGAGCCTACTTTAATGGCAGTAATATTTAATTCTAATAATATCTCTAAATCAGATTTATTCTGAGGTGTTGATAGAAATAAAATACCTTGTTCATCACATTTTTTCTTAATTAAAAACCATTCGTCACAAGAAAACTCATATCGCTGAAACATTGTTAACATAGATTCCGTAACCTCTTTGCCTTGAGATTGATACGTAAACATTTGTTTGCTATCTGCGATAAATTCACCTGCCTTAAATGTTTGAAATTTTATAGCATCAACACCACATTGCTTAGCAGTACAAATCATTTCATAGGCTTTTTCTAATTCACCATTATGATTTATACCCGCTTCAGCAACAATAAAAGGAGGAGAGTCCTTTCCTATTTCAAATGTATCAATTTTTATATTATTCATTTATTTTTATACTCATTTTTAACACAGCATCAACTACTCTAATGATGCCTTTTTTATCAACTAATTGCATTGAAATTTCTGACATATCAATGAGTTTAGATGCTGTCAAATTTAAAATAGTTTGCTTATATATCATAGGAGTTACTTTATCTGCCCAACCTAAATTAATAATGGCGTTAGTTTCTGCGAGTTCAGTGGTTAGTAGCTCCTGATTTTTACTTAAAATAACAAGAATACTAGGTAAACCTAAACAACAACGCTCCCAAGTTGTGCTTCCTCCAGCGCCAATAGCGAGATCTGCTTTTAGCATAATCTCTGATATATTAGATATTTGACAATGATAATTGACATTGGATAATTCATTACAAAGTTTTTTTACCTTGTCTTTGAATGGATTACTTAATCCTACAACAACATCTATTGAGATTTTATCATTGTTCAATAACTTAATGGCTTCTAAAGCCTTAGTTGTTTCATTAGTTGGATCACTACCACTAAAAAATATTAATATTCTGGTGATAGTGCCACTCCGTTTCCGAATATTATTTCTAGTATCTAAAAACTCTTTTCTTAACAAGCTATATTTAGGACTAAGTAATTTTTTACATTGTGTATTCAATAATTTACTATAACGACTATCCATATTGCCATAATAATTCTGATCCAACAATAAATCACATTGATGTTGACGATCAGCTAAATCATCAATCGCCATTAACTTTTTATAATAAGGCTCTAATGGTTTTTCCCATCGTATATCTAATGCATAATGATCCACAATTAACCAATCTGGATTATTTTTTTGTAGAATCAACTTACAAGCTAGAGAATCTTCTTTTTGCGTTACCCCTAACCAATGGGAATGAAATAAGGTTCTATCGCTAAGCTTATTTTTATTAAAAGGGAGTTGTTCAACATGATAGCCCTTTGACTCAATGAATTCGATTAAATTTCCCTGATGCTGCCTACATATAAAGCTAACTTTAGCGCCTTTTTCTTGCAATGCATAAGCTAGAGTAAGGCACCGCATAACATGCCCTGTCCCTATTTCTAATGAAGCATCAGTGCGAATGATAACTTGCATTATTTTTTGCAATTTTATTCGCCCAATATTCATAGTCTAATATCAATCCTTGGTGATTCTTTACTCTCATTAACTCTCGAATCAAATAAATACATCTCTTCATTTTTATCAAAATATTGATATACCATAATTACAATAGATTTTTTCTTATTCGGAAATTCGCATTATTTATTTTAGCAGCAACTTAACATTCACCCATTTAAAAAAGAAAATCAGCATTATTTTTCCATTAAAAACCAAGTAATATCATCCTGTGGAAAGGATAAATCTCTTTTATAAACAAAACCATAATCAATCAATTTAACATTCGAAAATTTATCCATAAACTCTCCCGCAAAATCACGTTTAAATAATTTACCATTATGACCACGGTAATTTACTTCAACGGGTGTAGGATTGTAATATTCACAAATTAGAATATATTGTTTAGATGTTTGATATAAAAGATCATATACATCATTTAATTTATCAGGATTTATGTGAATTAAAACGCCTTTTATCAAAGATAATGTAGTTTGTACTATCGGTTTAAAATCAAAAATTGAGCCTTCAAAAATATTTTCTTGAGTTACAATTTTCTTTAGTTCCTGTATAGCATCAGGATTTATTTCAATTCCATATTGAATTTGCTCTGGATACAGTAACTTCAATGCTTGTAAATTTAATCCTATATTTGCGCCAAACTCAGTCACCGATTCTATAGCACTCGTTTTTTTAAAAATAGCTAAAAAAAAACTTAGGTTAGCTGCAATAGCATGTTCACCCTGATTACGCTGTATATAGCTTGAACCGAACTCACCTGCCCAAAATTCTTCTTGTTCTGTCTTATAAATCATTTATGTCTCATTTAGCTTAAATTTTCTCTTTAATATTTCATAATCTTCAGCTGTATCTAAATCACAAACCTCGTTATCTGGTACATCAAAAACACCTAAATGATGACTATAAAATGTTTTTTCATTAGCAAAATCATCCGCTCTTGCCCAATAAAAAGTACCATTACTTACACGTGCTTTAGGATAAAATTGTGATTGAATATTTAAATATTGAGGAAATAATATTTCCGCACAACCACTTTCATTTATAGATAAGGCTTGTACAGGTGAATAATTATACTTAGAGACTCCCATTAACACTTGAATATCATTACGATTTAAAAATGATTCTGCTGATTGCTGTAATGTTAAAGGCGTTAATAAAGCTGCTGTCGCATAAATACAGCAGAAATTTTCACAGTGGTAATGCTGTAATACATCCAGACATACCGCTACAACAGTAGATCTATCTTGCGCTAAATCTAAATTTCGTTTATATACTAATGCGCCTGCATTAATGGCTACTTCTTGTATTTCATGATCCTCAGATGACACAATAACTTGATCAAAAAGTCCAGATTGCAAACAGGTTTGAACCACTCTATCTAATAAGGGAATGCCACCTAATGGTAAAATATTTTTTCGTGCTAGCCTTTTTGAACCACCTCTTGCTGGAATAATAGCAATACTCTTCATACTAAATCATATAATGATAAAGTGTGACCTTCATCTAAATTTTTATTAAAAGTCATATCTAATAAAGTTTCATAAACATCTGGGCCAATACCAAATCCTGGTCTTTGAAACTTAACTTTAACTTCAGATAATTTTTTCCCTTGTTGGACTTTCTCTGCCAAAACAACACTACGTCTAAAATTTAATCTGCTTTTTTCGTCATGCTCCGTTAATTCTCTAATCGGTCTGCCCATTGCTATTTCAACATCTCTTATCGTTTTGATAAACGCGACTGTTTCAGTAGGCTCTAATGACATAATATGTTCAACACTACGTATGGTTCTATCTGTCGTAATTGTTTTTTCCAATAAATCTACTCCCATAGCTAGCGCTGCAACATCCATTTCATATCCAGGCGTATGATCAGAATAAGCAATAGGACAAGTAAATACACTTTTCAAAGAGGGAATCATTTTTAGATTAATACTTTCTAGCCTTGCAGGATAACCTGTAGGACAATTATGAATAATAATTTGTTCATTACCTTCAGATTTAATCACAGCAATAGCTTTTTCAATTTCACCAAAGGTTGCACTTCCTGTATCTAATTGAATAGAAAGTCCTGTTCTTGCTGCTTGCCTAAGTAATGGAAAATGATTCACATCTGCAGAGGCAATCTTTATTGATTGGCAACCTATTTTTTTAACTAATTCAATATCATGTTCATCTGCAATTGTTGCAAAAAAAGCAAGCCCAAAACTATCAGAATATTTTTTTAACTCCACCCATTCTGATTCACTCATACAACGTCTTTTTAAAATATCATACAATGACTCTGTTATTTCTTCAGTTTCATTTGTTTCTTTATTTAATAATACTTTATATGTATAAGGTAGTGCTTTGTCTTTCACTAATTTATCAACATCAAAAATTTGAAATTTCACAGCATCTGCACCTGCTTCCGCTGAAATTTTAACTAATTCTTTTGCCACTCCTAAACCATCATGGGTAGGTCCGGCTTCAAATGTTATAAACGTAGGCTGACCTTCACCAATATATTTATTACCTATTTTAATCATCATTACATCCCTAATATTTTTATTAAAACTTTGATTACGTTATTTTGTTGCTCTATTGTCAGACTATAAAATAGCGGCAGTGAAATTGCCTGGCGATAATAACTATCGGCAATAGGACAAGAATCTTGTGCAATATTTAATTGTCGGTAATAAGGTTGTTGATAAACAGGAATATAATGCACATTGACACCAATTCCTTTTGCTCGTAATTGCTCAAATACCTGTTTGCGTGTTAGCTTTATTTTATCTAAACATAACTGTATCGGATAAAGATGCAACGCTGAATAACTACTCTCTGATTGATAAGGTAAAATAATCGGTAAATCAGCTAATAGTTGGTGATAACGTTGTTGCAGTTGATGCCTTTTTATCACAAACTCATCTAAACGTTGCATTTGACTGATGCCTAATGCGGCTTGTAACTCGGTCATACGATAATTAAAACCGAGTTCGATTTGCTGATAATACCAATCGCCTTGGATTTCTGTATCCATTAATGTAATATCACGCGTAATGCCATGACTGCGTAAACGCTGCATTTTTTGAGCAAGCTCTATTTGATTAGTCATAGCTAAGCCGCCTTCTGCAGTGGTGATAATTTTAACGGGATGAAAGCTAAAGACAGTAATATCTGAATAACAACAATTTCCAATAGGCTGATCTAAATATTTCCCACCTATAGCATGGGACGCATCTTCAATGATTTTAAAACCATATTGTTGTGATAAGACATGTATTTTTTGCATTTCACAAGCTTGGCCTGCAAAATGCACCGCGATAACAATTTTAGGTAGTGTATTATTTTTCTGAGCTTGTATAAGCTTTTGCTCTAATTGCTCCGCGCATAAATTATAAGTTTGTGCGTCTATATCAATAAAACCTACTTGCGCCCCGCAATATAAAGCACAATTTGCTGATGCCACAAAAGTAATAGGGCTAGTCCATAAATAATCACCTTTACCTAAACCTAAAGCTAAACAAGCAATATGTAGGGCAGAAGTCGCACTATTAACCGCTACTGCATAACTTGCATGACAATAGTTGGCGAGACTTTGTTCAAATACAGGAATTTGTGTGCCTTGAGTAATAAAGTCAGATTGCAAAACATTAACAACAGCTTGAATATCTTGTTGATTAATATCCTGTTTACCATAAGGAATCACTGCGCTTCCTCATAAGAACCTGTTTCTGTAATCATCGATAATAATTGCTCTGCACTTAACCACTCACTATTACGCCCTGAGTGATATTCAAAACCTTCGTCAACAGCGTGACTGGTTTCACCTAATTTATTACTTTTAAAATCAGTATGGCCTGTCATTTGAATAGTTGGACAAATAACATAATGATCAGAAAATTCTAGGTTTAAATGACTATCATCTGCAGGGCACATGGTTTCATGCAATTTTTCACCTGGGCGAATACCAATTATTTTATATTTTAATTGTGGTGCAAGTACCTTGGCTAATTCAGTCATATACATAGAGGGGATCTTGGGAACGAAAATCTCACCACCTTGCATACGCTCAAAATTCTTTAAAACAAACTCCACGCCTTGTCTTAACGTAATCATAAAACGCGTCATTTCTGCATGAGTAATGGGTAATTCTGTTGCGCCCTCTGCAATCAATTTTTGGAAAAAAGGAATGACCGAACCACGAGAGCCAACTACATTACCATAACGCACCACAGAAAAACGAGTTTTACGCCCTCCGACCATATTATTTGCCGCAACAAATAATTTATCACTGGCTAATTTAGTTGCACCATAAAGATTGATAGGACTCGCGGCTTTGTCAGTTGATAAGGCAATCACTTTGCAAACATTATTTTTAATAGCGGCTTTAATGACATTTTCAGCCCCGTAAATATTGGTTTTAATGCACTCCATAGGGTTGTATTCAGCCGCAGATACTTGCTTCATAGCTGCCGCATGAATCACATAATCCACACCGAACATTGCTTCTTCTAAGCGGCTTAAATCACGCACATCACCAATAAAATAACGCATACAAGCAGCATTAAAATGCTGTTTCATTTCAAATTGCTTTAATTCATCACGCGATAAAATAATGATTTTTTTAGGCTGGTATTTTTCTAGTAAAATTTCGGTATATTTTTTACCAAATGAACCTGTACCACCTGTAATTAATATACTTTTATTATTAAACATTATTACCCTGTCCTTTTTACATATCCACTCACCTGTAAGGTAGTGACAAAAAACTTAATCCGATTAAAATCAACCTATTATAGGTTTTTTCATACCTACAATACGCAACTACTATTCTAGCTTTTGAGCCCTATAACCAGACTATCTCTAGTTCTGAGTTATGCTTTTGCTAATTCGACTATTTTTTTCATACCTTTTGCGTTATTTTATTGTTCTACCAGCTAAGTAATTTCTCAAAATTAATTTAACATTCCAAGTGCCCCGAATGAACCCCGTGCAATACAGACACTCGAGCTACTGTTTATCTCGTATAAAGAATCACTTTCCCTCCAATTTCCACCATGGCCTTTGGCTTTATAAAGGTTCCTTTGCATAATCGCGTACCTAGGCCACCATGCCAAAATAACTGCTTTCATGTCTAATTAACCCTTATCAACTAAACTTTCTATCTCTTTTAATGACAATCTCGTTATTTTGCTAATTAGAAAATGGTCCATCCCTTCTTTTTTCATCTGCCATGCCATTCCTAATTTATTTTGTTCAACACCCTTCTCTATACCCTGCTCTATTCCCTGTTCAACTCCTAGCTCAATACCCTCAACCATTCCTTCAGACATTCCTTGTTTTTTAGCGAGTGTTAATGAGCCTCGGTTTATAGCAATAAATTCACGCTTTTTATGCTGCAACTCTAACTCTTCAGCATTCATTCCGGCTTCATTGCTGACGGAGTAGGCGCTTTTTATGGGTTCTGGTAAATCTTGGGGAATAAAATTCATATCGCCTGCATTTTTTAGGAAATACAGCCATTTATCAAAGTTTGTTTGGCATTCGTTTTCTTTTTTGGTGAATTTATTGAGTTCAACAAAAATAAGTTCGATGTCATCGTGATAGTCGGTAAAGTCTTTTTTATTGATCATTTTAAAATAGTTGATCAACTCTTCGTTGTCGTTGAACATATCAAAATCGACAATATTTAAGGCGATAACAGGCTTTAGTAGATCGTAACGCTCACCTTTAACCAGTTGCATGGAGTAATTTTTAGCGGCATTGTATAGAATACGTGTTTCAAATCCTTGATGATTAAGTACCTGCATTTCAATAATAACGGTAGTGTTATCCATTAAAATAGCTTTTACGTCAACATAAGTATCTTTCATTCCTTTTAACTTGGGAATATTATAAGGATCAACAATGTCTAAATCAGTTATGTTATTATCAACATCCCTGTAAACAACTGAATTTAAGAATGAAATCAGTCGCTCTTTTGAGTCGGTGCTACCAAATACTTTTTTGAATGCAAAGTCAGTTCGTACATCTAAAAATTTCATTTTTGCCTCTAATAATGCTCTATCTATCCATTTAATTCATTACTTACCTTTAAAGCAAACGCCTGTAATTTAATCTACATTTTATTGGTAATAATAGCTCGAATTACTTTTTCATCTAAGCTCAAGTAGTCATGCACGACTGCATTTCTCATGCCTATCATTCGTTGCCACTCTTCTGCATCATCTGAGGAGATTAACTGTAAATCCATTAATTTCTCAAATACAGAATAGGCATCAACAGGTAATACTTTATTCTGTTGTTTTAACCAATGCTTAGATAAGCCAATACAGGCTTCAACTAAAGTTTGCAGTAACCTTTCTGCCCCTTTGCGTTCAATTCTTGTCCAAGATCGTTGCTGTAAGATGTCGTAGATATCATCTAAGTCTTCTATACTCTCATTAATATGCTGTTGAATCG
>Ga0209707_1000634_pt1 | contig 20660 bp, 20 predicted proteins | sample EN4Hudsemesocosm_FD_184630 | JGI IMG/M metagenome (GOLD analysis project Ga0209707, IMG submission 184630) | Methane-oxidizing microbial communities from mesocosms in the Hudson Canyon - EN4B Hudson Canyon (SPAdes) (version 2) | ecosystem: Environmental > Aquatic > Marine > Cold seeps | place... | reverse complement strand
CGCAGGTAGTAGTCGATAACCGTCGCTACCTGTGTCTGCTGTAACATTATCTCTGAAACCCACACTCTGTAAGGGGATTTATTGATTTGCCAGGGGAGGTCTTTCCGACCATATTCATCAAACCATTCGAGCACAGCTTGGCTAAATTGTATTGGGTTCACTAAGAAAGGCTTCTCTAAAAAAGTTTTAGTAGGGGATTTACATTGGTCGGTTCGGTGATACTAGCCTGGTACTACCATTTTTTAGATTTGGTAATACCAGACAGCTTAAAAGGCTAGGGTGATTTTAAAAAAACTTCTTGAAAAACTTTTTAACATCTTTCTTGGTTTCTGAGTCGTCATCACCTAAATATTTATCAAGTTGTTTGTCTACTTCCTTGTCCGCCTTACGCTCTAGTTCTTTTTTTCCGACTTCTATAGCCAGTGACTCTATACGGCTATAATCCAGTTTACAGAGCTTTGCCGGGTCTTCAGTGAGCGAGCCTTTACAGATAACGGGAATAGCTAAGTCTTTAACTTTATCATTTACACGACAAGCCTCATCTCCTAAATTGCCCACTACCTTTAGGTCGACGCCGTAATCAACACTTAATGCTTCTGCATCAATAAGTCCTTTACCATTTAATGCAATACCGCTTATTGCTGCGTTTAAGCTGTTGTTGTTAAATTGGTTGCCATTGATTGTTAGCTTGCCTTGCATTGATTGAAAGTCGGTTTTTTCTGGCCAGTCTGTTTTAGATATTTTGTCTCTATTAATCAAAGCAAAGCCTTCGCAGGTTAGTTTGGTTAAATTAAAGCCATGAAGTGCGCCTTCATCAAAATTGAAGTCAGCCTTTCCTTTAGCTGCACTTCTAAGTGCGGATACGGTGTTTCCTGTGGTTTTGATATCTGCATTTAAGTTAATGCCACCTGAGATAACCTCAAGCTCTTGGAGGTCTTTCAGTAGGGGCATTATTTGAATGTTTTTGACCTTCTTGGTTATTTTCCACTTGGGGTTGTCTGTTTTTGCGTCAATTTCTGCAACCACTTTAAAACTTCCGTCATATAGCTTTCCGCTGGCCTCTGTAAGTGAAACTACGCCGTTAGCTGCATTAAGCTGAAGGATAAGTTCATTTAGCGTGAGGTTTTTAGCAATTAGCTGTTGCTGCTTAAAGTTAATATCCAGGTTGAGCGAGCGTATAAGTTCTAAGGGCAGAAGTGGGGCTTCTGGTGCCGGTTTTTTCTCAACTTTAGTAGCCGTTGTGGTGGCACCATTGTCAGGACTAGCTGCTTGCGATAGTTGAGTGATAGGATCAGCAGGAGGTGGAAGGTAACGGTCAATATTGATTGCACTGCCTTCTAGTATTGCTTTTAAGAACTGTCCTGCAGAGCGGTAATTTACTGCGCCGGTATAGGCGGTATCATCAAGTTTGATTATTAGCTCTGTTAAAGCAATATCTTCAGGGCTTCCTTTAAAATTGGTGCTAAAAGCTACTTTTTGTAATACATCAGGGTCTGTTGTTTCAATTGTTGCCTGCCCTAAAGTTGATAGCAGTTTTTGTGGTGAAAACTCAGAAATAGATAAAGCGCCATCAAGTTGAACTTGTTTGGTGAGGTTGGTGATCTTTGTGTCGGTATTAAGTGTGATGTTGGCGAAGGTTAAGGCAATATTCTCTAAAGAAAGGGTGTCTTTTTCCAAGTCTGCAATAATGCTATGCCCGTTAAATGCAGCATTAACCGTACTTCCCTGAAGTGGTTCCCCCGCTAATTTATAATTACTTACTAGCTCTGTGATGGAAAAAAGTTTCAGGTTTTCATCGATTGTGATGGCTGCTTTTATGTGTGCCTCTATATCAAGTTGCGGTGAGCTATTTGAAATAGAAAAGTTAATATCTAATGGAAATGCTTTGCTTAGAGCAATACTGTTAGCTAATAAGTTAAAGTTTTTAAGTGATACTGATTGATTGGTTTGCTTGTCAATGTAATGGATAGTTGTATTGGTAATGGCGACTTCTTCAACTTCAAGCTTAAGTTTTTTTTCTGTTGCCTGGGCTTGCTCTGAAGTTTCTGGGGCTTGTGTTGAAGGCGATGGACTCTTTTCTTGTTTTTTTTCGATGCTGGTTTCTAGATCTTTTGTCTTTGTGATGTTTTCCCAATTAGCGACGCCGTTTTTGTCTTTCTCTAGAGTGAGTTCCAGTCCGTCTAGGATGATTTTATGTACTTGAGGGTTAAATTGTAATAACGATACTAACCCAACTTGTGCGGTGAACTTGTTGAGTTTGGTAAAGGGTTTTCCATTTTGCTGTATTAACTCAACACCATTTACGTCTATTCCAAGAGGAAGAAAAGACCAGCCTAGATCACCATTAATGCTGAGCGTTAGTGTTGTGTTTTCGGTAGCGGCTTTTTCTATATCGGCTTTATAGTCATTAGGGTCAATGGTTGCTGTAACAATGACGATTGTTATTAGTATTAATGCGAGAAGCCCTATCAGGCTAAGTAAGGTTATTTTTAGTGCACGCACGGATGGAGTCCTTTTCAAAGTCTAAATTATTTGATTGGAGCTACTTTAGCATATAGAAGTGGTTTTAAGTGATGATGTTTTGGTCTTTTGGTACTAAATTAAAGTGTAGAGGGGAAATGTGGATGGCATTTTTTTTATGATCTGGATAAGATGCTTAAAAATAAATTATTCGAATAATAATTAGAACTAGGGAGTATCTAGTGGCAATAACATTAACGATAGAAGTTCACCGTGAATTCACCGTGCCTGCAAGTATTGATACGGTTTTTGACTTGCTTTCTGATGTGCCTCGCTCAGCTGGGTTTTTCCCTAAGGTCGATCAACTAATTGATTTAGATGATGGCTCTTTTCGGTGGGAAATGGAAAAGATAAGCGTTGGCAAGCATTCCTTACAGTCAATTTATGCTTGTCATTACGAAAATAATAAAGCAGCTGGCAGTATTGTGTGGAAGGCTGTGAAGGGCGTGGGTAATGGTTTGGTTTCTGGTAACTGGCAATTAACAGAAACTGATGAAGGTACGCATGTTGTATTTATCACAGAAGCCCATATGACATTACCATTACCCAGTTTGTTAAAGCTGGCTATCAGCCCTGTGGTTAAGCACGAATTTAATTCGCTTGTTGATACTTATACTCAAAATTTAAAGACCGAGTTTTCACGCTAGCTATCGCTTTTAATAAGGGAGCGGTATAATGTTTTTTTTGAATTCAAGTGGAGCAGCTAATGGCTGATCGTAAGGCCCGAGTAGAAAGAAATACCCTGGAAACCCAGATTACTGTTGAAGTAAATCTTGATGGTACTGGACAAGTAAAAATGGATACCGGTTTGCCATTTTTAGAGCACATGCTAGACCAGATTGCTCGTCACGGGTTGGTGGATTTGGATATTAAAGCAGTAGGTGACTTGGCGATTGATGATCACCATACCGCTGAAGACTTGGGTATTACGCTAGGGCAGGCGGTTAATAAGGCGATAGGTGATAAAAAAGGTCTTCGCCGTTACGGTCACGCTTATGTACCACTTGATGAAGCTCTTTCAAGGGTTGTTCTTGATTTTTCCGGCCGCCCAGGGCTTGAAATGAATGTACCTTATACCCGCTCTACTGTGGGTGGTTTTGACGTGGATCTCTTTCAGGAATTTTTCCAGGGGTTTGTTAATCATGCCCAAGTGACACTTCATATTGATAATTTACGTGGAACCAACACCCATCACCAGATCGAAACGGTGTTTAAAGCCTTTGGTCGAGCGCTTCGAATGGCGATTGAATTAGATGAGCGTATGAGTGGTATGATGCCTTCAACTAAGGGCTGCTTATAAATGAATACGGTTGCAGTAATCGATTATGGTATGGGGAATTTACACTCAGTATCAAAGGCTCTTGAGCATGTCGCTCCTGACTCAAAGATTTTAGTGACTTCAGACCCTGCTTTAATTCGTGAAGCGGATCGTGTTGTTCTCCCTGGTGTGGGTGCTATACGTGATTGCATGGCTGAGATACGACGCTTAGGTGTTGATGAATTGGTGAGAGAGGTTTCGCAAGATCGCCCGTTTCTGGGAATTTGTGTGGGTATGCAAGCACTGATGCAGCACAGCGAAGAAAATGGCGGTATTGACTGTATCGATCTTTTGCCTGGTAAGGTTAGATTCTTTGGTGACCCTTTAATGGAAGGTAATACCAAGCTTAAAGTGCCTCATATGGGGTGGAATCGTGTAAGCCAGGTTCAGTCACATCCTCTTTGGCAGGGTGTTGAGGATAATGAGCGTTTTTATTTTGTACATAGTTACTATGTAAAAATGAATGCAGCGACTGACGTATTGGGACGTACAGAGTACGGCTTGCCGATTGATGCTGTTGTGGGTCGTGACAATATTTTTGCTGTTCAGTTTCACCCGGAAAAGAGCCAGCACTCCGGTTTGGCTTTATTGAAAAACTTTACTCAGTGGAATGGGAAACTGTAATGGGGCTCGCAAAGCGAATTATTCCTTGTCTTGATGTAGATAATGGCCGTGTTGTTAAAGGTGTGCAGTTTGTTGATATTCGTGATGCAGGGGATCCTGTTGAAATCGCGCGTAAATATGATGAGCAGGGTGCAGATGAAATTACATTTTTAGATATTACTGCCAGCCATGAAGATCGTGAAACCATGGTTCATATGGTTGAGAGAATGGCCAGTGAAGTATTCATTCCATTAACTGTTGGTGGTGGTATTCGAACGGTTGATGATATCCGCAGAATGCTAAATGCAGGTGCTGATAAGGTGGGTATTAATACAGCAGCTGTTTTTAATCCAGAGTTTGTAAGGGAAGCGGCAGAGCGTTTTGGTAGTCAGTGTATTGTGGTGGCTATAGATGCTAAAAAAGTAAGTGCTTCGGGTGAAGAAGATCGTTGGGAAATATTTACTCATGGTGGTCGGAAGCCTACAGGCTTAGATGCGGTTGAGTGGGCAAAGAAAATGGCTGAATATGGTGCGGGTGAAATTCTTCTAACCAGTATGGATAGAGATGGTACTAAGAATGGTTTTGACCTTGGTGTAACACGAGCCATTAGTGAAGCTGTTTCAATACCTGTTATTGCTTCCGGTGGAGTGGGTGAGCTTCAGCACTTGGTCGATGGTATTACAGACGGTGGCGCTGATGCGGTATTGGCTGCCAGTATATTCCACTTTGGTCAGCATACTATTCCTGAGGCTAAGCAGTTTATGGCTGAGCAGGGGATAGAGGTTAGAGATTAAAAACTAAACCTTATCGCGCTTTGTAGTCGCGCCAAAGTGGCGCGATAAAGTTTAGCCTAGCCCTCAGGCTGGCAGTTTATCAACATACAAGGTGGCGCATCGCCGCTTCTGAGAAAGCCTTCAATAGTAAAGTCTGTCTCATTTTTCTTCATAATTCCTTCCGTTGATGTATCTCTGGAGAAATTCTTAAATTCGTATGTTTCGATGTCCTGAATGTTGTCGAGCCTTAATGCACCAATCTCATGGTTGTTTTGTTCAACAAATACAATGATAGGGCGGTCACTATTTTTTACCCTTTCTCGCGCTGTTTCGAATAGTCTTAATAGTTCTGCGAGCGTGGTATTACGCTCTTTGTCTAGTTTTTCAAGTGCCTGCACTTTATCTTGTTTAGCCAGTGTGAGAAGCGACTCTGCCAGTGAGTGTATTCTTTTATGAGGTGTCTCGAGCTTATCAAGTACTTCTTGTAAGTCGCTGTCATTGGTTGAGAAGTTATTATACCAAACGCCAAATTCACACTTGTTAGGGTCAGAGGTTTTTGTAAAGGGAGTGTCATTTTTAATTGCGCTATCGAGAGCGTCCACCCAGTCTATATGGTCTTTTTCTTTGTCATTAAAAAGTGTAATCAGGCTTTGGATTTCTTCAATTTGAGAGCGACTGCCAGTCAATGCGCTGAAATCAAATAAAGGCACTGCTGAGTTTTGATAGGTGATAACCTCATGGTTAAAACGATCAAGTTCACCGACTTTAATGTTCCTTTTAACATCTTTCTCGATGTATTTTACTTGTTCAAGCGGAATGGCAAAAGTTGCCTCTCTGGTTGAAAATGTAATAACGGAAATTTGATTGTTTACAAATAATGATTCGATATTCTGTCCGCTCATGGCTTTCTCTTGGCAAATCTTAGTCAGTTAAATATTCCTTTATGGGGAATATAAAGCAGTATAGAAGTGAAATATGAATCTAACCAATAGATTAGGCTGTTTTTATAGACTTATAGATAGGAGGGGGTGGTTTAGAGTTTATTGGCTGATTTTTGCTTACTTTTCTTGAGATTAGATGCAACATTATTAGCCGGGTATGATTTTCTAGTGCCAAACATGTGCTGGCCTATATTTCTTATATCCCAGAGTCCGCTAACTGTCGCTATCCTAATGCCCTCTTTATCTAACCGGGGGAGTGCCCACTCAAGATAGTCAGCGGTTACTTGGTGGGGGTGCCCAATGGCTATGGCTGTTCCTTTTTCTTTGGCAACTTTAATGAGTCTACTAAACTGTTTATGAATATCTTTGCGGGTCTGAATATGGTCTAGAAATACATCTCTGCTCAAATTGGGGATATTATTTTCTGCTGCAGCACTGCCTGCAACTGAGTTTGCAATGGTGCGGCTGTCTACAAAATAAAGTGGGTAATTATAAAGCTCCTCCATGACCCATTTCATTTCTTCTCTGCGTTGGGTGAGTGCGCTGCCCATGTGGTTATTAATGCCCTGGAGGTAGGGAATAGCGCGTATTGCTTTACGGAGTGTTAGTGTAAGGTCAAGTTTACTCATTCCTATAGTCAGGCCACCCGCCCCCAAGTCAAGACCTAGAGTATTGGCCATGGGGATATGTAACATTATTTCTTTATTGGCATTATGCGCATGACGAGCAAGTTCTTGAGTGTTCCTTCTGTGGGGAAGAAAGGCAAGCGTTAAAGGGTAGGGTAGGTTGATTAACTGGCGCCCCGTTTTAAGGTGATTGCCCATATCATCAATAATGATGGCAATAGTGGGCTGACTAACCGAGTCAGCCCGTGCGGAAGGCATGCAAAAGATCAATATTATTGATATTGCATACAGTGGCCTCATAAAATTTATTATCGATTTATGGGTTATCAATCGCGCTTTCCAAAGATGGTTAAACCCTTAAGCAGGCTTATTGCTTCACGGAGCTGAAAGTCTCTATCAACTGGTGATGGTTGATCTTTAGCCTTATCTTCTGCAGTTGCTTTAGCGTCTTTTTCTGGTTCTCCATTGCTTAAGTGGCCTGCAAGGTCAGACTCTTTAAAAAAGGTACTAGACTGTACTTCGGTTAATTTTGCTCTATTTACTTCAATGTCAGGCACAATGCCTAAGGCTTGAATTGAACGACCGTTAGGTGTGTAGTAGCGAGCAGTGGTTAGTTTTAATCCGTATTCTTCGTTTAGCTGCATTACGGTTTGAACAGAGCCTTTGCCAAAGCTTTCTGTGCCCATAATGATAGCTCGTTTTTGATCTTGAAGTGCACCGGAAACGATCTCGGATGCAGAGGCTGAGCCACCGTTGATCAAAATGACCACGGGCTTCCCGTTTAATTTATCACCTGGGGTAGCACTAAAGCGTAGTTGAGAGCTTTTGATTCTGCCTTCGGTATAAACAATGAGACCATCATCAAGCAGGCTGTCAGATACGGCAACCGCTGCTTGTAATACACCTCCTGGGTTATTTCTTAAATCAAGAACTAAGCCGTTTAGCTCGCCCTTATTTTCTTTAGTTAGCTTATCAAGGCCTTTGTCAAAGTCTTCGCCAGTTTGAGCTTGAAACTGTGTAATTCGTAAATAGCCATATCCGGGCTCAAGTAATTTGGTTTTTACACTTGTAACCTTAATGATATCCCTTACAATTTTGATTTCAATAGGGCCGTTTTCACCTTCTCTGGCTATGGTGAGAATGATAGGCTCTCCTGGCTTGCCTCGCATGATTTTAACGGCTTCATCCAGAGACATGCCTTTTACTGGGGTGTCGTCTAGCTTAATAATTAGGTCACCTGCTTCTACGCCTGCTTTTTGAGCTGGTGTGTCATCTATAGGCGAAATAACCTTCACATAGCCATCTTCCTGGCCAACTTCAATGCCTAATCCTCCAAATTGACCTGATGTGCTCTCTTGTAAGTCATCAAAGGCCTTGGGCTCAAGATAAGCTGAATGGGGATCCAGACCTGAAAGCATGCCTTTAATGGCATTATTAAGTAAGGTGGTGTCATCAACCTCTTCTACATAGGTCTTTTTGATTCGGTCAAAGACTTCAGTGAATTTACGAAGGTCATCAAGTGGTAACTGCTTTGATGGGTCGGGGAGCTTTATTACTGTGCGTCCAGGGGGGGTGCCATCTGCCGATGGAGATGCTTGTTGTTCTGCAGTTGGCTGAGGAGAGGTTTGGTTACCTGAAGCTATTTCATCTGAAAATGCTACATTGGATTGTAGTATTAAGGATAATAATAAAGATGAACTTAAAACCGGAGCGCGTAAGCAGGTAGTGCCAGGTGATTTCAGCTGACGAAAGTGACTTAGAATATCTTTCATTAATTAGTTCCTGTTCTTTAACAAGTAATTTCAGGCTTAGTTATTTTTGGTGTCGCTGTTGTAACTGTTCTTATAACTGTAGTTGTAACTATTGTCGCTTTAGCCACTTTAATGGATTTTGTGGCTTGCCGTTCTTTCTTATTTCAAAGTATAGGCCGGTTTTCTGCTGACCTCCGCTATTGCCTGAGTAGGCGATGCTTTCTCCTGTATGAACCCAGTCACCAACGTCTTTAAGTAGGCTTTTATTATGACCATAAAGGCTTAGGTAGCCCCCTCCATGGTCAATGATAGTCATCAAGCCAAAACCTCTGATCCAGTCAGAGAATACAACTCTGCCATAATGTATTGCGCTAACCTGAGTTTCGGTTTTAGTTTCTATTATAAGGCCGTTTCTGCGTAACTTCCCACCTGCGAGGCGTGATCCATAATATTTTGTCACTTTACCATGAGTTGGCCAGGGAAGTTTAGACTTGAGTTGCGAAAATGGTCTGGAGTCTTCCGGGAGTTGAAGGTTGGCGATGGCTTTTTCAACTTCTTTTAACAGTTTCTCGAGTCTTGCTTGGTCTTTTGTGAGTTTATCAAGTTCTTTGCTTTTGCCTTTTATTGATGAACTTAGTTTGGCTAGTGTTCGTTTTCTGGATCGTTGGCTTTGTTTTAATTCAGATTTGCTGGATACAAGCTGGCTTCGAGATTTTATTAAAACCTCATTCTCATGATCTATTGCTGTGCGGGTCTCGCTGAGTTCGTCAATGGTTGCTCTATAACTTTCAATCTGTTTTGCGCGTGCTTTGTTGAAATAATCATAATAAGCTAGCGTGCGATCAATTTTCTGTGGGTCTTCAAGGTTTAATAAAACCTTTACTGCAGGTTGACGACCTAAAGAGTACGCAGTAATGATCTGCTTCTTGAGGTAGGATTGCTGGTTCTTAAGATCTAACTCCAATGCTTTCTTTCTTTTTTGGAGTGTCTTTAGGCGCTTTTTGGCGCTATTTAATTTCTGTTGTACCAAGTGGATATCTTTTGCTATTCGGCTAATCTGTTGTTCGCTTTTGCGTAGTTCTTTTTGCAGTTCTGCTTTTTTTCCTTCAGCTTTATCAATCCAGTTATTTAGCTTGCCGATTGTTTTTTTGAGTTCTTTTAGCTGTTTGGGAGATACATCGGGTTCTGTGCTGGTGACAGAAAATGATGGTGAGGGTATGAGGGCGGCCAAAAGAAGCAGTAAGGTGGGCAAAATTAATTTTGCATTTACCCTGTGTCTGAACTTTTGAATGTTGGCCGTTGTTGTCATTATTTTTAGGCTAAGTCTTTCATCTGGTTAGTTAGAATGTTCGGTGCGTAGCATATATATGGACTGCCGGCGCACCGTTAATTTTTGGTTTGAATGCTATCTTTCAGTAATCAGAGATTTCCCCGTCATCTCTTCAGGCTGAGAAAGATCCATTAACTCAAGTAAGGATGGAGCTATATCGCTTAACTTGCCACCTTTTTGTAATGAAATATCTTGCTTGCCAATATAAACCAGAGGTACTGGTTGTGTGGTATGAGCTGTGTGAGTCTGCCCAGATTTAGGATCAAGCATCTGCTCTGCATTACCATGATCAGCCGTTATCAGGCATTGGCCGTCTGCTTCTTTTAATGCCTCAGTGACTTTGCTTAGGCATTGATCGAGGCACTCTGCTGCTTTAACAGCTGCGTCATAGTTGCCGGTGTGGCCGACCATGTCACCATTAGCATAATTACAGACTATTAAGTCATATTCCCCACTTTTAATGGCGGTTACCAGTTTATCTGTCAGTTCTGGTGCGCTCATTTCAGGTTTTAGGTCATAGGTTGCAACATCAGGGGACGGAACAAGTACCCTGTCTTCTCCATCATACAGCGCTTCTCTTCCACCACTGAAGAAAAAGGTAACATGAGCGTACTTTTCTGTTTCAGCTATGCGTAACTGGTTTAAACCTAAAATTTCCATGTATTCTCCCAGTGTGTTCGGGAGGTCTGAAGGCTGGTAGGCACAACTTGTTTTAATGTCCGCAGCATATTCTGTGAGCATCACGAAGTCAGCGAGTTGCGGTGTTTTCTTGCGAGTAAAGCCGCTGAACGCTTCTTTGTCTACAAATGCGCGCGTTATTTCTCTAGCTCGGTCTGCACGGAAATTCATAAATAAAACAGCATCACCATCTTTAATAGTGGCGGCTGTTTCTGTGTCAGATTGAATTAAGCTTGCTTTAACAAACTCATCATTTTCTTCGCGAGCATAGGCGGCTTGTAATGCAGTGATGCCGTCAGGGAATGTGAATTCTGTTTCCCCTAGTGTCAATAAATTATATGCGCTTTCTACACGATCCCAGCGGTTGTCTCTGTCCATTGCATAGTAGCGACCAATAATGGATGCTAAGCGACCCACACCCAATGTCTTAAGTTTTATCTCTATAGCTTTTATTGAGGCTTCTGCACTGCGTGGTGGTGTATCGCGGCCATCAAGAAAACCATGAACATATACTTCTTTTGCGCCTTGTTTTGCAGCCAGTTCACAGGCGGCAATAATGTGATCTTCGTGACTATGTACACCGCCCGGGGAGAGTAAACCTAGAATATGTACAGCATTTCCAGTGGCTACCGATTTATCAATAGCGCCTCTTATGGCTGGGTTTTCAAAAAAGCCACCATCATTAATATCTTTGGTGATACGGGTAAAGTTTTGATAAACAATACGGCCAGCGCCGAGGTTCATGTGGCCAACTTCTGAGTTCCCCATTTGACCTTCCGGTAACCCAACAGCCATGCCTGAAGTGCTAATCAATGTGTGTGGGCGCTTGCTCCATATCTCATCCCAGAAAGGGGTGTTGGCGTTAAGTATGGCATTTGAATCACTCTCTTCACGATGACCCCAGCCATCAAGAATAATAAGCGCGGTAGGTGTACGTTGATCAGTCATTGCTTGTTCCTGAAATTCATTAGTTATGAGGACGATTTTACCGTGAAAGCAGGCGTATAGCGAATTGAAATATAGTTCTTCAGGCGTGTATAATGCTGCGATTCTTAATTTTATAGACGACTGGATGTAATAATGGATAGATTTTTTGAATTCGCGATGACTCATTGGATTCTTGCTTCAACGTTTGCTGGCTTGTTGATAGCTTTATTCCTATTAGAAAAACATCGCTCTGGTCGCTCGGTTTCTCCTCAGCAGGCGACACTGTTGCTGAACCGTGATGAGGCTGTAATTATTGATGTACGAGAGAAAAAAGATTTCAATGACGGCCGTATTAAAGGTTCAATACATATTCCTCTGGCGAGTTTAAAAGACCGAATGAGTGAGCTTGAAAAGCATAAAGAAAAACAACTGGTTGTTGTTGATAAGGCTGGCCAGCATTCAGGTATGGCAGGCAAACAATTAAAGGCGGCTGGCTTTGAAAATATTTGCCGTATGAGTGGCGGAATAGCCGAGTGGACAAATAGTAGCCTACCTCTTGTTAAGAAATAGCCCAGGGGCTTAAAAAATGAATAACAGTGTAGTTCTTTATAGTACCCGTTTTTGTCCCTACTGTGTGCGAGCAAAAGCACTCTTAACAAAGAAAGATATTGAGTTTAAAGATATCCAGGTAGATAACAATATCGAGCTTCGGCGAGAGATGATGGCAAAAAGTGGTCGTCACACTGTTCCCCAAATATGGATTGGAGAACAACACGTGGGAGGCTGTGATGAGCTTTTTGCCCTCGATAAACAGGGAAAACTCGACAGCCTACTTGAACTTTCTGTTTCGTGACCCCATCTCGGTTGGAAGATATTGGGTAAAGGTGATCTGTGCACTCGAATGTTAGTGAGTGAACGCCTATTATATTAAATTAATAAGAATGAGAATTAAGGAATTATTATGCCGGAAAATGAAGCAGAACAAAAAGCAGCTCAACCTCAATTTGCTCTTCAGCGTATTTATGTAAAAGATATTTCTTTTGAGTCTCCAAACGCACCAGATGTATTTCAGGCTGCATGGAAACCACAGATTAACATGGACCTGAATACTGCCAGTAATAAAGTAAGTGATACCCAGTTTGAAGTGACTATTTCTTTATCTATTACAGCTAAAGTAGACGAGAAAGTAGCCTTTATTGTTGAAGTTCAGCAAGCGGGTATTTTCCATATTTCTGGTATCGAAGGCGCTCAATTAGCTCAAACTTTAGGTGCGTTCTGTCCTAATGTACTTTTCCCATATGCGCGTGAAGCGGTCGATAGCATGGTTAACAAGGGAAGCTTTCCATCACTAATGCTTGCTCCTGTTAACTTTGATGCAATCTATGCAGAAGCAATGAAGCGTAAGCAAGAAGAAGCTCAAACAGCTGAAGGCGCTTCAACTCACTAGTAATCACTGTTGATTAGTGAAAAGTAACAAGTGGTAAGAAGGTCGTTGGACTCCTATCTTAAGGGTGCAATCCTTCTTGCTTTTTCTATTTTATTACCTCCCGTTTTCAAATACGTTTTTCATACTTCCTTTCTTTAGGTATTTGTTATGTTTCATATTGCTCTCTTTGAGCCTCAGATAGCCCCGAACACTGGAAATATAATACGTTTGACTGCAAACAATGGTTGTCATTTGCACTTAATTGAACCTATGGGGTTTGATCTTGCTGAAAAAAAACTACGCCGGGCAGGCCTGGATTATCGTGACCTTACTAATGTGACGATGCACCCTAATTATGAAGCGTTTTCGCAAGCGATGCAGGGGCGAAGAATTCTGGCGTGTACCACTAAAGGCTCAAGACCTTACGATCAAATTGAATATCAGCCTGATGATGTCTTGTTGTTTGGTTCAGAAACCAGCGGACTTCCTGATGAAATTAGAGACAATATTGATGGGAGCCTGAAGTTAAGAATTCCAATGCAGTCTAATAATCGGAGCTTAAATTTATCTAACGCTGTGGCGATTATTAGCTACGAAGCATGGCGGCAACAAGGTTTTGATGGTGGAGAGTAAGGTAGGTAGGCGCTAACTTACTGTTGTTATCACTCTATTTCTGCCGGTGTTTTTTGCTCTGTAGAGCGCTTTATCTGCTGTTTTAATGACTAGCTCTGGGGTGTGGTGTTGCTCTGTTTTTTGTGATGCTCCTATACTAACAGTAACATTAATGCCTTTTTCACGGGGAGTGACAACGCCACGCAGCTGCTCTCCTAACTTTTTGCTTTTTATTCTCTCTTTGCTTCTTAAGGTCATTTGATAGTTGGCAATACTTTCTCTTAGTTTATTGAGGCTAGGTTCAATAAGCTCTACATTCTTTTTTGGAAATAGTATGGCAAATTCTTCTCCTCCGTAACGGTAGGCAATACCGCCACTGCCTACTTTTCTTATCTTGCTGGCAACTAATCTAAGTACCTGGTCGCCCGTATCATGGCCGTAGTTATCGTTAAACTTTTTAAAGTGGTCTATATCTATCATTGCTATAGAGAAGTGCTTACTTAGTGTTCCCATTCTTTCATCTAATGCTCTGCGTCCTGGTAAGAGTGTTAGTGCATCTACAAATGCCAGGTCGTAAGCGCTTTGGATAAGTGATATGAACATTGCTAGCAGTAAAGCCGTAAAGAGTGTGGTTGATATCGCGATAAGGCCAAAGTCGAAAAAGATGGCATTACCTGTGAGCCATGCAGCTAATATGGCTGTTTCTGTGGAGGTTCTTTTCCATAAGGTAATGATAAGTAGCACTGTTCCACTGGCGAGTTGAGAAGTTAACAGGGCTAACCCTAACCAGACCTGATCTTGGTTTTTATCAATTAGGAGTGGTTTGATGGTAGGGTATAGTGTGTTTAAGTGGCCGTCTCGGACGGCAACCCAGAGAAGGATATAGCTTCCAATGATAACTAATAATCTAGCAAGCCCCCAGCCCGAAACACTTCCTCTTTCTCTATAGAGTGCAGTTAAACAAAGGTGCCATGAAAATAGAATTGCAGTACCAATAAATAATAACTGAGTTGATTGTTCTGCATAAGGTTGCTGCAAGCCATTTTGAATGAATGCATAAGCCAGGCAGGCGTTGATAGCTCCCAGGGCTAGTCGGCTTCTGTTAAATATAAGTGAAACCAACAGCAGTAGGGCGCTCATTAAATAGGGTAGAGAGGTGTGTATGGCCTGAGCCCAAAGGTTACCCCAGTTAGATTGTAAAATTAGGTAGGCACAGGCGACAATGGAAAATGGAACTAACTTCCAAAGGTATTTAATGATGGTCACAGTTGATATCTAATATGGCTAGAAGGTCTTTAATCATAGCGGTTATTAGATGATAAGGTAAGCGGGTAATAGATAATCTTAATATAAGGGTGTTAAATTCCCTCACTATTTTTAGGAATGGGTATTTAGTTTAGGGTTGTGCAAGTTATAGCTAAGCCGCCTGCGTTTTAGTAAAAAGACGCTTGTTATCATTGTTATTAGATATATGCTTGCAATAGCAAAAGAAATTGCACTGTAAACCAAAATATTTTTGAAATCACCGACAATCGTGTATTCAATAATCAGCATTGCCGCTAAAAGGCTGCAGCCAATGCCAAGGGCTGTGAGCGCCGTGTTCAGCACTTGGTATTCTGATCGCATGAAATTCTCCCTTTGCCCTTGGTTTGATCTAATTTAATGTATTTATCAATATGGTTATACTAGCGCTTTAGTGTCGCTTGAAATATGCGTAATATTACTTATTGGTAAGGTAAAACATACATCGTGTAGAGGTTCAGGATGAAAAAAGGGATGCAGGGTATTGCTGAGAAAGCAATGTGGAGTCTGGTTCATGCGGCAGAAAAAAAGCTGTTCAGTGAAAATTTTATTATCTCAAATTTAACACCATACGATGTGATCTATCGGGATAGAATTATGTCGGTAAGGCACTACCTACCCCTTGAAGAAGAGCAGGTGCAAATTGGGGATGAGCTTATTACTGTTAGTCAGACCCAGCACCGCGTACCTTTAGTACTAGTTCCGCCTTTGGCTGCGACTTCGATGATTTTTGATTTAATGCCTCACCGCAGTGTTGTTCGGTTTTTTTTAGCAAAAGGCTTTGATGTCTATTTGATTGATTGGGGGGAAGTCACAGAGGATCACAGTGATCTTTCTTTGGAAACCTATGTTTTAGAGTGGATGCCTAAAGCCTTGTCTCAGGTTCGGCAGTTGAGCGGAGAGCAAGAGGTTTCTATATTTTCATACTGTATGGGAGGGCTCTTATCTCTCATGTACGCCGCTGCATCAAATGATCCGCATGTACGAAATATGATTACCATAGCAAGCCCCATCGACATGCATCAAAGTGGCGTGGCGGGTAGAGTTCTTTCCACTATTTACCGTCCTGCACAGGTTTTATCTCAGTTATTAAATTTTTCTTTACTAGATTTACCTGCTCGTTACTTTCATGTGCCAGGATGGGTGAACTCATTGGCATTTAAGCTAACTAACCCTATTGGTAATGTTATCAATTATTTTGATGTTCTTTTAAATATGTGGGACAGAGAGTACCTCACGGAGCACCTGACAATGAGTCAGTGGTTTGATGATATGGTTGATTACCCTGGGGAAACCATAAAAGATATGGTGGTTCATATGATGATCAATAATCAATTAGCTAAAGGACGAATAAAAATTGGCGATGAACAGGCTGAGTTTGAAAAAATTAAATGTTCAATTCTCGCTTTCGCTGGAGATAGCGATAACTTGGTCAGCACGCGTGCAGCACGTAAAGTTTTAGATATAGTCTCATCAGAAGATAAGGAGTTTTATGTTGTGCCGGGAGGGCATGCTGGCGTGTTTGCTGGTGGGAAGGCACCTGCAAACACTTGGGCTATTAGTGCTGACTGGTTGGCTGGCCGTTCCGACTAACTGGTAACTAAAAACGCTTATATTGTTACATAGGTTTACAAAAAAATGGCGCAATAACAGTGGTTTGTGAACGGAATCCCGTCTTTTTAAGGCGGGGGTCACAGAAATAAAATCCGCTTTCTATTATTATTTACTCCATGGCGACATAAGAATATTTAGGCAAATTCTGGTCTGACTTGGTGTGAGGTGAAAGCGTGGTATATAAAATATTTGTTTTGCTTTTAACGGTTAACTTGTTTGCAGTCGTAGCAAAAGCTGAGGCTTCGGAGCTTGTAGTTGATGCTGAGTTCAATAGTATGGTTGCAGGTGATGATGAAATTCTTATTGAAAAAGGTGTGAGTAAAAGTAAGTGCCTATCAAGGTTGGTCAGCCTGCTGGGAAGTCACTGGTTTAATGATGCTGTTGAGTTACAGCGTATGGCTACTATTAAAAGAGAGGGTAGTACCCCTAGTTACGCTTCCAGTTTTCAAAGCGGTTTTGCAAAAGCCAGGTATGGTTTGGATATGACTAGCGATGAATTATCCATTTCAATGAAAATGAAGTTTTAATTTTTTGCAGCTTTATCTTTTCTATAAAATGAAAATGAAGTTTTAATTTTTTGCAGCTTTATCTTTTCTATAACCTTCCATAATCTAGTCAGACTAAATAATTCCACTTTCCACTTTCCACTTTCCACTTTCCACTTTCCATTTATTGATCCCCTGATTTGATTGTTGTCAATCATCTATTGAATTGCATTAGTCATACTGTCTGTAATTGAGTATATTTTAGGCAATTAAAAAAATAAATCGGCAGGGGAATAAATAATGGCTATGGCACCAGTGATACACAATGATGTGGAAAAATGCGTTGATGCAATTATTGAAAAAATTGGCAAGGACATAAAGTTCGGAATGCCTCTCGGGCTGGGTAAACCTGTTCACCTAATTAATGCACTTTATAAGCGCGCCAAGTCAGACCCGAGTATAAACCTTGTTATTGCAACGGCACTCTCACTTGAAAAGCCAGCAGCGGGTGCCGGACTTGAAGCAAAGTTCATGGGACCTTTTGTTGAAAGATTATTTGGTGATGTACCAGACCTTGAATATATGAAGGATCTACGGAAAAAAGCATTACCTTCTAACGTTGAAGTAACGGAGTTCTTTTTTAAAGCAGGAAGCTTTTTGAAAGATGACAAGCAGCAACAAAATTATATATGTACGAACTATACGCATGCGGTAAGAGAGCTAGTAGCCTTAGGTGTTAATGCTGTTTCTCAGATTGTAGCTAAAAAAGAAATTAATGGTGAGCCAAGATATAGCCTTAGTAGTAATCCTGATACTTCCATCGATCTTGTGCCAATACTAAGAGAGCAGGAAAAAGCCGGTAGAAGAGTAGCCGTTATTGCTGAGGTAAATAATAATCTGCCTTTCATGGTTAACCATGCAGAGGTAGGGGAAGACGAGTTTGATTTAATTCTTGAAAATCCTGCCTATGAATACCCTCTGTTTGGCGCGCCTAATATGGCTATTATGCCTGCAGACCATATGATTGGTTTTAATGCGAGTACACTGTTGAAAGATAATGGTACTTTGCAGGTAGGTATTGGCTCTCTTGGGAGTGCGCTGGTATATAGTGCCATTCTCAGGCACAACAATAATGATGTGTATAACGAACTAATGGATGAGCTAAAGCTGGAGGAGCGCTTTCCTATTATTTCGAAAATTGGTGGCCGCGACACGTTCTCAAAGGGGCTTTATGGCTGTAGTGAAATGATGGTTGATGGCTTTATGCATCTTTATAAGGCGGGCATATTAAAGCGAGAGGTTTTTGATCATGCAGAGCTTCAGACCTTGCTTAATGAGAACAAAATCACCCATGACGTAAATATGGATATGCTTGATGCCTTGGTGGATCAGGATATTGTTCCTTTGGTATTGAGAGCGAAGGATGTTGCTTTTCTTAAGCAGTTTGGAATATTTAAATCAGAGGTAGAGTTTAAGGGTGGCAGTTTGTTGATTGATGGACAAACCATTGACCCTAAACTAGAGGGTGATGGTAATCGTCAGTTGATTGCAGAGTATTGTCTGGGCGATAAACTTAAAGGCGGCATTGTGATGCATGGCGGGTTCTTCCTTGGGCCGAATAGCTTTTATGAGGCTTTGAGAGGTTTAAGTGATGAGGAGAACGAAAAATTCTGCATGACAAGTGTTAAGTATATTAATCACTTAATGGATCACGAGTTTGGTAACCAGAAGTTAAAAGTCTCTCAGCGGCAAGATGCGCGTTTCATCAACTCAACGATGATGCATACATTGAATGGTGCTGCGGTATCTGACGGTCTTGAGAATGGCAAGGTAGTTAGTGGTGTTGGTGGGCAGTACAATTTTGTGGCAATGGCCCATGAAATGGATGATGCCCGTTCAATATTGAAACTCAAGAGTCATCGTCAGACTGCTGATGGTCCAAAATCTAATATCATATTTAATTATGGACACTCAACAATTCCTCGTCATCTGCGTGATATTGTTATTACGGAGTACGGTGTTGCCGACTTATTAAGTAAGCAAGATCAGGAAGTCTATGTTGAACTTATAAAAATAGCTGATTCCCGTTTCCAGGATGAGCTGCTTGATCAGGCTAAAGCAGCCGGTAAGGTTGCCAGGGATTACCAGTTGCCAGATGCGTATCGCCACAATACACCTGAGAACCTGCTAAATGTATTTAATAAGTACAAGGCAAAAGGCTTCTTTGATCCCTTCCCATTTGGTTGTGATTTTACACCTGAGGAGTTGAAGATAGGTAAGGCCTTGAAAGGTCTTAAGGCAAAGACAGCAACTCGCAGTGGATTATTTAAGTGTATATTAGAAGCTATAAAGGTGAAGGGCGTTCCAACAGAGCTAGCGCCGTTGATGAAACGAATGGATATGGAAACCCCTGTAAACTTTAAAGATAAATTAGAACAAAAACTATTGTTGGCTGAATTAATGGCACAGTAGTTTCTCGTTTTAAATAAAAAACCATTGCATTCAAGGTGCAATGGTTTTTTTGTTTGGGTTTAAGATAAACTACCCCCAGTTGATAATTTTTATTTATAACCAAGAAGTTTACTTGCGAGGCTCAATGTCAGATTTACCTAAAATTTATTCTATTAACTACAATCTTAGGAATGCAGAGGGTGTTGTTGTTGATACCTCAGAAGGAGGGGAGCCATTAACCTTTCTGGAAGGTAGTGGTGTTGTTGTTAAAGGTGTTGAGAAGGCGCTGCTGGGTCGCAAGCCCGGAGATGTGTTAGACGTGACGATTCCACCTGAGCTGGCTTATGGTACGCATAACCCTGATTATTTGCAGGAGGTGCCTAAGTCTCTTTTTGATGCGGTTGAAGATGTTGTGGTTGGAATGAAGTTCCAGACTAACACCGGCGAGCAAACGCAGGTTGTGAAAATAGTTAAAGTGGGCGCTGATTCTGTGACCGTTGATGCAAATCACCCTTTGGCTGGGTTTACGCTTTATTTTGATATTGAAATACTGTCGATCAGAGACGCCTCTGAAGAGGAGGTGCGTCTTGGTTACCCTATTGCAAAAGACTAGATATATCTCGATAAAATACGTTTGAAAAATGTATAAAATTGTTTCTTGTAATATTTTCATGTAAATTCTTAAACAGCATGTATAATTACTATTAATACAAGGGGAAAAACGTATTCTTTTAGGTTTGTTGTAGGTGTTTTTAAAATTGCCTGGTTTGTGGATAGACTAAAAAAAGAATCGATTTTTTAGAGACGATTAAAGCGTTTTTGCGATAGTTAGATACCCTAACTAGTGTTATTGACCTGACTAAATAAGAAAAATGATAATGGAAGACGTAGAGCAGAATGAATCATGGCGTATCCTCATCGTAGAAGATGATGAGCGCCTTGCAGACCTTACAAAAGAATATCTTGAAAGCAATGGATTGGTTGTTTCTGTTGAGCCTAATGGCGGGCATGCAGTTGATCGTATCAAAAATGAAAAGCCAGATTTGGTTGTTCTTGATTTGATGCTGCCAGGTGAAGACGGTCTTTCTATTTGCCGTAAGGTGCGCCCTTTTTACAATGGCCCTATTTTAATGCTGACAGCACGAACTGATGATCTTGATCAGGTGTTGGGCTTAGAAATGGGGGCTGATGATTACATGTCCAAGCCTGTTAGGCCTCGTGTTTTATTGGCACGAATAAGGGCTTTATTGCGCCGTATTACAGAGCCTCTGACATCTGAGCAGGCTGGGGATAGCGCTGAAAG
>Ga0209707_1000633_pt1 | contig 20681 bp, 8 predicted proteins | sample EN4Hudsemesocosm_FD_184630 | JGI IMG/M metagenome (GOLD analysis project Ga0209707, IMG submission 184630) | Methane-oxidizing microbial communities from mesocosms in the Hudson Canyon - EN4B Hudson Canyon (SPAdes) (version 2) | ecosystem: Environmental > Aquatic > Marine > Cold seeps | place... | reverse complement strand
TTTATAGGTTTTGTAAGAAGATGAACGCCTTGTGGTAAACCACCTTTTTCTTTCACTTCATTCTCAGTAAGTCCAGTAGCAGCAATAATTTCGCAATCAGTTAATTCAGTTACTTCTGTTAATTCAGTTAATGCTCTAACCATTTTAAAACCGTCCATATTAGGCATCACTAAATCAGTAATGATAATATCAGGATTGGTGTTGCCTATCTTAACCAGACCTTCATAACCATCCTGCGCTGTAATGACAGTGACATCCAAGTCCAAAGTAAGTAAATATTTTTGGTAAAGTCGTAACTGGGAGGCATCATCATCGACAATAACAACCGTTAAAGCTCTTTCTTCATTATGGCAATCTAAAATTTCATTTTGTTCTTTTAAGATACTCTCGACTGAACTCCGAGAAATTCTTCGATGGCCGCCACTTGTTGTCCAGGCTTTCAAATGACCATTATTAACCCAAAGTTGAATGGTACTAACAGCAACCCCTAAGAGTTTGGCTGCTTCACGGCTTGAAAAGTAGTCTTTCTGTTTTTCTGCCATATTATCCTCTATTACTAGATATTATTTTGTACAACTATGTTTCTTAAATTAATCTTACTAGGCCAAAAATCAACCTATCAAATCTCAAGAATTTAACGGCGCATGTTTCACCCATACCTCCCCACTTTTAACATCAAAAACAATACGGCGATGGCCTGTTGTACCGACGTGTGATGCGACTAAGGGGATATGTTTTTTTTGTAAATGCTTTATAGCGGCCTCGGTATTCTTTAGACCAATCAATTTATCTTCCCTTTGCGCTGTATTGACAAACATGTTGCTACCGCCGAATATTTTGGCTTGGTACTCATTCAAGTTCGTTCCATATTTAATCGCATTTTGTTCAAATAAAGACATCGCTAAATCTGAATAGCGCGCATTGATATTCGATTTAATGACCATCACATTATTTTGGATAGGACTACCAGGTAACATGTAGTGGCACATTCCCCCTATAAGAAACTTAGGATGCCAAAGAGTGATAGCAATGCATGAACCTAATAAGGTGTGAATTTGACAGTTTGAATGCCCAAAATGAAATTCACCCGGGTTAAGAAACCGGCTATCAATACCATTCTGTTTCACCTCCTCCTTGGTTGGTTGAACAAAGTTTAACATCACTGACCTCGCATAATTCTGTAGACTACTTATTCTCATACTAATGAGAATTTACAACTAAACTAACTTCAAGTTAACCTTATACAGATAGGTTTACTCATCGAAGTTCAAAAACTCTTAAACTGCGACTCATCAAGACTTTCAGAACTGCTCGACAAAACCGAATTAAACCCAGACTTGATATCTATTGCTCCTGATAGAGCAGTTTCGCGTTGAATTTCATTTTTGGAATTGGTTGCTAAGCGGAAAAACCCAACCACTTGCTGCAGATTTTCTGCTTGAGCTTGCATTTCTTCAGCTGTCGCGGCTAATTCTTCTGAGCCGGCAGCATTTTGTTGAGTTACTTTGTCTAACTGCTGCATTGCGCTGTTGATTTGACCAACACCACTTGACTGCTCTTCTGAAGCGGCACTAATTTCCTGTACAAGTTCAGCTGTCCGGGTAATATCTGGAACCATTTTTTCAAGTAAGCTCCCAGCTTTCTCAGCCACTTTGACGCTATCCCCAGTTAACGCACTAATTTCTGAAGCAGCTATTTGGCTCCGTTCAGCAAGCTTTCTAACTTCTGCGGCTACAACAGCGAACCCTTTACCGTGCTCCCCTGCTCGTGCCGCCTCAATGGCCGCATTGAGGGCTAGCATATTTGTTTGATAGGAAATATCCTCGATAATAGATATTTTTTCAGCTATCTGTGTCATCGCAGTGACGGTACCTACTACGGCTTCCCCACCCTCTTTTGCAGCTATTGCTGATTCACTGGCAATCCCATCAGTAGTTTGTGCATTATCGCTATTTTGACTAATCGACGCCCCCATTTGTTCCACCGAAGCACTGGTTTGCTCTACGCTAGCAGCTTGTTCACTTGCCGCTTCACTTAGTGAGTTTGCAGTACCGCTGACTTGTTCCGCTGCTGATGAGATTTGATCTGAATTCCCTTGAATTTGTTGTACAACCTCAATAAGTTTTAGCTGCATATTAACCATGGCAGCATACACACCGACCCGCTTATTGTTATGGCTGTTTCCTACATCCATAGACAGGTCACCGTTAGCAATGCTTTCAGCAAGGCTTTTGACTTCTTCAGGGTCAGCACCTAGTTGCGACATAACACGACGCACAAATAATACGGCAATTAAAATGATAAAGGCGATAGCAATTAGCATTGCAATCATAATGGCATTTTCTAGTTCATTGATCGTTCTAAAGGCTTCTTCTTCATCAATTTCGGCAAGAATAACCCAATCCAAACCTTTCAGTTCTAGAGGTGCATACGCAGATAGAACATTGATATTGCGATAGTCTGGGGTAATTTCGGCACCTTCTTCACCAGAAATCGCTGCTTGGGCTGTTAGAGAGTCGATCTTGGTTGCAAGAATCGTATTTTCTTTTGAAAAGCGAGACTGAGAGCGCATAAGATTATCTGACCCGACTAAATAAACCTCGCCAGATTCACCTAACCCCTCTTCGACTATTAAATGCTTGTTGATTTCTTCAACAGGCATTTGAAATACCAACACTCCTAACTTCTCGTCACCATCAAAAACAGGAGATGCAATAAATGATGCGGCGGCATTATATGAGGGGACATACCAGTCAAAGTCATTGATAAAGGTTTCATTTGGAGAACGTGCATTCGCTGCCTTTTTAACTACTTCTGCTAAACCTGTATTTTTATGAGCCCCTGTAAATAGGTTCGTTCCATAGTCAATTTCTTTAAATACCGAATAAATGACATCGCCTGTTTTATGGTCGACCAAGAAAATATCGTAATAACCAAATTTTTCTAAGTAACTGCGTAAAATTGGATGGTGCTCCGCATGAGTTTTCGAGTACGACGAACCATCCAGCGCATCATTGAGTTGAGACTTACTGCCATTCGGGTGATTATTGTTTGAGATATAACGATATTGAGCGATGAGACCTGAATCAGAAGTGGCAATTAATCCAGCGCCAGAAATTGATTCGCCTGTTTCCTTTGCAAATTTTTGTCCAAATTCATTATCAAAAAAACGACGAACATCTTGTTTATAGAGTGCTAACTTGCTTGAGTCACCCTTGATGCCGGCAGCTAATTCGTGAAAGCTATCACGCCCCTCACGCATTAAATCGCTGACAACCTGCGATTCAGACAATGTAACGACTTGTGCTTGAATTTGATTGAAATAACCTTCGATTTCGGCCTTTTTTACTGTTTTAAGTGACTTGAGCTGATCAAAACCTTTGGTATGTAGTGCATTCTCTGCGCCAATAAGCGCATACAAGCCTGTTCCAACTAAAGGTACTAAACCTGCAAAAAGCATTGCAATTATTAGTACCCACTTCATTTCAACATTCTTAAACATATTTTCACCAATGATTGTGATTAGGTTTTGTTAATTAAAGTACTCATTCATGCATTACTGCTTATTACATTTATTTAAGAACACCTAGTGGGCAAGTTTTCAGGTTAGTGTTAAAAGCTTCAGTACTTGCCGCTTAACTGAACATTTACCTATATATAGTCCACAAAAAATATATCGTCAATTTAATTATTATAATCATTATCGTCACTTTTATAGTGGTTATTTATTGATCAATTGCTTTTTGTATTCAGATACACAGTAAGTCATTGAAAATAAGTTGTATTACTAGAAACGGTCTATTCTTTGAAATTATTTGGTAAACAAATGGATAATAGCTCTAAAGAATAGCGATGCTCACTAAGGTTGTGAATTTGCTATAAGCAAGGTTTATCATTGTTATTATTTGCGTTGTAGATTTAATCATCTGACTTACAAGTAAGTTTATTTTTGTATCAATACTAAACAGTAACAGCTTTCGTTTTGGCTGTGTGCCAAGAAGAATCTGTTACTGTTTTGTTTAAAGTTCACTCTCTAAAGATCTAGTGATCTAATAGTTAGAAACCCTTAAATTTTGTTTCATCCAGCTGAGTATTTTCAACTTCAATTTCCGTTGATGGTCGTATAGAGGAAGGCACTTGCTCAATGACATTATTTAGTAACAATGCATTATTTGATAACGTAAAAAATGCAACCACTTGCTGTAAGCTTTTAGACTGTACTTGCATTTCTTCGGCGGTTGCAGCTAGCTGCTCAGAGCCTGCTGCGTTCTGTTGTGTTACTTTATCAAGTTGTTGCATGGCGCTATTAATTTGCCCAACACCGCCCGACTGCTCTTCTGAAGCTGCGGTGATTTCCTGAACCAACTCTGCAGTCTTAGTAATGTCAGGTACCATTTTTTCAAGTAACGAGCCTGCCCTTTCTGCTACCTTAACGCTTTCACTGGTTAGCGTGCTGATTTCTGAGGCTGCAAATTGACTGCGCTCAGCCAATTTTCTAACTTCTGCCGCCACCACAGCAAAACCTTTACCATGCTCACCTGCTCGTGCCGCCTCAATTGCTGCATTAAGCGCTAACATATTGGTCTGATAGGCAATATCTTCAATGATTGTGATTTTCTCTGAGATCTCTCTCATCGCTTTAACCGTCCCATCAACTGCTTCTCCGCCATTAGTGGCCGCTGTTGCTGAATCACTTGCGATTTTATCAGTGGTTTGAGAATTTTCACTATTTTGACTGATCGATGCGCCCATTTGCTCTACTGAAGCACTCACCTCTTCAACACTTGCTGCTTGCTCGCTTGCAGATTCACTCATAGACCCTGCCGTATCACTAACCTGAGTCGCAGCTGAAGATATTTGCTCTGAGTTGTTTTGAATACGCTCAACCACGTCGACAATTTTTTTCTGCATGGTAACCATGGCCCCAAAAACGCCTGCCTGCCTAGTATCATCCAGCTTCATACTCAGATCGCCTGCAGCGATTGTCTTGGCAATAGTTAATATTTCAGTAGGCTCCCCTCCCAATGTTATTACCATATGTCGTGTTAACCATAAGGCGATTGCAAGCCCTAGGATTATAGCGATTAAGGTGCCAAAAATTGTGGTATTAATCACTGTGGATTCGGTACTAATGAGCGTGTTCATGCGCGCTGCCATCAAGCTACTTTCACGCGCTTTAAATGTTTGTATTTGGTCACGAAATTTATCAAAATACACTTTTCCTTTTGCTTGACCAACTAGGTCTGCCATATCATCCATTGTTTTTGCATCACCGATTTCACGACGTAAAGCAATTTGTTTTTCAACGACCAGGTTTAGCCAGTCAGTAATAGTTTTTTTACTCTCTCCTAGTAATGTCACTTGCACCGGATTGTCAGAAACGGTCTGTGATAATTCGTTTATAAGTGAGTAAAACTGCGCTTTTCCACCTTTGTAGGGGTCTAGAAACTGTTCTTGGCCTGCAAGTAAAAAACCTCGCATGCCTGTTTCCATATCAACCGCTGAAGCGACAATGGCTTGAGCTTTAGCAATCACTTTATAAGTATGTTCGACCCAGCCATTGAGCTTTTTTAGTTCTGTAATATTATTAGTTGTTTTCGCTCTGCTCTGGCGTTTTTCCATTAGTTTTCTTTCGCGGTCTATAAAGGTTTTTAATTGACTTCTAAACTTATCGAAATACTGTTTACCTTTTGCCTGTTTGATCTCATTAGCCATATCATTCATAGATTTGGCATCACCAATTTCTCTCCTTAATTCAATTACTGGCTCAGTGACATTGCTTTTCCATTGACCAATTGTGCTTGAAATTTCTTTCAGTAAAGTAACCTGCGCAGGATTATCAGAAACTGTTTCAGACAAGCTGGTTACCAAATCATTAAAGGTTGTATTACCGTTTTTGTATGGCGATAGAAAATCTTCTTTTCCAGCGAGTAAGTAACCTCTCATGCCTGTTTCCATATCTACGGCGGCAGCTTCTATTCTTGATGCTTCATCTAAAACTTTATACGTATGATCTACCGATTCAAAATTTTGGATTAACGATTTTATGCTGATATATACGACAACAGATATAACCAACATTAAGCCTAGAATAATGCCGTAGCCAGAAATTAATTTGGTTCTGAATCTTAGATTGTCAAACATGATTTCACCACCTGTGAAAATTATTTGGCTGAATGAACTTATGAGGAGGGTTAGGTGTATCACTGATTGATATAGTTCATACATCTTCTTTCGTCTAATTAATCAGCTGAGTCATTTTAGTTGAATTGATTTAAATCAATTATTGATTTTATAGGTACGTAATTTATTGAGGGAGCTTTATAGAAGAAAGCTATTTAGTACTTGGTTTGGTAAGAGAGGAAGTAATAAGTCAAAACATAAAGCTGGACTTTCTATTCCAAGTCATATTTTTCTAATAACTCAATATACTCGGAAGAATGCTTAATACTGTTAAGTTGATCTTGCATGCGTTTAACATGCACTTCTGAGGTTTTTTTACTAAGTGCGAAACTAATCGCCGAGCTATCAACACTGAACAGTTTCTTAAATTTCTTTATATCAAGCTTAGCTCGTTCGGCGACTTCTTTAAAATTAAGATTATTATCAATAATAAAATCTACACGACCACGGTGGAGCATTTTGATTGGAGATATATCAGACGTCACGCCTGTTACTCTGTCAGTATCAATGAATAAATCAGGCATATATTGAAAATTAACATCGCCTAATACAATTGCAGTCGTTAAAGAATTACCCACATTAAAATCGCTTTCAGATAAACGGCTATCGGCAAGAATATAAATAGAATTTGTAATTTCGTAAATAGGTCCCACCCAGTGATATTTCGGAAGCCTTTCGTCGGTAACAGTCATAGAGAAAACAATCGCATTCTCATCCTCTAATGACCGGACAGCTCGCGTCCAAGGAATGATATGCATGTCACTTCTGTCTTGTGTTGAGTGAATTCCTTTTAGAATTTTTTCTAAAAGCTCCACAGCCATGCCAGTCGTTTCTCCTTTTTCAGTTTCATATTGAAATGGCACCCAACCCTCTGTGAATATCGTGAATTTTGGTGGCGGTAAGTTAATGGCCTCTGCATGAGCCATATTCATCATGGAGATAAGCGTTACGTTTAATAGAAATAATGTAATTTTACATACCTGCATGGTCTTCTCCCTGTACAGTTACCCTATTAGTTTCTGTCAACTAATTAGTGTAGTTCAGGTTAGTCATATTTTAAATAATTACCATTATGTATGCTGGAACCTATCTATTTGAATTAGATATCATGAAGTGGATACTTTCATATATCTTCAAGGTACTTTCTTAATCCTGGCTTTTCTACATGGTACTTGCGACTCGCTGTTTGGCTGATGATGTTTGATCCTTTTAAACGCTCGATCGAACGCTGAATATTGCTGGCGATACCTTTCAGTTCTGTTTCATTTGCAACTACCGCTAAGACATCTTTGGTAAAAGGACTTTTATCTTCGCAAAGTGTTTTATAGACAATAATATCGATTGGTTTCATTGCTTGTGCGAGTTCGAAAAAACCTTCTGAAGCCTCCATAACCACCATTGTATAATCGACAGCCTCGCTTAACCGATTCTCGAAGGTGACTAAATGGGAGACCATTTTCATCATCCAGTAAGGGGATTTGTCAAAATCATTAAATGCTTGCTGTAATGGCCTAATTGGAAAAGAAAGCGCGTACTCTTCATGTAATTTTTTTCGTACGAAATCAATGAAATTTATCTCTAAATCAGGAAATGGAACTTGATCCACAAAATGATAAAAAGGTGATTTTGATTCATTAAATAACAAATTCATATAATGTCGCGAAGAACCTGTAAAAACTGTTTTTACAGCGCCTTGACGTTTGTCTAGTGAGGTCCGAAGTGCGTGAGCAAGTGGGTCGAAAGATGCGCTAGTAGACAGATGCTGAACTTCATCAATCATTAATAGTACAGTTTTGTTTTTTGCCAGTTTAACTAATTCACCAATTAGCTTATCGAGCACGATTAAGTCGCTAGGCGCCGCTTTCTGAGCTGAACCAGAAAATTCAATATCCATTTTCCCTAATAGTTCATTTGAAACGGAAGCTTTTTGGATTTTTGATTCTAATAATTGCTTCAATTTAGATTTAGTTGCAATGGCATGAACTGCTTCTTCCAAAGCGCTGATTAAACCCTCATGAGGTGAGTCCATGTTCTGCCATAAACTTGCATAAATTGGAATATAGTTTTGTGATTGCGCTTCAGGAGCTAAATCACTTAGCAAGAACAAGGTTTTGCCTTTTCTTCGAGGTGCAATTAAAGCAATGTTTGAAGAAATACCAACCTCAAATACCTTTAATAATTTTGTAGCTAGTTGGGGGCGGTTAAAATGCCAATCATTCATGGTACTGTCCAAGTTATACATATTTATACATCAACTATATAATTATGCATCAGCTGTGTAAATAAGTGTAAGTTCAAAAAAGAACCTGTAGTGACAACAAAATTATTGAGGTATAGCAACTAGAAAAGGCTACGTGCAAAATCTCATACCCTGTCTATAATTAAATTGACCTTAGAACTTTATAAGTCTTCTTTTTAAGCATCATAAATTCACTAATAATAATTTAAAATTATGGCTATGAGATGTAAATTACTTTTTAGCACCATACTGCTGTGCTTATTGATCTCTTTTACGCAATTTACCTTTGCAGACTCTGTCCCAAATTACATACTTGATGAGAATCTTGCGCCGTCTTCTATTGGTTCAAACATGATGTTTGTTGAGGATGTAAAAGGTGAGCGAAGTTTTAATGAGATCAGACATGTAAAAGAATGGTCCCCTTCCCCTGAAATTGGTATTACCGCTGGATTTACTCAATCAGCCTATTGGGTACGATTTTCGGTTGAAAATACACTAAACAAGTTAATTAATTGGAACCTAGAGTTTGCATACCCTTTGCTTGATGAAATTGAGATATACACGCCTGATGATTTTGGGAATTACAGTAAAAGCTTGATGGGGGATCACCAACCGTTTTCTGCAAGAGAAATTAATTATCGAAATGTTGTTATTCCAATAGTGGCACAGCCACTCCAAACAAATACTTATTATGTTCGAATTAAGACGACAAGCTCGATGAATATTTTGTTAAAAGCTTGGCCAGCACATACTTTTTATCAAGAAGTTGACTCAATTAAAATGATGTTGGGGATTTTTTATGGTGTCGTCTTATTAGCCTTATTTACTTCGCTTGTTAATTCTATCTTCCTAAGAGATACGATGTATTTATGGCTGAGCTTTTCATTTTTGGGTATCTCTTTATATTTAGGTGGTGTCAAAGGTATATCATTTCAATATTTTTGGCCAAACTCTGATTGGTGGTCAGCAACTAATATTCCGTTTTTCGTTAATCTGGGTTACATACCAACGCTTCAATACACTCGAATGTTCACAAACATTAAAGTCCTTGCCCCAAGGTTCGACAAAATATGTCTGATATTTTTTGGTATCAATATCATCGGGTCAATCTTAAGCTTGGTACTTAGTTACGGGGTTATGATTCGGTATTGTACGATATCAGCTTCTTTAATGGGGATTCTATGTATTATTGCCGGAGCATATTCTTGGTCGCAAGGAAGTACATCATCACGTTTATTCGTTGCCTCTTGGGTAATTTGGTTTTTAGCCTCGATAACATTTGCTCTAACGGCGTCAGGTGTTTTCCCCAGAACTTTTTTAACTACCTGGAGTCAGGAAGTTGGCTTTTTCTTTTTTGTCGTTCTAATGACGATTGCACAATTCGACCGATTTCTGCAAAGGCAACGCGCGCACGAAAAAGAACAAGACTCTGCTCTTAAGGCGTTATCTCAAGCTGAAGAAGAATACCGTTCATTATTTGAAAATGCGATAGAAGGTATATTCAAATTAAATGGTAAAGGTGTTCTAAATAATGCGAATAAAACATTTTCTAACATCACAAATATTGTTGACTTGGACCAACTAAAACCTGAAAACTTTGAACCTTTTAGTCTTTGTTTCCTAGACAGTAATGAAACTGAAAAACTAAAAACAATGCTTGCAGAGAACGCTAGTATTACTGATTACGTTTCTAGCTTTACAGCTATTGATGGCGAAGAAAAATGGATTTCTATTTCTATCCATAAATTCCAAAATATTACTGATAATAATGTCAGTTATAAAGGGTCGATCGCGGATATCACAGAAACTAAAAAACGCGAGCAAGCAGAAAAGCAACGCCACATGGCTGAAGCATCTACACAAGCCAAGAACCTTTTTCTTGCAAATATGAGCCATGAAATCCGTACACCAATGAACAGTATTATTGATTTCACCAATAAAGCATCAAAAGCGAATACTGATACAAGTATTGATGCCTTTCTGTTGAAAATTAAAAGATACTCTGCAAACTTACTCAGTACAATTAACGATATTCTGGATTTCTCGAAAATTGAAGCGGGTAAGCTACACATAGAGTACGCCCCTTTTAGAGTTCGCCAACTCTTAGAAAATGTCTCTCATGTTGTTGCCGAAAAAGTAGAGGAAAAAGGAATCGGTTTCAATATGGATGTTGATGAAGATATTCCTGATTTATTGATTGGCGATGCTGCCAGATTGCATCAAATCATTGCAAACCTGAGTAATAATGCCGTTAAATTTACCGATCAAGGTGATATTTCTATTTCGTTAGAACTTGTGTCATTAAATAAAAAAGCCGGTAGCATAACGTTAACTGGACGCGTAAGTGATTCAGGAAAAGGTATTTCTGTTAAAGACCAAGAACATATATTTTCATCGTATAAAACAGTAAATGGAAATTCCACCATTGGTTCGGGTTTCGGGCTTAGTATTACCAAACAGCTGCTTGAACTAATGGATGGCAACATAAGTGTAAACAGCGTTGAGGGACAAGGTAGTATCTTTGTATTCCAATTTACTTGTCGAATTGAAAGTAGAAAACGCACTTCTGAAACTTCTACAGAAATTGAAAATCTTAAAATTCAATCAGAAAACATTGATCAAAAAATTAAAGTAAATAACATACAGGAAACCGGCGTTATTAATGAAGACGATTCGAGCCATGTACCAATCGAACGCAATAAACCTGAAGTTGTTCTAGAAAAATCCCCACGACTAGAAACCAATACTAATCAAGAGTCTCTTGAAACAAACTCTGAGCCTCAGCTAAGTATTGACCAGGCCGATGGATTAGAACGATGCCAAGGTAACGAAAAACTGTATATAAAGTTGTTCTCTGACTTCATTAAAAATTACGGTACAGCATCAGAAGAATTAGGTGTTCTATTTTCTAAATCAGACTTCCTCTCAATAGGAAAACTAGCACATACCTTTAAAGGATTATCGGCAAATTTGGGCGCAAAAAAATTAGCTTCCATTTCTTTGGAACTTGAACACATTTCAAGGCTTGATAAGGAAACACAGATCACCACTTTGCAGCACTTCGATACAGAATTAGTTGCAGTTATTTCTGAGATGAAACAATCAATAGACGAATCACCTATTGAAACTACGGATGTTTTAAGTGAAAAAAAATACGAACTCAGTGAGTTGAGTGAAAAAATTGATATGTTAACCGGAATGATTCAAGAGCAGAAAATGGACGCTTATGATGAAGCCATTGCGATGTTAGCTCAATGGCCCGTTGCGGAACATATAATTTTATTTGAAACATTAATCGAGCTTTTGGATCTATTCGACTTTGAAGGTGCGTCCAAAATCATTAAAGATTTAAATACTAAACTTTGAATTTACACAGGTGTTTATAAATGCAAGATGAAAAACCACGAGTTTTAATAGTTGATGATTCGCGCGGAGACATAAGAATCGTCAACGAAAATTTAAAAGATCAATACACTACCCTCGCAGCCACAAGCGGAAAAGCTGCACTTGATGTTGCAGCAAAAGATCCAAAGCCTGATGTAATTTTGATGGATGTCGAAATGCCAGGAATGAACGGGTATGAAACTTGTCAGAAGCTTAAAGCAAACCCTGAAACTTCAGATATTGATATTATATTTGTTTCTGCTCACGACACGGTTGACGAAATACTCGCGGGGTATGAAGCCGGTGGTACCGACTACCTGACCAAGCCGATTGAGCCCTTACAATTAAAAACAAAGATAAAAATTGCCGTTGAAAACCGTCAACAAAGAAAGGCGATATCCAGTGAAAAACAAAGTGTAGAAAAGATTGCTCGAACCGCAATGGATAGCGCAGGAGAACAAGGTGTGGTGCTCGATTTCTTTCGAAATAGTTTCACAGCAGAAAAACCAGAAAAACTTGCAGAGATGATTATCTCAGCAATTGATCAATACCATCTTAGTTGTGCTGTACAAATTCGCTTTGATGATTCGGTCATTGATCGAGCAACAAATAACTGCGTTGTACCCCTTGAAAAAGAACTACTTACACGACTCAAAGACCATAATAAAATAATAGAAAAAGGCCAGAGAGCTATTTTTAATTTTGCAGGTATTTCGTTATTAATTAAAACAATCAATCCAGACCCAGACAAATGGGGCCGAATCCGTGATTACATCGCTATTCTTTTAGACGGTGCAACAAACAAGCTTCAGTCACTAATCGTTAGTCAGCATGTATCATCATTGGTGTTAAATTCCAACTATGCCCTAGAACAAATTACTGAAACCCAAAGAGAACATAAAAAAGAAACACAAAATATTGCTGATAGATTACTGGTACGCCTTGAAAGCAGTTTTCACTCTCTTGGCTTGCTACACGATCAAGAAGAAATGCTAATAAACCTTGTACAGGACGGTGTCAATGAAACCCTTACTCACGTAGAAAAAGGTGCTGAGATTGATAATTCTATAAAGGAAATTATCAATAAATTGCAAACCATCTAATTAAAAAAATACGCATAATTATTTCATAATGTAAGAGCTTGGTATTATGTTAAGAAGTCTTCGTTCCACATCGTTATTTATCTTGGTATTAACATACTTTTTGTTAAGTTCGCCATTACAAGCTAACGAGAGCGCTATTTTAGATGGTAAAAATATTCCAGAGTCTCTTGGGCGCTATATGGAATATATTGAAGATAAAGACAGTTTGTTAGGTTTTGATGCCGTTCTTAGCTTACCAAAGATAAACGACGAAACAGATGTCAGTACTCTGGGCTGGAGACCCGTAAAAGGTGAGAACATTACTGGTGGTTTTACTACTTCAGCTTACTGGGTTCGATTTACAACCAAGAATACAACTAACCATGAGATCGTCTGGGCTTTAGAATCTGCCTACTCTTTATTGGATACAATTGAATTATTTAAACCAAACGAAAATGGTCGCTATATCAAGCAATTAGCTGGTGATCATATTCCTTTCGAAAATAGAGATATAGAGTATCGAAATCCTGTTTTTACGCTTGTATCCCCACCAATGAAAAGCCTTACCTATTACATGCATGTGCAAACTGATAGCTCGATGTCTATTAATTTAAAAAAATGGCCTGGTCATACTTTTGCTGAAGCGATAGATACAGAAAAGTTAGTTTTTGGTTTTTTTTACGGCATAATTTTAATTACGGCATTCTATAATTTTATAAGTGTATTATTTCTACGTGACATTTCATATATGTGGGTTGGTCTCGCACTCATTGGCGAGTTTTTCTTTTCATTCACCCTTAATGGCCTGTCATTTCAATATTTTTGGCCCAATAGTATTTGGTTGCAAACTGTCGGTTTACCTATAGCAATGAATATGTCATTTTTCTGCATTTGTTTTTATAGTCGCAATTTTTTAAACTTAAAATCCGTTTCACCTAGATGGGATAAGGCACTACTCTTTTTTGCAATTTGTTGTTGTATCCTCGCTTTACTTTCTCCAGTTCTTAACTACGGCGATGTCATTCGCTTCAGCTCAGTCTTTAATATACTTATTTCATTTATTTGTTTTTCTGCCGGTGTATTTTGTTTGTTTAAGGGCAATATGATTGCTCGATATTATTGTGTTGGCTGGATGGTACTTCTTGTCGGTTTGGTGACCATCGGCTTAAAGTCTTCAGGACTAGTTCCTGCAAATATATTTACAATTTGGTGTCAGGAAATTAGCTTCGCCACATTAGGTATATTGCTCACAATTGCCCAATCCGATCGTGTTATACAAATGAAAAAAACACACGAGGAACAACAAAGCTTATCAATTGAGGCCCTAGAGGCAGCAGAAAGCAAGTACCGTTTACTGTTTGAAAATGCAATTGAAGGTATTTTTCAAATGGATCAGGATGGTTTACTTTCAAATGTAAATAATGCTTTTGTTGAAATTGTTGGGCAAAACAAAATTGAACATTTATTAGGAAATAATACAGAGCCTTACACTTTAAGTTTCTTAGCAGAGGCCGAGGCTGACAAGCTTCAAGCTATACTAAAAGCCAAAGAAAACACATCAGACTTTAAAGCAAGCTTTATAGATCAAAGCCAACAAACTCGCTGGGTATCAATTTCTATCCAAAAAATTCTTCATGATTCTCTTCAGAAATTTCACTACGAAGGCTCTATCGCAGATATCACAGACTCCAAAAAAAGAGAACAAGCAGAAACTCAACGAAGAATGGCAGAGGCTTCCACTGAAGCAAAAAGTATGTTTCTTGCTAACATGAGCCATGAAATCCGAACACCAATGAACGCCATCATCGGCTTTACTGACTTAGCAATGAACAGCGATGAAAACCAGAAGCGTGGGGAGTTTCTACGTAAAATAAAAATGGCTTCTTCTAATTTGCTCGGCATTATTAATGACATTCTAGACTTCTCGAAAATTGAAGCAGGAAAGCTCAACATCGAGTATGTTCCATTTAGTGTTGCCGAACTGATGGAAAACCTTAGGAACATCGTCGCGAGCAATGTCGAATCAAAAGGTTTGGCTTTTAAAATTGATGTTGATGAAGACATACCAGACCTTCTAATTGGTGACTCACTTCGTATCCATCAGGTATTAGTCAATTTAACCAATAATGCCGTTAAATTCACACAAGAAGGTGAAGTTCGCATTGAGTTAGACTTGTCTGAATTGGATAAGTCAAATGGTTCAATAGAAATTGAAGGACGTGTCATTGATACAGGGATTGGCATATCCGAGGATAAGCAGAAAAACCTCTTTTCCTCTTTTACACAGGCCGATGAAAGCACTACTCGTCAATTTGGTGGGACCGGCTTAGGTTTAAGTATTTCTAAACAATTGATAGAAATGATGGGTGGAGAAGTAAGCATTGAAAGTGAGGAAGGAAAAGGAAGTTCATTTGGTTTTAGCTTTGTCTGCCGTCTAGAAAGCAGGAAGAAAAATCGAAGCGAGTACCTTAAAAAAGGAAGTCTGAATATTTTAATTATTGATGATCAAGCGGACTCGAGGCAGTTATTAAAAGGTGTCATTGGCTCACTAGATCATGTTTGTACAAGCGTTACTAACTTTGACGATGCAATTCAAACACTTCACCTTCAAGAAGAAGCCAACATCCCTTTTGATTTAGTCTTGATTGATTGGTTGATGCCAGATAAAGATGGTTTTGAGTGTCGGCAACTTATTGGTGAAGAACTTGACCTTGTTACACCCAAAACAATATTGGTAACAGCCTATAATGAAGAAGGTTTAGCACAAAAAGCAAAAGAACACGGCTTTGACGGACTTTTAGAAAAACCGGTCAATAAACAAGTTTTTTCAAGAGAGCTGGATAAAATATTTGGTCATCAGGTATTTAATCAATCGCAGAGCGACCTCCCATCAAATACTGCCCCCACCTCACCGACTCTAAAGAATCAGGATGTAAGGGAGCAATATAACTTTTGCGGACTTCGAGTACTGCTAGTTGAAGATGTTCTAATGAATCAGGAGCTTGCGAAAGAAATACTCAGTAAGCAAGGCATGCTTGTTTCTATTGCCAATAATGGCCAAGAAGGTCTGGAAAAAGCAAAGAAGGGTCAATTTGATTTGGTTCTTATGGACATGCAAATGCCTGTCATGGATGGCTGTCAGGCAACCGAAGCAATACGAACATTCAATCAACACCTGCCTATCATTGCGATGACAGCAAATGCCATGGTCGAAGATAAGAACAAGTGTCTTGCCTCGGGTATGAACGACTATATTACAAAGCCAATAAACCCTAGCGAGCTCTTTTCCACCATTCTAAGGCGTGTAGACGGTATTCAGAAGTTTGAAGAAGTCGAAGAAGTCGAAGAAGTCGAAGAAGTCGAAGAAGTCGAAGAAGTCGAAGAAGTCGAAGAAGTCGAAGAAGTCGAAGAAGTCGAAGAAGTCGAAGAAGTCGAAGAAGTCGAAGAAGTCGAAGAAGTCGAAGAAGTCGAAGAAGTCGAAGAAGTCGAAGAAGTCGAAGAAGTCGAAGAAGTCGAAGAAGTCGAAGAAGTATTCAATGACAAAGCTAAAATTAAGTCAAGTCATACCGCGAAAAGTTCTACACCAATCATTGAAGAATACTTAGCTGTATTTAATGAATCCGAACAACCGAGCGGTCAAATTAATGAACTTGAGGAAATAGAAGATTCTCAAGTGGACCAAACTCTGCCTCCAGAAACTGTAACGATCGAAGTAACAGAAAATATTAATGTTCAGGCTGGAATAAAACAAAACCTAAACAATCCAAATTCTTTTCATCATGCACTAAAACAATTCGAACTAGAATTTTCTGAATCACCTGATGCTTTACGTACTTATTCAGCACAAACTGATATGGATAAAGTAGATGCGCTTGCAAATAGTATTTACGAGTCTGCGCGTAATATTGGAGCCAAAAAACTTGCCAGCATTTCTATGGATTTAAGCTGTTCAACATCATTGCCTGAAGAAGTCTTACAAGAAGCACTACAGATTTATGATATAGAGTTCCAAAATGTAATGGTTGATATTGGTCAAATACTATCAGATGCGGGAATTTCTAATTCAGCAGAGTGAATAATATACTGAGCAGCACGCTTATAACTTTTGTCGTACGCCCGTCTAAAATATGTGAGTTAAACATCTGGAATTAATTTGTTTAATGCTTGCGTGTTTTTATAAAATTAAAGGTGAACGTTTTTTAGCCAAGCCATAAAATCGGTTTCACTCATGGGTTTCCCAAATAGAAAACCTTGGTATATATCGCAGCCTTCATTCTTTAAGTAATCAGCTTGGGCTTGTTGCTCAACTCCTTCAGCAACAATTTTCATCCCCAAAGCTCTGCCCATTGCGGTCATAGCGCGAACCAGGCTGGCATCACTTTGTGACTCTGGTAGCCCTGACACGAAGGATCGGTCTATCTTTAACGTATCGAAAGGATAGTTTCTTAAATATTGTAACGATGAGTACCCTGTCCCAAAATCGTCTAATGCCAAGCTAAGGCCTAGCTCTTTCATGGCGCTGATCTGGAGGTTTATCGCTTCGCCGCCTTCTATAAACAACCCTTCAGTCACCTCAATTTCAACCTGATTTCCTGCTAAAGAGTGTGTGTGAAGACAATTTTCAATGAAAGGTACGATGTCTTTGTCTAAGAATTGTTTAGGAGACAAATTAATAGCAATTGTAAAATTTTCATATCCAGCTTTATGCCACAGACTGGCCTGTCGGCAACTTTCATTAATAACCCAACGTCCAATTGATAAAATCAAACCTGATTCTTCGGCTAAAGGAATGAATTGATCTGGCGGGACATCACCCAACTCTGAATTAAACCACCGCAATAAGGCTTCAGCACCAAGAAACTTACCACTACTTACATCAATTTTAGGTTGGCAAACGATTGAGAGTTCGTAATTTTTTAGCGCCTGACCCAGCAAGTTTTCCATTTGTAAAAGTTTTTGAGCTTCTTTATTAAATCTCTCAGAGAAATAAGCGTACGTAATGTTTCCAGAACGTTTTGCTTGATTAACTGCGACGTGTGCATTCGTCAACAATTCTTCTTTTGTATTTCCATCGTCAGGATATAAAGCAATGCCTACGCTTGCATTCTGGTTAATTTTTTCTTCCTTCACATCAAATGGCTGTTTAAAGCAGGACAGGATGTTGCTTATCAAAACCTCCGTAACCATCTTATGGGTTTGTTCTGCTAAAATAACAAACTGGCCGCCGCCAAAATGTGCGACAAAACGAAACCGATCGACTAGGCTGTCAAGTCTAAGGGCAGCCTGTTTAATAATTTTATCACCTGCTTCAATACCTAAACTGTCGTTTATTCTCTTAATATTGACCATATCAACCATAAGCAAGGCAAACGGTGTTTGAGTATGAATATTTTGTTCAATACGGTTTAACATGTAGTAGCGGTTGGGCTGTTTGGTGAGCACACTATAGTTCGCCTCTTCAAAGAGTTTTTCCTCGATTTCCTTCTGAAACGAAATATCTTGATTCAACTCCAGAAAATTTACGAGCTTTCCATGTTCATCCCAAACTGGAGCAATGGTCGCTCTTGCCCAGTAAAGTTCACCATTTTTGCGTTGATTTCTAAACTCCCCTCGCCAGACTTTTCCTGAATTGATAGTGTCCCACATCTCTTTATATTCATCGTCGCTGGTATAGCCGGTTTTAAGTATGCTGGGGTTAAGGCCGATCACTTCTTCAGATTGATACCCTGTTGTCTGTGTGAAGCACGGGTTTACATATTCTATAGTGCCTTGTAAATCAGTAGTCATGATAGTAATTGGACTATTTTCAAAGGCTTGAAAAAGTTTTTGTAGCTCGCGTTCTGCGGCTTTTCGCTCACTAATATCTAATACTGTACCACTCATGATTGAAGCGTTATCTTTGTTGAGCATGACTTCACCACGAATTTTGACATGACGAATGTCATCGCTTGGTTGCTGTACTCGGGCTTCTATAACAAAAGTTTTTTTATCAGTTTGTGCCGTTTGTAAAGTCTTATCAACTAATGAACGATCTTCAGGGTGGATCGCCTCTATGAAGGATTCATATCCGGCTTCCGTTTTAGTTTCATCTAAGCCGAATATACGATACAGCTCTTTTGACCAGTAAAATAGTGTGTTTTCTATTGGCCAATCCCAACTACCTAGTTTAGCGATTCTTTGTGCATTACTAAAACTCGTGCGGCTCAAATTTAATACATCGTTTTGTAGGCGGATTTCGAGGTTTTGTTGACTGTTTTTATTCTGTAGGTATCGATTCCAAAAGAAGAAAAGAAAAAGAACAAGGACTCCCCAAAAAAGAGCTTGCCAAAAGATCTTGTAATCCGGTGCCTCTTTAAATTGTAATCCTATCCAGCTGGCATTAATCTGGTTACGTTGTTTCTCACCAATTTTTTTCAAAGCTTTATTTAAAATATCTACAAGAATCACCCAATCATTTCGAACCCCCATACTGATATCTATGCGATAGGGAGTTTGGCCCGATACGCGAATATTAGTATGCCCTTCTTGACGTATAGAGTAACTGGTCACAAGAATATTACCTAAATATGCAAAAGCATCACGGTCTTGTATCGCCTGTAAGCCATCAGCAATAGTATCGACCTCAATAAGCTCGATATTCCAACCACCGCGTCGAACAAGTTCTGTGGTCGCATGATCTCTCACAACGGCAACTTTACGTCCTTCTAACTCAGATAGATTAGAGATATAAGGTACGTTTTCAGGTGTAAATATCATCACAGGAAGCGAAAGGAAAGGATGGGTAAACTGCGCATACTCCCTTCTATCGATAGTTGATGCGGCGGCAGAAAATATATCAACATCAAGGTTTTTGAGTTTGTCTGTAGCTTCGGACCAATTATTCGATTGTTTATATTCGAAACGCGTACCCAGCATATTAGATATAATGTCGAGATATTCAACTGAAATCCCTTTGAATACGCCATCTTCTGTTAGATACTCAACCGGTGCAAAATTAGAATCTCCAGCAACCCGAATGACTGGATGCTGATCTAGCCATGACCACTCTGCTGTGGTTAATTCTATCGAACTATTATCACTAATATGACCAGGCTCAACCCAGTTTTTTAGAATTTGAAATCTTTCTTTGATTGTGATGTTGCTTAATGCTTTTTGTAGGATATCTCGTAGTATTGGCTCATCTTTTCTTACACCAATCGCATTGACAGAAGAGGTTTCCTGAATTTTACCGTGCTCTTCCAAGTTCGTAATTAACTCATTATTAATAATGTACATGGCGACAGCTCTATTGCCTATATAGGCATCCGCCTCGCCTTTTACTACGGCATCAATGGCATCACTGGTATTGTTGTACTCAATTGACTTTATTTGTGGGTATTTATTTTTGATTACGTCATGAATAAAAAATCCTTTTTCAGCTGCAACTTTTTTGCCTGAAAGAGAGTTTAAATCCGTTGAGAATTTATCACCTTTTCGTTTGAATATAGCATGCGGGACATTCACGTAGGGGTCTGTAAAATTGAAATATGCTTCTCTACTTTTGCGTGGCGTAATCCCACTTAACGCATCAAGTGTTTTGTTTTTGACGCCATCATAAATACTTGCCCATTCTCCTGGGTGAACTTTAAGTGCGCCATTCAATCGCTTATTGAGTGCGGATATGAAACCTGTGCCTATTCCTCTTATCTGGCCTTTGTCATCAACATAATCCATGGGAGGCCAAGCACTCATAATTCCTATTTTAATTTCAGGGTGCGTGCTAAGCCATTCGGTTTCATCTGCTGTCCATTCAA
>Ga0209707_1000631_pt1 | contig 20715 bp, 20 predicted proteins | sample EN4Hudsemesocosm_FD_184630 | JGI IMG/M metagenome (GOLD analysis project Ga0209707, IMG submission 184630) | Methane-oxidizing microbial communities from mesocosms in the Hudson Canyon - EN4B Hudson Canyon (SPAdes) (version 2) | ecosystem: Environmental > Aquatic > Marine > Cold seeps | place... | reverse complement strand
TTTGGCAGGGCAGTATCAGCGTTGGTTTTGCAACTCGTTCAGATAAGACAGAAAATCATGAAGCTCTGATTAAGCAGGCAGATAAGGGTGTTTATATGGCGAAACGCGATGGTAAGAACTGCGTTAGAACAAACAACTCAAATCCATAACTGAAGAGTGTAAGACAAAAAATAATTGAGATTTAATTTAATTGATGTATCAATACTTTTCTACACACAAAGTCACATGGTTTTTTGCAGCATTTCATAATCCACTGGTAACAGATAATCATTTGCAGGGTCTTTGCTCTCGATTCTGGTCTAATAGAACAGAAATCAGAACTTTATTGGGCTAGATAGCTTCAGGACTCTTTTTCTAGATTCTTCATCAATCAATGTATCATTTGCGTAATTCTCAAGAATCCCATTAATTTCTTTTAAATGGGGCATCAAAAGCTCTTTGTCTTTTGCTTTAATATCATAGTGATTTATCGTTCTTAGTAATTTTATCGTAGCACTGTTTAAACTTTTGTTTTGTCTTGGAGTCGGGTTGTCATGGGGAGTTGCTAGCCCTAATTTCTGAATGACTTCTTGTACCACATCACCTTGGTATTTAAAGACTGAAACGTTATTTTTACCAAATAATATTTGGCATTCGGTGACAAAGCCTTGATAGTTTAAATGTTGAGAAAACCATTCGATATTTAACATTTCAGCAAAGGATAAGTCTTTGCCATAACACGGATTGCTTTCAACTTGCGGGTTGCGAATACATTGTTTGTAATAGCTTTCAATAAACACCAGGGGTTCACGAAACCAGACCCAGACTTCAATATCGAAGAGTTTACTCAACTCACATAATATATCTTTTGATTGGTCAGGAAAATTCCACCAGTAATTATAAATACCTTCAGATGACAGGATAATGGTGTGGGTGTCTTTTTTAACTTGCGAGATTATATTCTTAAAGTTTTCCAGGAAGCTTTCAAAGTTTGTTGTGACTAAGTTCTTCTCAAACCATTGGTGTTTTGGTGCTGTTGGGTTTTGTAATTTTTCGAGATTATGCGGGTAAAGAATCCCTTTACCTCTGAGCTTGCGTTGTTTTTTATCTAGGTAGGTTTGTAAACTCGTTGTGCCCGTTTTGGGTGTACCAGCATGGATAATTAGCTTTAGTTTCTGACCTTTAAGTTGCTCTAGTGATTGCTCACGTGGTTTTAATAGCTCAGCCAATTCGTTAGCAAAATGAATATTTGTTTTTTCCATTTCGGTATATAAAGATCTCTAAAAATAAGGGGAATCAAAGGGGTACTTTATTCTGTCACTTTCCCGCGCAATGCTTTTACCTTGCTTCGTTTGGTTTTACTATCCATTCTTCTTTTCTGCGAATTACGACTTGGTCTGGTTGGGCGTCTTACTTTTTGTACAACGATTGCAGCTTTAATTAATTCAGTTAAGCGTTCCAGCGCATCATCTCGATTTTTTTCCTGAGTGCGATATTTCTGTGCTTTGATAACAACTACACCTTCTTTGGTAATTCGTTTATCTGATAAACCTAAAAGACGTTGTTTATAAAACTCAGGTAATGAAGAGGCATTAATATCAAAACGTAAATGGATTGCCGACGATACTTTGTTTACATTTTGCCCACCCGCACCTTGCGCACGCATTGCTGAAATTTCAATCTCATTATCAGCAATAGAAACATTATGGGAAATTTCTAGCATGCTTTTATCCTTAGAAATAAATACACTATAAAAAACTTAAGAATGTTGCCTGGTTCACACTAAACCCTGCTGCGTTCTTATGGCCACCACCACCAAACTCACGAGCCAGCACAGACACATCATAATCACCTATTGATCTTAAGCTACAGTCATAACACTGACGCTTGCCATGATAATAATAGGTTAAACCAAATGTTCCTGACTTTTTAGCTAATTCATGTCCTAAATCACTTGAAAACATGGAGGGTGAGTTAACGGCTAATCCCTCTTGATTATTGAACTTGATAGTATGTCGGGCTTTTAGTAATCGACTCACATTTAATTGCTGCTGTTTTAATAATAAAGCACCTTCTCTATGCAATGTGGACAATTTTATTTTATCAAATGCATAAAAATTCACGGGTAATCGTAAATACAATGCTTTACATATTTCTTCAGTTTTAGGCATTTGATGTAGCCATAAATCATGGTCTTCGATATGCTTTAACAATACGGGCGCGTCAATATCACCCTGAAAATATTGCCAGGCAATCATGCAGCCGCTATGGTTTTGCACAAAATTCATTTCAAGATTGTCTGGAATAGTCGAATGTTTTTGATAGTCCTCAAAATCTTTTTGCGCACTAATATGATGATCTAAAACAATAACTTTACTTGCTCTTTTGGCAGCAGAGACGAGTACATCCATTGGATAACAAAAGTCCACTATATAGAGTTCGGCCCCATCAGGGAAATCCGGCATAGGAGTATAGTGTCGAACGGCTTTATATCTTGCCTTATTGCAAAATACTTTCCACACAGCCCATGCAGCAGCGTAACCATCCATGCAGTCTGCATGATAGAACACCACTATATTTTTTTCATTTGTTTCTGTCATCTGTCTATATCAGCAAGGGTCATTAGGCAAGTTGTAAGGTTTCCAATGAAGCTTTTGCCTCCCCTCCACTGATATCAGGGATAATAATTAATTCAAGCATTGTGACTGTTGATAGATCAATATCATACTCTTCCGTCTGGCCAGTTGAGCCTTCAGGACTAAAGTTCCACTGTTGCCGTACTATTTCTTGTGAGGACTGACCAGCATCTGAAGAGTAGCGCAAAATATACTCTTGAGTACGCTCCGTACTCGTCTCAATAAAGTTTAACCTGATTTTCTTAAGCTTTTGAGGTGTAGAAAAAACCAGCCTAATCATCTGTTTTCCAGATTCAGCAGCTCGCCAACCTGAAGTTGGCTCAGGCATTAAAGCGGCTTCAATCGGATAATCCTTATCCTCAGAAGTCATTTCCACATCCACAATTCTTTCAAGATCTAACCATTCCTGTTCTGGACTGGCGACTTCATGCTGATCAGTACTGATAATTTTCTTACGCATTAATATTCCTTTTGATTTTTAATAAACAAATAAATGTCCCGAAGCAAGATGATTCACTATTGATTTCAATAATTGCATGGGCATTAGCTGTAACGTTTCTATAGTTCGATTTTTCATACTAGCTGTTAAAGCAAACACTGCTTTAACACCTTTGAAATATCCTGCAACTGATTATGTATAGCAATAATTTCAATACGACTATTAGCTGACGGCGAAGTTGAAATAATGTTCATATCGCCTTCGACACTATTAATAATAAACCAGCCTTTATCAGTATAAAAAATCCCCTTTATTCTTTCTGCTTTAAGCTGGCTAAACAAGTGAGTTAACTGTAAATAATCAAAGCAACTTTGAGTGGGAAAAATATAGCCAAAACTTTGATAACCATCCGCCTCATTATTAAACTGCAGATTTTTTCTATCAATGGGATGAATTTTATTTATTTTATGGGCATTTGGGTATGCTGCTTGTCTTAGCTTATTTCTGGGCAAGTCTAACCAGCTAATATCTAACTGTCCCTGTGTAGTTTGAGCAATTAATGCTTTTTCAGGTTTACTTTGTTTGGCCCATTGATGAAATAATGTACTGGCTTCACTATCGGCTAAATCCATTTTGTTGGCTACCAACACATCGGATAAAGCAATTTGGTCTATAAAGTTCTCATGACTTGTATATCGACTATCTTTTAATTTTTCCGGGTCAAGCAAGCAAATACTCGCCCGCAGATCCAGTACCTCTTTAAATGAATCATTTTGCAACATATCCAATACTTTTTTAGGATGCCCCAGGCCTGTTGGTTCTATCAGTAGCCGGTCAGGTCTCACTTGTTTTATCAGGCGGTTAATAGTGACCTGAAAAGGTAAGGCAACGGCACAGCATAAACAACCTCCAGCTATTTCTTTTACCGTTGCTCCTGCTGCTGAGAAAATGGCACCATCAATCCCTACTTTTCCAAATTCATTGACTAATACAGCCCATTTTTCATGTTTGGGCTTTTGTTTTAACAAGTCCATAATTGCGGTGGTCTTGCCTACCCCAAGAAACCCCATAATTAAATTGCTAGGAATATGTTTTAATTCCTCAGGCATATATTTTCTTCAATGATTTAATAAAGTTTCCCGATCAGTTCAAGGTGAGTCAAATAGAGTCTCAAATCAAATTCCAGCTGATGATAGTCGGGCTCCATATGTTCGCATAATTTGTAGAACGCTTTATTGTGCTGTTTTTCTTTTAAATGTGCCAATTCATGCACCCCGATCATCCTTAAGAATTCGAGAGGTACATTTTTAAAGACTGACCCAACCCTTATTTCATTTTTTGACTTTAAATTATTACCTTGAACCCTGCTGACATATGAATGCAAGCCTAATGCTTGATGAAGACTATCGATTTTGTCATCAAAAATAATTTTACTCAATGGTGCTGATTGCCGAAGATATTGCTTCTTCAAACTCATAACATAGCTATAAAGTGCTTTATCAGTTCTTATTTCATGAGCTTTGGGGTATTTTTTAAGCAGTACTTCAGCCAATGTATTATTGCTAATAATTGTCTGGACTTGCTCCTTTACCTTGTCCGAATAACCAGTCAAGTATTTTAACTTACACATCTAGTTCTGCTTTAAAGCCAAGGCGGCTCATCGCCACTATAGGCAACAAATGCCTTATCAGATGCATAGGTAATAACACCAGAGAGCGATTTTTTAGCTTTGGGCTTTGCTGAAGAAGATACAGATTCCAAAGCACTTAAATCAGCTTGCCATTTTGCAAAAGGTGCAAGGTCTGTATTTTCTGGAACGTACCATTTTTTTTTGGCAGCATCCCATTTTCCACCCAGTGCTTTAGCTGCATCTTTTTCTGCATAAGGTACATTAAGATAGCTTTTGGAATTTACCATTTTATGATTGTATTAGTCAGGGGAAGTATATTTATAAATTATAATTCATTCTTTAGGGGATTAATAACAAGCTTTTTTAAATTAAAGGTCTCCCTCTACCCATACAAGCTTCATTTCCCAAATACCTTTTAACCAGTGATTTTATTAACGATGGTTATCTACGGTCGGAGGAATTATATTGCCTTGAGCTTGCATGCCAAGTGCTTTGGGGTTTGATTTATAGTGTTGACGCACTGCACTAGCCAGCGCTAGCTTAGTTTTTTCATCTACCTGACAAGGCACATCATTAGGCAAGGCATTTAAAATAGCTTGTAATAACTTATCTTGAGGGGCTGCCAGTTTTTCTACCCAGGTCGCTAATAAGGCTTTATCAACTATTGCAGGTAATGAGCCCATAATGCCAACATCATTTTGATCATGAACTAACAATCCTGAGGTTGTCCCTCTATCCAGTGTTAATACCTGAAACAGGTAAAGGGTATGGTAATCTCGTTGCTTTTTATAATCCTCAGCCGATGGATTCAAATTATCTTTATTTGCATTGCAAAATATACCAACATAGCAATCAATCACTGCTTCACCAAATTTCTTGGCTAAATTAAAATCAGCTTGAGCATCAGTACTGTTATATTCTTCCAGATAGAAATGCGACACCCCTCGATGCCGCTGCAAAACAGGAATATTGAAATATCTGTCACCTTGTTCTGCTGCCAGAGTATATTGTTCTGGGGCTATTTTTTGTAAGCTCTCTGAAAATAAAGTCGTTGCCTCTGAATTTTCTATCGCTGGATTTAGGTCTGCCATCATCCGCCAATAGCCTTTACCATTTTTCATTTCCGTCCAGCTTATATGCATGTGTACAGAGGGTGAAAAAGGGTTTTTAGGATGAATAATAGTGGATAGAGCCGTAGCTGATGCCAGGTTTTTACTACTGTCATCATCATAATGTATCTGTGACACATTCACAGAAGCTCGATTAAAATACGATTCGTTGTTAGCAACATAACGAACGCCGCCACCATGCAACCCTTGGTCTCTAAACCACTCAACTGGCTGAAAAGATGATTCATTTTCAGTTGAACCAATCACTTTATCCAATTGTTCCACAAAATAGCTTTGTAGGTCTTCAACCAATGTATTGGCTGCTCGTGCGTTTATTGACTGGGCTTTGCTTCTATTCATATTATTCTTTACTATATAAAAAAAGGGCCAGGCTTTCGCCCTGCCCTTCTTATTGATTTTTTAAAATCAAACTGCCAATTAAACTTTTGGCATGCCTCTTAATTTTTCTACCACTTTATCACCAAATTCCTGAGTGCTAATCATATTAACACCAGCACCTGGCTTGGATAAATCAGCTGTTGAAAAGCCATCACCGAAAACACCTTGCATAGCAGCCCAGACATTTTTAGCTTCATCCGCCATATCAAAACTATTTTCTAGCATCATGGCGACTGAACCAATCATAGAATATGGGTTCGCCATATTTTTACCTGCGATATCAGGTGCTGATCCATGAGAAGGCTCATAATATGCTTTTTCGTCACCAAGACATGCTGAAGGCATTAGGCCTAATGACCCTAAGATGCCACCACCCTGGTCACTTAAGATATCGCCAAACATATTTTCCATTACCATCACATCAAATTGTGTTGGTTTTAGGCATAATAAAGTTGCCGCTGCATCAACCAGAATATTGATCACTTCAACTTCAGGATAATCTTTAGCCACTTCATCTAGTATTTCATTCCAAAGTACACTGGATTTTAAAACGTTACTTTTATGAATGTTATGTAAAACTTTCTTTCTGTTGCTTGCCAGTTTAAACGCCTGGATTAAAATTTGACGGATTTGACCTTCATCGTATTCTAATGTTTCTTTTACATAACGCAGACCTTTATCGTTTACACCTGTTTCTTTTTCACCAAAATACAGGCCACCCACTAATTCACGGACAATAACAATATCAATACCTTCGCCAATAATTTCAGGTTTTAAAGGTGAAAAGTGAGCAAGTTCTTTAGGTAAAGAAACTGGACGAAAATTAGCATAAGTATTGTAACGACGACGCATAGGCAATAATGCACCACGTTCTGGCTGTTTATCTACCGGAATATTTTTTGATTCCTCGTGGCTTAATCCAATAGGCCCTTTAAGAATAGCATCTGCACTGTCACATATATCTTTAGTTTCTTGAGGAAAAGCATCACCAGTTTCAAAATAAGCACAAGCACCAAACAATGCTGGCATTAATTCAAAGGTCACGTCATTACGCTCTTCAACCAGTTTTAAAACTTTTAATGCTTCTTTTGTGATTTCAGGACCAATTCCATCACCCGCCAATACTGCAACTTTATAATTCTTCATTGTTTCTCTTATCTACCTTTATAAATACTCGTTTAAACCTTTTACCTCCCCTTTTAATAAGGGAGGAACAGAGGCGATTTATTCATTAAAACCGTCCCTACCCTTCTTTAAATCTAAAGAAGGGACAAAATTCCTTCTATTTTACACTATCTTATTGTCGTAATAATTTTAAAATATCATCTGTTTTACTTTGCATAAGTGCCACGTTTGCCCGTGACTCAACATTTAACCGAACCACCGGTTCAGTATTAGATGATCGTAGATTAAAACGCCAATCTTTATATTCAACACCAATACCATCGGTCATATCAATATTGATAGCATCATCTTTATATGCCGCCAATACTCTATCAATCGCCGCTTTCGGGTCGGCTAGCTTACTGTTTATTTCACCTGATGATGGGAATTTAGCGATCCGTTCCGCCACCATAGAAGAAAGCGGTTTGTTTTCCACACACAGCAATTCAGCCACTAACAACCAGGGAATCATGCCACTATCACAGTAAAAGAAATCTCTAAAATAATGATGTGCACTCATTTCACCACCATAAATAGCATCTTCTTTACGCATTCGCTCTTTAATAAAAGCATGCCCTGTTTTAGACATTACAGGTATCCCACCAGCTTCTGAGACTATTTCCTGAGTATTCCAGGTCAGGCGTGGATCATAAATTATTTTTGCATTCGCTTGTTTTTTGAGAAAGGCATCGGCTAACAAACCAACAATATAGTAGCCTTCGATAAACTCACCATTTTCATCAAACAAAAAACAACGATCAAAATCACCATCCCAGGCAATGCCCATATCAGCATTATGCTGCTTAACCATATCACGGGTATCCGCACGATTTTCTGGCAAAAGAGGGTTAGGAATACCATTTGGAAAAGTCGCATCAGGATTATGGTGTACCTTTATAAATTCTATCGGCAGTGAAAGTGCTTTAAATTTTTCTTCCAGCACATCAACCACATGACCAGCCGAGCCATTGCCAGAATTAACCACCAATTTAAGTGGTTTTATATTACTAGGGGTTATGTACTCTAATAAGTGCTCAGTATAAGCATCAAGCGTTGTAATTAAAGAGTATTTGCCTGATGTTTTTACGCCCTTATTAGCTTCTGTCAACCAAGGTTGTTGCTCAGCCATCGCTTGAATATCACGTAGGCCTGTATCACCAGAAACGGGTTTGCTTTGTTCCCTAACCAGTTTCATGCCATTGTAATTAATAGGATTATGAGAGGCTGTAACTTCAACTCCGCCATCAACACCTAAGTGACTGGTTGCAAAATATATTTCCTCAGTGCCAACCATCCCAATATCAACAACATCACAGCCTTCATCTTGCAGACCTTTTGCTAAAGCCATTTTCAAACTTTCACTGGTTGCTCTTGCATCGCCCCCCACAACCACCTTTTTTAGCGCCAGTGTTCTGGCAAATGCTCTCCCTACTCTATAAGCCACATCTTCATTTAACTCAACTTCCAGCTCACCTCGAATATCATAGGCCTTAAAACAGCTTAAATTATTTCCCATCATTCCCTCTCTCAATTTATGACTAAAAATGCTTAACTTTCAGTTACTCAACTTTTAATTTGCGCTCTATTCTAAAATAAAGCGCCCCATAATTCATAAAAACTTGGTATACCCATAAACATTCATACAACAGTAACCATACTTTTTTCTGGGGTTTCGATATAATCATATGAAATATCCTTAATTTAAGATAGGTCATGCAATGGCAAATATTCAGGCTTTTCTCAACACGCAATATTCTCGGGTTCAATCTAACCCAAATTACATTAAAATCGCTGCTATGCCACCCACTCAACGTTGGGCGACAATTGCGGGGCTTATTTTAATATCTCAGATTGTAATCTTTGGTCTTTTATACCTAATATTTGGAAAAATTGTTGTTATTGGTTTTCTTGCCAGTATCCTTGCCGGATTAGCTACGGGAGTTGGCGCACTTCCAGCATTATTTTTTAAAGATATTTCCGACAAACTATTCAATAGTTTATTAGGTGCTGCCGCAGGTGTAATGCTTGCTGCAACCGCTTTCTCTCTTCTAGTCCCTGGTATTGAATACGGAAACCTAATGTGGCCGGGCAAAGGGCTTTGGGTAGTCTCGGCAGGCATGTTAATTGGCGCTCTGTTTCTACATTATGCCGATCAACACTTACCTCATTTACATTTTGATTCGGTCCCTAACGCTAAAAAAGATTCCTTACAGAAAATTTGGTTATTTATAATAGCGATTACCATCCATAATTTCCCTGAAGGAATGACCGTTGGCGTCAGCTTTGGCTCAGGCGATATAAATAATGGCATTGTACTGGCCATTGCCATTGCGCTACAAAACATCCCAGAAGGTCTGGCAGTAGCCTTACCCCTTGTCGGCCTGGGTTACAATAAATGGAAAGCCGTGGGCATTGCGACATTAACAGGATTAGTTGAACCGGTTGGTGGTTTACTTGGCATTACTATGGTGACAGTTTTCTCATCTATTTTACCCATTGCCATGGGCTTTGCTGCTGGAGCGATGTTATTTGTTATCAGCGAAGAAATCATTCCAGAAACACATGCCAAGGGACGTTCTCGCTATGCTACCTTTTCATTAATGATTGGGTTCATTATCATGATGGTATTAGATAACTTACTCACTTAATTTATCTTTAGCTATCAAGTCAACCACTACTAAAAGTAATACCATGAGAAACTACAGTTTCTCATGGTAGAAAACAGCAAATCAAAATGGATATTTTTTTAAACTATCTACAAGACCTGTCTATCTTTTTTTCCAATATAAATTTAAGCACTTTATCTACAACGGCAAGCACCAGTTTTATACTCATCGCTGCCGCTGAAATTGGTGACAAAAGCCAATTGGTCTGTATGACTTTGGCAGCAAGACACCGAGCAACACCTGTACTTTTCGGTGCCATATTTGCCTTTGCACTGTTGAATACACTCGCCGTTCTATTTGGAACTGCTATTGCCAGCTGGGTTCCTGACTATATAGTTTCTGCAAGCGTTGCTCTGCTATTTGCTATTTTTGGTATTCAATCACTACGCACTGAAGAACCAGAAGATGAAGAGAATATTGTTGAAAAAAGTAGTCATAGCCTTTTCTTTACCACTTTTTTATTAATAACCCTTGCAGAGTTTGGTGATAAAACCCAACTAGCTGTTGTTGCTTTAAGTAGCAGTGCTCTACCTATTGCTGTTTGGTTGGGTGCCACAATTGCACTGGCATTAACATCTGCACTTGGGGTATTAGCAGGAAGAACTGTATTTCAAAAATTACCTTTAACATTGCTACATAAGATAAGCGGCATTATTTTTCTTATTCTGAGTACCGTTGCTGCTTACAACGCTTTCATTAAATACCAATTATTAATTCAGATATAACACTATTTTATTGCTGACTACTGACTACCCCTTTAAAATAATTTGATATATACTTAATTGATATAGACTTATACATGCAATATCAATCAGAGTATCCATATTACAATGAACAACTCAGAAGACGAAATCGAGGATGATGACGATGATTTCTTCAGTTTGGTTTTAACTGACGAAGAATCAAGTAACCAGCGTACAGCTGTGCGATATATCAGGACAGATATTATCGTAACATTTCGCACACTGGGTTTTTTTAGCTTTTCTAAATTTCATCCAGCTTCATTGCTAGATATCAGTAGTAAAGGCGTGGCCATTGAATGTGATAAATCGATGTCTTTGAATACAAAAGTCATACTTAAATTACTTTTTGAGGATAAAACAGAATTTAAAATCCCTGCAAAAATCATTCAAAAAGTAAAGAATACAAAAAAGTATGGTATAAAGTTCGATCAGTATAATAATGAGATAGGCGATTATATACTCTCATCCCGAAATGATTTATTATTTAAATGAACTTTAAAATAAATTATAGCTCTTAGTTACAGATATTATATCTCTTTAGTTCCTGCCTTTTAGGGGTTTACCATGGAAATTACAGCAAAAGTTGACACTCAACAGTCCACTTCGAATATTAACTTAATAACGCCTCAGCCTGTTAATGAGAAACAAGTTCAATCAAAAGAATTAGAACTTAATGAAGAATCAATAGTTAGCCTATCACCTGAAGCAAAAAAGCTATCCTCAGACACTGAAACTGAAACAAATACAGCAACACCAATATCTAGTCCAGAAGATGCCCAAAAAGCTGTTACACAATTTTCTAATGATACTTTAACCGATCCTGTTTTAGCTCAGATAGCACAAGGTGACCCTCGTTCTTCTACCGAAGCATCAAGGTTAATTAGCCAACCATAGAGATGTCTAAGACTCTTTAGGCATATTCTTGGAGTGTACTGTCATATTAAATATTTTATAATCCAGTCCTTAAGGAACCTCTGATCAAGTCCAATTATTTTTAGCTTGCTAAAACTGCCGATATTTTCCACGAAGATCGGCGCAATAGAATAACTATTACTGCTCACTTCATAAAAAATAGCGACAGCTTTTTCTGCGCTAAATTCTAACCAACTTAATCAGAGATTCCTTAATGATATGCCCCAAGCTATTTTAAGTGATATTTTCGTTTACCCAGTCAAATCACTTTCAGGAATTAAGGTTTCGACTTGGCAAGTCAATGATAAAGGCCTATTGCACGATAGAAAATGGATGTTGATTGATAACAATAATCAATTTCTTAGCCAACGCCGCCTACCAAAAATGGCACTCATTAAAACACAGCTCACTGAAACCGAGCTAATCTTAAGTACAGCGACTTCGGGTAGTATCTCATTATCGTTATTTCCACTGAATGGTAGCGAAATCATCAGCACCATCTGGAGCGATCAATGCCTTGCAAAAACAATATCCAAAGCAGCTAACCAATGGCTAAGTGATTTTTTAGGCATAGAATGCAAGTTAGTTTATCAACCTGACAGTGTGACTCGCCCTGTTGACCCCAATTATGCAAATGCCAATGATAAAGTGAATTTTGCTGATGGCTTTCCTTTTCTGATCACTTCAGAAGCTTCATTAAACTCATTAAATCAGGCTATGGAGCTTGATTTACCCATGCAAAGATTTCGCCCTAATCTGGTTATTTCTCAATGTGAGAGCTACGCAGAAGATAGCTGGCGTCAAATAAGCATAAACAACATCAATTTCAGACTGCCCAAGCCTTGCTCCAGATGTTCTGTCCCTACTATAAATACAGAAACTGCAGAAACTAACAAAGAGCCGCTTACAACACTTAGTCGTTTACGCAAATGGAATAACAGTGTTTATTTTGGCCAAAATGCCTTACATGATAATTCGGGTGAATTATCCATAAACAGTGTGGTAAAGATTAATCTTACTGGCCCCAAGCAACCGCCGTTATAAGTCACCTGTTCTACTTTGCGTAATACCTTATTTACAGTAGAATAGCCGTTTTAGTTTTATCGGTACATTTCTGCTAGCACCATACTGTATTCGTACCCATTTGCTGTTCTTTTTTCGTAATACTCAAACAAATCAATGAGCTCACCAGAAAACCAAGTTTCATCTAATTTTATACGCCACATTATTACTAAAGACTTAAGTAATAATAAGAACAATGGGAAAGTTATCACTCGATTCCCACCAGAACCTAATGGTTATTTACATATTGGTCACGCAAAGTCTATCTGCCTAAACTTTGGTATGGCAGCAGAATACAATGGCGAATGTAACTTGCGATTTGACGATACCAATCCTGAAAAAGAAAGCGTTGAATTTATGGAAGCTATTGAGCAGGATGTTCATTGGCTTGGCTTTAAATGGGCAGATAAACTTCATTCTTCAGATTATTTTGATCAACTGTATGATTATGCTGTGCAATTAATAAAAGGTGGTCATGCCTATGTTGACAGTTTAAATGCCGAACAGATCCGTGAATATAGAGGCACATTAACAGAAGCAGGCAAAGAAAGTCCTGATAGAAGTCGTTCAATCGAAGATAACTTAGCCTTATTTGCAGGCATGCGTAATGGTGATTACGCAGATGGCGAATTGGTCTTAAGAGCAAAAATTGATATGGCTTCACCCAATATCAATATGCGAGACCCTGCGCTTTACCGTATTAGACGAACTCATCACCAACGTACTGGCGATGACTGGTGTTTATACCCAATGTATGATTTCACTCATTGTTTATCAGATGCCATAGAAAACATCACCCATTCTCTATGTACCTTGGAATTTGAAGCCCACCGCCCTCTTTATGATTGGGTGCTGGATAAACTACAAACACCAAGTCATCCTCAACAAATTGAATTTGCCAGATTACAACTTGAATACACCATTGTTAGTAAACGTAAACTGGCTCAACTAGTTAACGAAAATCACGTTAATGGCTGGAATGATCCACGTATGCCAACAATTGCAGGTATGCGAAGAGCTGGCTATACACCTGCATCAATCCGTGATTTTTGTGAACGCATAGGCATCACCAAAAAAGACTCATGGATAGAAATGGCTGTTCTAGAAAACTGTATCCGTGAAGACTTAAATGAAAATGCGCCAAGGGCAATGGCTGTTTTAAACCCTTTACGTATTGTTCTTGAGAATTATCCTGATGATCAAGTTGAAATACTTGAGGTCAGTAATCACCCGCAAAAACCTGAATTAGGCACTAGAAAAATACCTTTTTCTAAAGTTATTCTTATTGAACAAGATGACTTTGCTGAAATTCCACCACCAAAGTTTAAACGCTTAATTGATGGCGGTGAAGTTCGCCTGCGCAGTTCTTACGTTATCAAATGCAATGAAATCATTAAAGATGATACAGGCAATATTATTGAACTACGTTGCAGTTATGACTCAGACACTTTAGGCAAAAAACCAGAAGGTCGAAAAGTAAAAGGCGTTATTCACTGGGTTTCAGAACAACAATCACTGCCAGCAGAACTGCGTTTATATGATCGTTTATTTAATGTAGCCAACCCAGCTTCAGAAGACAATTTTCTTGATGCAATCAACCCAGATTCACTTGAAACGCTGACTAACTGTAGAGTTGAAGCAAGTCTAGCTGAAGCGGGGTCGGGTGATGGCTTTCAATTTGAACGGACAGGCTATTATTGCGTAGATTCAGTTGATAGCAGTAAAGAAAAATTAGTCTTTAACCGAACCGTTACTTTACGTGACACCTGGGCTAAATAACTAACGCACTACCTTATCGGCATTAGCTCCTTCTCTCTTATCAGAGAGTGAAAGGGCTAATCCTTTTACACTTCAAGCACAGCTCTAACTTTTTTAATTTGGCAGGCTATTTTCCAGATTTTTGTTCTTCAATTTCAAAAAAAGGGTTAGTACCTGTTAAAAAGCCGTGGATTAAAGTCCATTATCCAAATGGCTATTGAACCGCCGTATGCGGACCCACTTGTAGGTATTGGGGGCAGAGTATTACGGTCAGACCTTATTCGGCTCGGTTTTTGATGATTTCCCAGAACTCATCTGAATACCAACTTTCCTTGCCCTTTAAATGTAACTGAATTGCTGGACAGTTGTTATAGACGACATGGACATATTCATCCCATGCTTTTCTATTTTGTTTTGAAATCCCCTCTCCCTGTGTAGCAATTTTTTCCAAATACAAGCAAAATAAATCTGCAATGGCCATTACTTTGTCATAATTATCGTCATCTGCCGTTATTTCTTTACCATCATGAAAGTATGGTCTTAACTCTGGACTATCTATTATGTTTTGCTTTACTCTTGCTGCAAGATCATAAATACTCCATCGAGTGGCACTTCTTACACTTCTTTCAACTTGTCCAAGTTGATAAATCACAGCACCAAAGCCGATTACTGCAACACTTGTTTGTATGATTGAAATCCAATCCATAAAATTGTTTCTCTAGTATATTTAGCCTAACGAGCCTGTAGAAAAACCCGAAAACAAAGATTTATTCAAACCACTCGATCATTTATTTAATTTTCAACATTATGCCCAGTTTTCTGGCTAACATCTACCATTTCATTTTTTCGCTTGATATATCAAACCTAAACATCAAGGATGTCAGATACAAGACAGCTTGAAATAGCAATAAAATTTCAAAATAGTGCATGATAGGTCGAATATCAAGCTGGTAGCGGTATTGGGGCTACCCCCTTGATACTTACTATCATTTTTTTTCAAACATTAAGCCCATCTTTTGTGCCGGCAATGCTTTACTGTAAAAATATCCCTGAGCAAAATCACACTTTTTATCTTGTAAAAAATTAGCCTGCAACTCATTCTCGACACCTTCAGCGATAATCTGCATATTCATATTATGGCCCAAAGCAATAACGGCTTGTACGATACTGGCATCATCAGGATCATGTAAAACACTATCAATAAAAGATTTATCAATTTTTAATTTATCGATAGGCAAGCGTTTTAAATATTCCAGTGAAGAATATCCTGTACCAAAATCATCTATAGCAATAGAAATTCCTGCTGATTTAAGATCAGTTAGAATCTTAATGACCTGCTCAATATCTTGAAGCATCATACTTTCTGTTATTTCCACCTGTATTAATTCAGGTGCTAAATCATATTTTTTTATTTCTCTGCTAATAATGCTAACCAAGTCTTTATCAGTAAACTGTTGCGCTGATAAATTAATGGCCACTTTAATTGGCTTAAAGCCCTGGGTTTTCCATGTATTGAGCTGTAAACAAACGTTTTCAATAATCCACTCACCCAAACTAACCATCAAGCCAATCTCTTCAGCTAATGGAATAAATTTATCAGGTGCTATAAGACCTTTTTGCGGATGATTCCATCTAATTAATGCTTCGGCACCAATTAATTGATTAGACGAAATATCAATTTGCGGCTGATAATACATTTCAAACTCACCGGCATCTATAGCCTTACGTAACTCTGTTTCCAGCAATAGCTTTTCTTTTGCCTGGTTTTCAAGTTTATGCGAGTAAAAACAATAGTTATTTTTACCATGCTTTTTTACGTTATACATGGCTGTATCAGATTTTGCTATTAGCTCAGCTGCATGTACACCATCATCAGGATATAAACTGATACCTATACTTGGGGTAACAAAAACCTCTTGCTGGTTTAATAAAACAACAGATGATAAGCTAGCGATGATTTTTCCAGCAACATCGGCAGCGTCGGAGGGTAAAGCCAGGTTTTCTAGTAAGATGATAAATTCATCACCTCCCCAACGGGAAATAGTATCTGATTTTCTTACCCAATTTCGCAATCGATTTGCTACGGTCTGTAGTAGTACATCTCCACAGTCATGCCCCATAGCATCATTAATTTTTTTAAAACCATCAAGATCAATAAATAAAAGTGAAAAAATCAGGCTTTCGCGCTTAGCCTTAATAATAGCTTGCTGTAAACGGTCTTGTAATAACACCCGATTAGGCAATTTAGTGAGACTATCATGGGTGGCAACAAAAGAAATTTTTTGATGTACCCTAATAATTTCAGTTAAATCGTTAAATGCATAAACGATACCTATTGATCGTTTTTTTTCGTCATGCATAACACTACTGGTAATATGCACAGCTATTTCCTCTCCTTGTAAATTACGTATAGCTTGAACTTCTGTATTTTTGGTAGTTGTTGTTAATCTCTCAATACCAATTAATTCAAAACTTGTATCATCGAGCACTTGAAATAACCTGGAAAAAGCTTGTTGTTTAACCACTGCTAAGGGCCTACCAAACATGATCTCTGCAGCAGGATTCATAAACGTAATACAATTTTCATGATCCGTGGTAACAACAGCTTCCCCGATCGCTTTCAAGGTAGCAGTAGATTTTTCATGCGCTTTAAATAAGGAATGTTCCAGCTGCTCTAGCTGTTGTTTACTCCATAAGGGGTAGCTAAGTATTTGGCATAATAAGATGGGGAGCGGTGAAAACCATTGCAACAAGTTATTTAATAACAGCAAACTTGTTAGAATCGTTAGCATTGAAAAGACCAACAACAATATGAGCGCATAACTGGGTCTAATACAACGAAAAATAAAAACCGGGATAGCAATGAGCAATATAGAGATCAATAAGTACCCAACCCATTGCATAGGTTGTACAATTCGCCCTGATTGAATTGTAGAAAAAGCATTAGCCTGAAATTCAATACCTGACATCAACTGTAATTTGTTTGATACCGGTGTTGCAATACGGCTCCCTAGTCCTGAAGCTGTCATACCTATAAATACTGTTTTCCCCAGTAATTTTTGCTGAATATCTTTTTCCAACAGCACATCTACATATGAAACATGCTGAAAATGACCTGGTGGCCCGCTGAAATTGATTAATATATTTTCTAGTCCAGATATGAAGGAAGGGTTGTACTTTCCGTTCAGCTTACTAAGAGCCAGAGACAATGCAGGCAATACTTCCCCATTTCCTAAATCCATCTCTAAATCTAGTTGACGTACGATGCCTTGTGAATCAAACTGCATATTAACATGCGCTAGTTGAGCCGCTGCATCAGCTATGTCTGGCAAAGGTTTTGTAATAACAAACTGCTGGTCTTGAATACTAGTCAACACAGGCATAATAACCCGGCCATTTCGGCGAATAGCTGAAGCAAGTAACTGATCATTTTCTGGATGAATCCGGTCTGGCTCCATAAATAAGATATCCATAGCAATACCAGCAACATTAGCAGCTGTTAGTTGATCTATAAGGCGAGCATGAATAGCGCGAGGCCACGGCCATTGTCCAAGTTTTGTTAAACTCGCATCATCAATTGCCACAATAACAACACTGTCTTCAACAACGGGTGTTCTTACCGATAATTCAATATCATAAAAAAGATTATCCCACTGCTGTAATAAAGATATTTTATTGATTAAAAGTTGATTGATAAATAATGACAACACGACTAAAAAAACAGCCAGCAATATTTCAAAAGCTAACTGTCTATTATTTGTTTGCGTGGACATAATAAATATAACAACTTATAGAGCCAAAAGTGCAAGTAATGGTAATAAAGCCAATAACCAGTATAGATCATAAGGTACATCAATACTTTGTGGAGCAGCAAAAGGTCCAATAAAACCATCAGGATCAATTGTTCGAACGCGAATATAATACGTCCCTCCAGTGGGTCTGGCAATTTCAAACCCCGGCTCATCACTACGTTTATCAACTAATAAATCACTAAAACTTTCATCATCCGACATTTGAAAATGATAGCTTTGCCCTGGCAATCCTCTTCGAGAACGAATAGTTAACATATCATCTGTAAAATCAGGCGCTTCTATATCAGGCGCAGGAACAATTCGACGAAATAATTGACCATCAGAAAATGGACCGTCTCCCTCCTGGTCAGTTGCAGCTATACGCCAATAATACTTGCCTAAGCCTAATTTTTCGGTGATCGTTATTTCATTTTCTGCAACATTAGAAATATCAATCAATATGTTGGAAAAATCTTCGACACGAGCAATTTGTATATGGTATCCATTTGTCCCTTGTTGCCGTGACCAACTAAATTCAGAGTCATCTTCAAGGAGAATCCCCTCCCCCAGCTTAGGTGACACCAAAAAAGGCGCTTCAGGACGTGCATTAATAGTTATTTGAGCTTGTGAGTTATAACCTTCTAATTGTTGGCTATCAATAGCCCTCACTCTGATATGGTAATCTCCATCTGCTAAATCAGGCCCTCTGATAATAGATGAATGAAAAGGCTTATCAAATAAAATATCCTGAAATTCTGCAGTATTTGAAATTTGTACCCGATACCCCAGCCCTTGCTTCAACGCGGGCATATAAAATTGTATAGGAACCTCGGTAAAAGGACTTGGAATCTGGCTTAAGTCAGGAGCTGGCAACAATTTGACTGGAGGCATTGGATCCTGGCCTTTTACCGTAATGGTTCCAAAACCAGCCAAAACTAGTCTACTTTTATCCCCGCCTTTAACGATAACCTTACCTTCAACTACTTCCGTTTTAGATTGATTTAGTTCTTCTTCTGCACTGATTCTGTAATCAGTCCCTCTGACTGAGGTAACGGTTACTGGTGTCTTAATCTTAAACTGTCTGGCCGTGCCTTTATCTGGAGAAACCTGAGTCTCCAATCTGCCCGATAAAAGTTGTAACTGCGAATCTAACATCCCGGTATTCTCCAATAACATCAGATGATCGACTTTCAGGCTACTCTCTTCTTGCAATAAAATCTGTGACCCATCTAAAAAACCAAGAATTAATGTACTTGCTGAAGAAGTTGTAATAATATCTCCTAACATAACTAAATCTCCCACTTTAAGAGGCTTAGTCTGCCTGGCTTCATCTTCTAGTATGACAGCACTACCATGTAAGTTCTGTACTCTCAGCAGAGCAGGATAATGTCTAACCCATTGGCTAGGTATTTTTAATATAGTCCCAGGTACAATATGCCATGGATCAGAAATATTATTTAGCGCCTGGACCTTTTTGACATATGAAATATCAATCAAATGATCAACTGTGAGATTCCACAGGTTATCCCGCTCACGGACTTTGTATACCCAGTCTTCAGCCTGAGCCAGTGAAAAACTATAAAAAGATAACACAATTATCAAGATATATTTCTGAATGATAGCTTGATAACTTTTTTTTGTTTTAAAATTCATGAGACTCCCTCGAAATAAGGTGTTTGAAATTACTCTTTTCCTACAAAAATTTTGATATTTATAACTTTCAGCAATGAATATATGCTTAGATTTGAAAGAAACCTAGGTTTAAATTTCTCAGAACAACCTGTGTTGATAACCTATACATGCCTTGAAAAATAGAGTGATGAAGTACTATACAAGAACCGTTTATACTTAATTAATGAGTTTAGTATGAATTGGAATCAGTTAACCCATAAAAATATTTAAATTCAATAACTTAAGGATTAATTCCTAGTAAATTTATTTATAAGGATGCGTAAAACCTTCATATAAGCCAAGCCGCAACGTCCTGCTGCAGAAGCCTGACAAATCAACACCCTATACCTACAGAAAATATTCACGGAGTAGTTAAAGTAAATTAATGATTAAATTAACCTGATTTCATAAGCCGACACAACTCCAACTTTGTCTAGTTAATCGTAGCAGATGGAATGAAAAAGTCCACCCATGATAGAAACTAAAAACAATTGCATCACTTAAGGAATCTCTGATTAAGTCCCCCCTAAAAAATGAGATAATATGGCTTTAGAATAGATACACAGGGATCTGCCAAAATGAAACAGCTCAGCTTTGCCACTCTCAGTTATCAAAATAAAAAAATCACGACCAAACGAGAGAAATTTCTTAATGAAATGGAGCAAGCTGTCCCCTGGAAACGTCTTCTAAAGTCGATTGAACCTCATTACCCCAAAGCAGGTAATGGTCGTCCCCCCATGCCAATGGAATGCATGT
>Ga0209707_1000630_pt1 | contig 20723 bp, 16 predicted proteins | sample EN4Hudsemesocosm_FD_184630 | JGI IMG/M metagenome (GOLD analysis project Ga0209707, IMG submission 184630) | Methane-oxidizing microbial communities from mesocosms in the Hudson Canyon - EN4B Hudson Canyon (SPAdes) (version 2) | ecosystem: Environmental > Aquatic > Marine > Cold seeps | place... | reverse complement strand
AACGATGTAGATTCTTATATCGATTATTTATTACAAATTAATAATCTCTACAAGCACCCACACAAATTATTTTGATTGTGTTTTTAAAGAGCTGAGAGTCAGAATGAATAGTCATTCAACCCTACCGAGCTGGGCAATTATACGTATAGATACAACTAAAGCAACACTTTCTTTTAAAGTTTAATCTAAACGAGGTACCTAACGCTCGATGTTCAAGTTTTTTATCCTGAGTGAGTAAAATCAAGTATTCTAAGCTTATTGTAATTTTATTGATGTAAGTCTATGTCAATGAATAACTAGTAGCCCATATCAGTTATGACCACTCAATGCAGTAAACATTTTAAATACAGCGATTTTACTCAATGCGGTGAAACACAAGCTAAAACACTGATTTCGAATACAGCAAAAGACCCTCGTACATTAGATGCAATCAAAGAAATGGCTAACCTTATATTAGAGCCAATAACTGAAAACTTTGGTCAAATCAATCTAACATACGGTCTTTGTACTAATGAGCTATTACTGAAAATAAAAAAGAAGCCTTCTCCAGGAATCGCTCCTCAACTTGATCAGCATGCAGCTTACGAAGTAAACTCACGCGGAAATCGCATTTGCAAACGCGATGGTTTTGCCTGTGATTTTTATGTTGCTGGTACTGACTCTTTGACTGTTGCAAAATGGATTGTAGAAAATCTACCTTTTGATCGACTGTATTTTTATGGTAAAGATAGGCCGGTTCATATTAGTATTGCCCCCGAAAATAATTATGCAATTACGCTATTAGAGCAATCACCTTCAGAGCGTCGCATCCCAAAAAACATTAAAAAAGAAGCTTTTCTGCTAAAAGAGTAACCCAATGAATGCTAATGACTTCAACCAACTCATCAAGAAAGTTAAACTGGGTAAACTTGTGGGTAATGCCCGTTACCTACACCGCAGTGCATTTGATGAAATTTCTACTGAATTAATAGACTTCATTCATCTGATTGCTAATGCATTAAAGATTCCAGAGGATGATTGGAATATCATTAAGCTGCATACCCAACAATTCCGCCTCTCTTATTTAAACTACCCCAATTTTCACAATGACTCTTATCCTGCCTTACATAACAGCATCACTGTCGATTTAGTTAATAAAACACAAAAAGTTGCTAATTATACAAAAACTGAAAATGCTCCCATCTTGCATCGTAAAGAATTATTTATCAGCCAGAATAGTGAGTATTACGATGAATTCATCAGTATTACTCAAGAAGGTGAAGCGGCAGGCTTATATGAAAATAGCCGTATTATTGGTTTTAAAAAATCATGGGAACGCGTGATTCACCAAAATGGCTATGCGTTAGTTGATGGGCGCTTATTCCGTTTAAGTGCCCTACCCCAATCAACATCGCCGGATAACAAAATAGACCGGCATAAAACAGCAATACAGCGACAATCATTATCGACTCCTATGAAAGCCCTTGCTAAACATAATTATTTGAATGGTGAATACACGCTATTTGATTATGGTTGTGGCTTAGGCGATGACTTACGCGAATTAGAAGCACACGGTATTGATGCCGCCGGCTGGGACCCAACCCATCGACCTGAAGTAGATCGTTTTCCTTGTGATTTAATTAATATTGGCTTTGTTATTAATGTTATTGAAGATAGAGAGGAACGTATTGAAGCGGTTCAACTCGCCTTCGAACTCGCTGAAAAGTTATTAGTCGTTTCAGCTATGATTGCTGGTGATGCTCATATACAAAAATTTACACCCTATAAAGATGGCGTCATTACCTCACTTAATACCTTTCAAAAATACTTTTCTCAATCTGAATTACAGGGCTTTATTGAGAATACACTTGATGAAAATGCCATTGCGGTCGGGCCAGGAATTTTCTTTGTTTTTAAAGATAAGTTAGAAGAGCAGCTTTTTTTAGCGAGTCGGCAAACACGTCACCATAGCTGGAAACAGACCACTACGCGAGCTACCAGCAGTAAAGAAAAGTTTGAGTTAGTCTATGTTGAGCATGAAGCTTTATTTAAAGATTTCTGGCAGACTTGCTTAACCTTAGGACGTATTCCCGCAAACGATGAATTTAGTGAATCAGATAAAATAAAACAACTTGCAGGCTCTCATCATAAAGTATTTACCCTGCTCGACAATCTATTTGAAGACAATGAATTTGCACAAGCAGAACAATATCGTAAAGAAGATTTACTGATCTATTTTGCCTTATCTCAATTTGATAAACGTAAACCTTATACGCAACTACCTGATGAACTCCAACGGGATGTAAAGGCTTTTTTCGGTAACTATAATAACGCCCTAGCTATCGCTAAAGAGCTACTCTATTCGATTGCTGATACTGAGTTAATAACCGAAACTAGTCTTGCTGCACAGAAAATATTACCTGCTAGCCACTTATTAGAAAATCACTCCCTCACTTTCCATAAAGATTTCATAGAGCAACTTCCTGCCCTGCTGCGAGTTTATGTCGAATGTGCCGTACAACTGTATGGAGAACTAGAGGATATTCAGCTAATAAAAATTCACTTTCATTCAGGTAAAGTGTCTTTCATGGGCTATGATGATTTTGATAACTCACCGTTACCTTTATTAAAAGAGCGCATCAAAGTAAAACTAGCCCAGCAACAAGTCGATTATTTTGATTATGTCGGTGAATACACACCTCAACCGCTTTATTTTAAATCAAACTACATTACAGAAACTTACCCTAACTACAAAAAACAAGTTAGTTTTGATAAGAAAATCGCGCTATTTTTACCGGCACATAACCGCTATGGCATTAAAGTGGATGCATTGAAAACAATACTCGATAACAACCAAACGGAAATCAAAGGGTTTCGTTTTTATAATAAAAAGACATAATAGCTATACAGTCAGGTTTAGCTTTAAATGACATACGAACTTTAAATCCATCTCCTTACACACAAGTATCATAATAACCTAAAATTAATGACTTCTCTACTTTTCAGATTATCCCTGTAAGTCATTGATATTTGATTCGTAAAAAGATGTATGTAAGGAGATTCCTTAAATCATCTAAAACTCAACAGGCCTAACATTAAAGTAGTTATTCTCAACATATTACCAAAAATATTCCAAGGAACGTCGCATGCTATTTAGAAATGGTGAGAACTTAAAAAAAGAACTAATTCAATATTTAACTGGAAAACAAAAAATAACCATAATTGTTCCTTATATAAAAGCACCTATGCTTGCAAGTCTACTAAAAACACCCAATTTAAAGTGTGATCAAATTATAGTGCGCTGGGAAGCAAGGGATCTGATTACCGGTGCATCAGACCTTGATATATACAATATATGCAAAGAAAATGGCATCTATCTCTATATGAACAATCGTATACACCTTAAACTATATACCAATAATTTTAAGGATGCATTTCTGGGGTCTGCCAATATATCTGAACGAGCAATTAGTACGGAAAAATATCATTTTAACTATGAAGTCTGTACATATGTAAATTTAATTGATAGAAGTGATCGTTTATATCTTCATAAAATATTAAATGATAGCATTCTCATAAATGATGAAATTTTTAAATCAATAGAAGATCAAATTCCTAATATAGATCTCAACATTGAAAATAACTTATTTGACTTACCTATGACAGATAAAAAAAATGACTCCGATTTTTTAATCAGTAAACTGCCCATGATTGATACTCCAAACTTATTATGGGAACTCTATTCTGGAAAGATAAAAACTGAATCTGAAGTACAGGAAAACTGCTTATGTCACGACCTTACGCTCTATACAGTTCAGCCAGAAATAAATAGTAAAAATGACTTCCTTGAAATACTTAGTAAGAATTTTTTTGATCACTCCTTTATTTCTAGCTTTTTATTAGCAGTAGATACTGCCCCTTCAAAAAAAATGAGAAATGGTCGTACAAAAGAAGGATTACAATTTGGAGCTGTTACTCGATGGTTTACTGAGAATACTACAACAGCTCCAACTCCAAAGCCATTTGAACTTCAAAAAAATGTACAAATACTTTATGTATGGATCGAGTATTTATCTAAGGGTAAATACTCGATCATTGTTCCTGGTAGACATTCACAAGTTTTAAAGAAAAATTTTTAGGTGAAAAACATCAATCGCTATCACCTAAAAAATCAGTTAAAACTTCTCCCCACCGCCTTCTAGCATTTTGATATTGAGCCCTTGCCGTAGATGAACTTTCAGCTTCCATGCGTGACCATGCTGCAAGAGCAAGCTCCAGCATTCCTTGCTGCTCCTCTTCAACTTCATCTATTATTTTACTGTAAAAAGGATGGTTTTTATTAATTTGAACTAATGTAAATCCATTCTGACTTGTTGCATCAAAAAATGCTGACGAATCAAAAGCAAGTTCTTCAATTTTATATCTTAAGCCACTTTGTAATATTTCTTCAGGTGTCGGTAGAGAGTCTCTATTTTTCTCTCCATGCCCCAGATTTATTACATCTATAATATCATCTAGTGTTGGCTCTTTTTCATCTTCTGGAATTGGATTAATTTCAGCTCTATGTGAATCTGCTTCAGTTGCAGCATTTTCTACTTCACTTCCGCTCTTTTTTCCGTTATCGCCATCAGAATGATTTGAAAAATCTAGTAGGTTGAGTGGTTTTCTTAGTTCATCAATTACTAAACTAACCATATTAATTATCTTAAATAAGTGGATTTTTGGATCATTATTAAATTCCAAATCCTCTTCATACTCCTTTACTGTTAACCCTTCTCTCTCTGCTTCCTCATCTTTTTGTAAGTTATAAAAATTTACAGCTGCTTGTTTGTTATTTAAAACCCCAAAAACAGCATCTAATGCTGGAGGAAACGACACTTCAATGCCAATAAATCTGCCTTTATCCCGAAGATCCTTAATAAAGAAATCACCAGTTTTAAGTTCTAATTCTCTGTTAGCTCTAACTACTGACACACCATAGTTTGTTGCAGCATGCTTACCCCAGGCAGTCCCTCCAGTTTTTTGTTTTTCTACATTTCTTATTTTATTGTAAATTGATGGATTAACAACTGAACCTTTTATTATTACTTCATGAATACCACCATTAAACTCAATCTTGATAGTATCTTCTCTTTCAAGATTAAAAAATGGTTCATTTTCATAAGGCGCAGGCAACTCAGGAAGTGATGTTTTCTTTAATAAATAGAGTGGATCATTCGCTTTAAATTTCTTAGGACTGTCTTCATGTTTATAAACACCATCTTTTTCTAAATAGCGATCAAACCATATTGTGGCATCACCATTTTCGAGATAATATCTGTACATTCGACCTATTAAGGCTTCAGAATGCTTATAAATTGATGCGCTAGTTTTCCACTGCAACCTATCTAAGTCACTCCACAAAACAAAAGTGCCACTTGCAGGTAGTTTATCACCCAATGTAGCTAAAATATCATCAGGTATTTCTTGTGTTTTCGGCTTAGGTATGGCATCTAGCTGACCACTTTTTATCTCGTTGATATCAAGATATGTATAATTTATTTCATTTATATTAGACCACGACCATACTTCTACTCTAGTACATTGTGAAATAGATGAATTAGGTAGCCCCATGCCAAACTTACCCATTCCGACTTTATCCAAACGATTTTCTGATCCGCCGAACTCTAATGCCTTATACAATGTATCAGCACTCATACCAGAGCCGTTATCTAATATACCTATTTTATTTAGAAGCTTTAATGCACGTTGATTATTCGATTTAGAAACGGTCTCATAACAAATAACTCTAACAATATCGGCTTTTGCTTGAATACTATTATCAACAATCTCAGCTATCGCATATGCTGCATTTTTATAACCATTATCTCTTAATGAATCTATTACTACTTTTCCACATATAAATGGGCGCATTTCTGTCATTTTTATATCCTTGATAATAAGTACTTTAAGTGTCTGACCAAGATTGATCCCAATACTCAAATGCATTACTTAAATTCATGTATTCAGGAATGTCATCTATAACTGTATATATATTACATTCAAGATTACCACCACTTTTTTTCCCCCTCATTGCTCGCCCTATCATTTGAGAATATAAAACTAGCGATTTAGTTGGTCTACCAATAATTGCAACATTTGTTTTCGGCGCATCAAAACCTGCTGTTAAAACACCATAGTTAACAATTATTTGTAATTTTCCACTTTTAAAGTCTGATATTTTTCCTCTACGTGACTCTGTTGTGTCATTTTTACTATCTAATGAACTTGCTGAATAACCTAAACAGCACAAAGTAGCTGCTAACTCTCTTGAATTTTCAACACTACATGCAAAGATTATAATTGTACTTCCATTTTTACGCTCTTTAATTGCCTGCCTTACAATACTTGAATTCCTGTCTTCATTCGCACCCAACTTATTTAATAAATTAGATTCACTTTGATTAGTCCCTTCATTATAAATCTCAACTTTACTTTCATAATTGATTGGATAAAAATTAGGATGGGCCAAGTATTCATTCTCAATTAAATATTTAACAGGAGATTCGTAACCTTTTACCTTCATAGTTATTTTAGTAGATGAGAAAAGCTCTGCTAATTTTAGGTTTTCAGTATCGTCATCTTGATTAAACACTCTACCTGGTGTTGCCGTTAATCCTAAAACAAAAGTATTCATTTCAGTGCTACTACACAAGTCATCAATGATTTGTCTATAAGTCGGAGCAAGTGCTTTATGGGCTTCATCAAATATAACTAAGGAGACATTACTTTGAAGTTTATCAAAGAGAAAACCCCTTTCAGTTTTTTTCAAACTATTAATTCTTTGTAATCCCGCCACTAAAAAACCATCTGAAATCCCACTCATTGATTTTGTAGAATCCGAGAAAAATGAGTAACTTTTTATCTTTCTATTTCCTAGCTTCGCCCATGCAATACTAAATTCATCTAATGCTTGCCCACATAACTCTTCTGAATCAGCCAGCCATACAACTAAACTGTGTTGATTCTTTCTCAAATGCTCACAAACGACATTAATAGCTGTACGTGTCTTTCCTGCACCTGTTGGTAAATGTATTAAAGCACGGTTTGTTTTACCTTCATTAATCAATGCTATAGCTTTATTAGAAACAATCACCTGATAATCATATAGTGGATAATCAGGAGTTATAGACGCTACATCTACAGTAACAACACTAGCTAGATCCGCAACCTCCCATTGCTCTTTCATTCCCATTATTTGAGAAAATTGTTTTGTATATTGCTTTGCTAACTCCTTTAGTCCGCGGTATTTCTCATCTGATTTAAAATAAGAGATATCAATATCTTTATTAAAAGAAGCATAAACATTATCTACTTGTTGAGTAGACATCCTAGAAATAATTAAATCCCGATATTTTTTATTTTTAATTAAATCAACACCAACAGTTAAGAATACTGCTTTACTTAAATTTTTAATATCTAACTGATCTTCTGTTATCTCTTGTGAAAATTTCAATATTTGCCACCCTAAAATATTTCCAAGTTCAGCCTCACTGCATCTTTCTAAAATTTCTTTTATCATCATATTTAATACATAGTTACTAATCGAGATTGCAATAGATCATAATTATTTTTTAGTTAATAATTCAAGCTCCCCCAAAATAGCCCATAAAGGTCTGTCATCTGGATCATTTAAAATCTCAATTAAATAAGGAATCCCTGCATTAGCAAGACCTAAACAATAGTTAAAGATATCTTTATCATTAGCCAAAATATTAAAATCCTCAGTAATGCCCAAAACTACTAGACGCATAAAATCAACTCTTTTAGGGTCAGTTGACAATATATGTGCAAGTGTAGCATTGTATGTGTCAGCCCCTTTTTCAGGAGGCAATTCCTTTTTTACAGCAATCAAAAAGGCCATATACCAAAAATCAACTTGTCGATGAAAAGGAGAAAACTCAGGATTCCATTTTTCTTTTCCAGCATCCCCAGTCTTACAAAACTTTTTGACAGAATCTTGATACTTTTTAGGTATTTCTATTTGAAACGCTGCAAATGGATTATTGCTCATAATTAAACTCCTGCCTCATTAATGTTTTTTCTGGCACATACTTCACATGATTGCCGATGATTACATTCACACCGAATAACACCAATGTTTGTTGCGGTAGGAGTATTTACTAACATTTTTGCATGGGCTGGATTAGTTAATGTATATACCTTTCCAGCTTTTTTATCTAAGATATTCTCTACTCCTTGTATTTCATCATGCGTTAAAAACAAAATTATTTGAGAGCCTTCTTCAAGGGTTTTGTTTAACACTGATTGTTTAACATAACCAGACATCATACCTAAGGGAGTGTCAATTACATTTGGTGCCTTAACTTCACTGACTTTTGTTAAAGCTAAAATAAATGCTAAGGTAATCGCTCTTCTTGATGCGCCATTCAAATCCTGGTCGGGGTTTAATTTATGCCCATTTGATCCAAAAACTAAAATATCAAAATCTTCGGTTAGCTCTGCTTTTGTTATAGTTGCCAGGTTATTAGCGTCAGGATCTGCTCCAATCATATCCAAAAAGATACGGTTCATTTCTTGACTTACATGCTTAACCTCATTCTTTCTTAAAAAATCGAAAATATTTTCAAAAACAGTTTTAGTTAAACGCGTTAACACTAGCTTATCAGTTGATGTATCATTTTTACTTAACTTACTCTCTACTTTTTTCTGATCAATTTTAAAGTCTAATAACCTGTTTTTAGTAGAATATATTTTTGCGCCTAACCCACCAGCATCTATACGAGATTTATTTAATTTATTTTTTAATGACTTTTCCTGAGACCTGAATTCTTGCAGTTGCTCATCATTAATTTTATCTTTTTCTATTTCCTTTTCCTTAAGCTCACTTATGAAGTGGTCTACATTAACAACTCTTTCTTCATAGTTTTCACATAGAGAACTATAGTTCTCTACCCACTTTTGTCTTACGGATATATCAAAAGATTCGCTTCGTATACTATAAAACAAACTTGTAGCCGATTCTTGTAGCGCATCAGAACTACGACTGTTTTCAATTGACTCCTCAATCAATTTACGCCTCACGCCCCCATCATCTGAATGACCTGATAAATCTGCCCCACAAAAACAATTTGTACGGTCTAACAACTCCTCTAAAATAGGAATATTAACCTTAGGTAGTTGGTTGTTTTTACTTAACTCATTAAGAATAGTTAACCCTTTATTTGCAACATTCATGATCATTGATGATGCAATATCTGGATTTCTCATTAACGATGACAAATCTTGTAATGCTCTATCAGCTGAGTCTTTTTCACGCTTAATATTATTCTTTATTTTTTGTATTTCATTAACTAACTTTTCTTTATTACCTAGCTTCAAAATATCTTCAATTTTCTTCTCAACATCCCTGAGCTTTTTTTCTCCTGAAGTTAGTTCATTAGTAGTATTTTTTAGCTCTTCATTCCAATCCCTTAGGTCTTCTTCAGCACCATCAATCCTATCATTTATTTTTTCAAACTCTTTTGCATAGTCTCTATTATCAATTTTTGAATGGAACCGCCTAGTTGCCCCCTCTAAATGCTTAACCGTTTGCTCTAAAATCTTTAGCCCTAACAAGGCTTCAATTGCATCTTTCACGCGCTTTCGCTTTGCACCTTGAGTAGCTGCCGCCTCAATAAAAGACATAGCACTATCACCATCAGTGAAATAAACATCTTTTAATGCTTCAGGGATACTATTTTCAATAATTCCTTGTACATTTGAATCTAAAACTCTATCAGTTCCTTTTTCAGTTACTTCATACAAACATATACTTTCATGCTCTCGTTTAACATATTCAGAGGTAGACGGATATTCAATACAGTCCCTAAGTAGCCTGTACTTCACATTCTTAACTTGCTGTTTACCCCTACCAATGGGCACAACTTGTTCAGTTTCAAATTCAATTTCAACTGAAATTTCAACTTTACGCTCGCCCTTAGCTAGGCTATCTGATGGATAAAGTGGATAACTTTTTCCCTTTCCAGGCAAAACATTAGAACCATATAACCCCCAAATTAAAGCCGTTTCTGATGTTGTTTTCCCTGTCTCATTTGCCGCCCTAATAACTGTAAGAGGCTTCTCTGTATCAACCGAAAAATCTAACTTCAAATCTGTTAACAGCCTAAAATTCTTTATGTGCGCGCTTATCAGTTTCATTTATTTCCTTATTTTTTCCATAAGTCAGATGCTCCACTTATTTCAGACATAATTTCTTCCGTCATTTTTAATGGGCTACTTGATTGTGTTGACTCTATTAAATAAATCTTATTTGTCAATTTTGCTAATCGCTCAGATTGAATACCTGATAATTCTGGCAGGTTCCTTATTTCCTGTTCAATTAAATCTGACATTCTCTTGTAATTTATGCTCATTACTTCTCCAATAATTCTAAAAGATCTTCAACAACATCCTCAACACCACCTTTTTCTAACCCATTCTGGCAAAGTGAATTGAAAAATTGTATGCGTTGTAATTCAGACTTAATCAACCCATTCAAATCTGAATCCATACCTTCATTTTTAATAGACGGTATAACTACAAAATCATGTATAACTGCTTTTTTCTTGTTTGTTGCAGGTGATTGCCTTAAAACCCTTCCTAAACGTTGTATCCATTGTCTATAAACAGTATTACTTGCTAACAAATATGCTGTTTCTGTTTGAGGTATATTAAACCCTTCATCTAACACCCGCTTTGAAGTTAGCACCTTCAGTTCCCCCGAATCAAAATATTTAATTAATTCGGCTAATTTTTTTTTGTTTGATGTTTCTTCAGCAGTTATTTGATGAAAGTTTACCTTCCTTTCATTCAATAGCTGATTTACTTGCTTTAGTTGCTTTGGCTCTTTGTCTGTACAAAAAATCAAAGTTCTTTGTATTTTATCTTTACCATTTAAATTAGATGCTAATAAAAATATTTTCCCTGAGGCGCTTTCAACTATTCGTCGTCGCTTTATACATAATGCTTGCCATAAATCTTTTTCGTTTGAACCATTTGATAGCTCAGCTGCATAACTTAATCTTTTAATTTTATACGTTAACTCTGCCCACTCATCCTCCTCCTCATCATCCAAAAAAACTTGGTGAACAAAGTAATCAAAAGGAACTAAACAAACGCCAATTGCATCGCTTAAACTAAATTCAAAAACTACTCCCCCAAAATAGTCTAACAAAAACTGTGTACCGTCCGTATCAAATTGGCGCTCAAAGGTTGCTGAGAGTCCTAGTCGATACTTAAACACCTCAGGAGCTACACTCTGAAACCCAATACTCCCCAAGTTATGAACTTCATCCCCAATAAGCATTAAAGGCACGTTATTTTTGGCCTTATTTAAAAGCCTAAGAAGCTTTTCTGACTTTAACCCTTCATGAGTGACAATCATAACTTCACTCATAGAGTTATTTAAGCGCAAACGTCTCAAACAATTATTAACCTGTAACCCTAACGTACTTCCTTGAGTACTTATAGGCTCAACATTAAAAGCTTTAACATCATTTGCCCATTGGTTTAATAGAGCTATTGTGGGAACGGCTACAACAACAAGCAAACCATCTTCTTTTGATGCTATCAAAGATGCCGCGACTAAAGCGGTTAATGTTTTGCCTCCACCCGTTGCTATTGCTAATATCCCTCGCCCATTATTTTTTATCCATGCTGTTATCGCTTTCTCCTGATGAGAAAAATTTCCTGTCGTATAGTTTAACCACTCAGGAATTTTTAAAGACTGCGGTGAACGACTTGGTAAATCCTCTGTTGCTGTAATATTAACTAATTCATTCATAAGCGATAATCTTATATCTTCTCTATGTTCTGACTTTTTATATAACTTTAATAAATAATTAACGCTTGACCTGTTAATCGGTATTGTTTGCAACCCATCATAACTCCCTACCCAAATAGCTTTGAAAGTAGCATCTATTTTATCGACAACTTTTTTTGAAGCATCACTTTCCCATGACTTATTCACAGCTATTTGCTCAAAGTTTTCTACCATTGCAGATTGAGTCGCATTTATTGAACCATGAACAGCAACATTCCCTAGTTTAGTTTCAAACAACCAACATTTAGTATGAAATAACCCTTTGTTTTTAATTGCAATTTTTAAAGTTAGCCTATTTATTGCAATAAGATAGCCTAAAGCTTCTACAGCTTTTAATTTAAATAAATTCTCTGACAATTCAAAATCAGGAAATAAAATAGGTATGATATTTTCATCCGCCTCAATCCCCATTTTAATTGCATTAAGGTCTTGTTCAGATAAATTAGGACTAACAACAAATTGAATATCAGTGTCAGTATTGCTTAGGAAGCATATTAATGACTGAGACAACTCTCTAAGAACTCCACTTGTGAAGTATCCCGCCATGCATTTAATAGCATTAGAATGCACAGCAAGAGGAACAAATAGCTCTTTATCTAAATCATGTTCTGTAGAAAAATAAATATTCCCTATTTCATTTAAGTCCATTTCCCTATGCCTTAGATTACGTTAATCATATTAATTCTACGCTTATGATCATAGTCCATATTTATAAAGCATACAAATACCGAGAGGCCGTCATTAAGAATAGTTCTTCCATACAAAAAACTCAATATACTTATAAATTCTTCTATCATCTAAACAAAAATAGATTTATCATTGTCTCTGGAGGATTTCTCCAGAGGACATAGATATCAATGAAAGCTAAATTTACAGGTCATGACACTTTTCCCTTAAGATATGGCTGGCTGTTTAAGGCCGTCAACTACTTGAATGAAAAAGGAAAACTACAAACATCAAATGAAGAGAAAACTCGCGAGGCAATTGTTAAGTTAGGTGTAGGAAAAAACATGGTGAATGCTATTCGCTATTGGGCGGAAGCTAGTTCTGTCATTGATGTTGTTTCTACTAATAATCATATTGATCACATAGTCTCTGTCAATGGAAATTACTTATTTGGAAGTTCATCGGTTGATGGTAAAGATCCGTATTTAGAGCAGGTAGGGTCTATTTGGCTTATTCATTTTTGGCTGAATTTTAACTCTTCATACCTATCCTCTTATCGATACTTTTTTAATTATTCAAATGTTCAGCACTTTGAGAAGACAAAATTACTATCTGATTGCACTGAAGATGCAAAAAGACTGGTAACAAATGTTATTGGTAATGAAAATACCCTTAAAAAAGACATTGACTGTTTTTTAAATACGTACTGTAAAAAATTTAAAAGCACTACCGCTAAAAAACAAACAAAAATTGATGAAGAATATTTTACCTCTCCTCTAGCTGAATTAAATTTAATTCAGGATAACGGAGGGGGCTTTTATACAAGTAATTTATCAGAGCGCCCTGAGTTACCGATAGAGATTTTCATTTATGGCCTAGTTAGCTTTACTGCAATTGAAACTGTAGATTCTAAAATCAATACAGTTGATTTTGACTCACTTTTAACTAAGCCTTGTTCTCCCGGCCGAATATTCAGACTCTCTGAAAGTGGCTTAGGACAAAAACTAGATGAAGCGCAAGAGTTTTCAAAAGGCTCTATCAGCTGGATTGATTCTTTAGGTTTAAGGCAAATTAGAATTGAGCAAAGTGCTTTTGATTCTCCTATTTTATTCTTAAATAAATATTACGGCGGTGTTTAAAATGGCGAATCAACCGATAAGCATTAATCAACGCTATAAAAGCTCCGCTAAAATTGATAGTGATCAAATAGATTTCAAACCTTTCATTGATGATTTCATTCTTCACGGCACTGCGATTAATGTACTCGACACCATCAGCCAAGATTTTTCTGGTAACGCGCAAAGGGCCTATACATTAACTGGCCCATACGGCTCGGGTAAATCAACTCTTGCTCTTTATTTATCTAGCCTATTATCGAGTAATGAAGAAGAGCGCGAGTATGCCATTAATAAACTTCAAAAATCAAATAAACTTTTTGATAATTTTACGAAGCGTTTTAATGTTAATCATGGCTGGATAGTCATTAAGCATGTTTGCGGTCTTGGTTCACCTGCAAATGCCATTTTAGTAAGTATTTATACCCAGCTTAATATCGAGTTTGATTTAAGCACTGTTAAGACTTTTAATGATGAACTATGTCTTGAAGAAATAGCACATTCCTTATCTAATCAATCAAAGGAATCAGATGGTGTTCTTCTGCTCCTTGATGAAATGGGAAAGGCATTAGACTTTCAATCAAGGTCTAATAAAGATTTACATTTATTTCAATCTTTAGCTGATATTGCGCAACAAGCTAAAAGCCCGGTTATGCTAATTGGTTTTTTACATCAATCTTTTTCTGATTATGCGAAAAATAAGGATGTTAAAGCTCAAAAAGAGTGGGCAAAAGTACAGGGTCGATATAGAGATTTAAGCTTCAACCCATCAATTGATGAATCACTTGTTCTTGTAGGTGACTCAATAACAAGAGATGATGATTTTACTCTAAAGCTAGAGTCTAAATATAAAAACCTGATAGATAATATTTTAATTTCTTTTGAGACTCAAAGTAGAAATAAGCTTGCTCTGACTAAAACATTACCTCTTGACCCATTAGTAAGCTTATTACTTGGCCCTATTTCAAGACGAAGATTTTCTCAAAATGAACGAAGCCTATTTGGTTTTTTAGCATCACATGAGAAGCTGGGGTTTAGGGAGTTTTTAGCTGAAAACTATTCTGCAACAGTATCTACTTTTAAGCTGTATCAGCCTGAAAAATTATGGGACTACCTGCACCATAACCTGCACCACCTAATTACAACCTCCCCTGATAGCAAGGCTTGGCTAGAAGGATGTGATGCAATATATCGTGCTGGCCAGAAGGGTTCTGATTTACATGTGTCGATTACAAAAGTAATTTCGCTGTTGACGATTTTTGGATTTCAACATCATTTACATGCTAAGAAAGAATTTATTACCGCTTATTTCTCAGCAAGAGGACTTGAAAAAAATGTCATAAAAACTGCAATTTCTGATTTAGAAAGTTGGACAGTCATTATATATCGACAAAAACATAATGCCCTTTTTGTTTTTCAGGGTAGTGATATTGATATAAATAGCTTGGTTGTAGAACGAATTGAATCAATTAGCCAAGGTGTTGATTGGACAAGTGCTTGCAATATACCTCAAAATATTTTAGCTACGGCTCATTATCATAAATTTGGCACAATGAGATGGGCAAGAACTCAACTTATTAATAAGATAGATAGTGTACTTATAGATGCATTAAAGACACCAGCATTAACAGGGGAACCATTTCTTAGCTTTATTCTTCCTGCAACCCCATCTATTGCTGAGGAGCTATCATCCGAAGAGTTACCTTATGCTGCCATTGGTCAAATATCATCATTAGACAGCTTAAAATCTGTCGCTATTGAGTTAATTGCTCTTAATCAAATATCTAAAGAAGAAGAAAAGCTAAACCATGATTTAATTGCTAAAAATGAATTGGAAAATAGAATTCAATTGGCAAATCAGAATATTGAAAAGGAATTAAATTCAGCATTTAGAAATGCCAGATGGACCCATCAAGGGATAGCTATACCTGCACAACCTTTATCTGTTTCTGCCTCTAAAATAGCTGATGAAATATTCCATTCGTCTCCTAAAGTTATTAACGAGCTTGTAAATAGATCTAAGCCTTCTGGAAGTGCTAATAGTGCAATCCGTAAACTAATGAATGCAATGCTTGAAAATGGAGATAAAGAAGACTTAGGTTTTGCTAGTGACTCATTTCCTCCAGAAAAAGGCCTTTACTTATCGTGTTTAAAAAGTAAGGGATGGCATTGTAAGTCAGATGAAGGATATGTTTTCCCTAGCCAATGGAGTGATGCCTCAATTAAAGCTAATCCAAGTATGCATGCTTTATGGCAGGATGGTGTTACTTTTATTAAATCTAGTAAGTCAATGATAACCTTAGATGATTTATATAATCGATGGATGCAGCCTCCCTTTGGGCTGACACTTGGGTTATGCAGACTCTATGGGCTTGCTTTGCTAAAATCATTAGAAGGCCAAATTGCATTTTATGATTTGGATTCAACTAAACAGTTTATCTTCATCCCAGAATTAGATGAGGAATTAATTACTAAAATATACAAACACCCTATCGAAGCGGGTGTCAGATATTTTGAAATATCTAAAATACAAACCCACCTCTTAGATACGCTTGCTAAGGCAACCATCGGTGATGACAAATCTGGTGATATAGTCCTTGGAATTGCTAAGCATATTGTGAAGATAGTTCATACCTTACCAACATGGGTTAAAAAAACGAGTGGAGAGAGTTTTTCGCAATCTAACAACGACCAAGTTTTAACTAGGGAAGCAAAAACTTTTAGAAATAAGGTGATTGCTGCCAACGACCCTTACAAATTAATACTTGAAGATTTGCCTGATATTTTCGGTTTAGATAAAAATGACAAAAATATAGATGAGAAATTAGGGCAAAGCCTAAAAACAGCCATTGAAGATTTATCTGCTCAGCACGATATGCTTTTATCTGGCTTTAAACAAATTATTATGTCTAATTTAGCTGCGGAATTTGATGATGATTTGAAGGCACGTTGTGAGTTAATTGTTTCTGTAGCTCAACGGCCAAATGTGAAAGAACTTGCCTCTCGATTAATTAACTATATAAATGGTAATGCTAAGTTTGAATCTATCGTAAACCTTGCTGCAACAGTACCTGAAAGAAACTGGACAGATAAACACTTAAGAAACGGGTTAGATGAGCTTCAAAACTTATGTATTCAGTTTAGACGTATCGAATCATTTAGTCATATTAGCAACAAAGGTTCTTCCCAACCATTAGCCCTAATAACTACCGATAATTCCGGAAATTATATGGAGTATGATGGTTTCATTAAATTCAATTCAGAAAATGATGAAAACGTTAAATCAGCAGTTGATAGTGTTAAATCGACTATCGCTCACCTGTCAAAAGAAGAGCAGTTAGCCGCTCTAACAAATATACTTTCAAGCTTAATGGATGCAACAAAAGGTAGCGTAATTAATGGCTAAAAAAATTAAACATGTCTTAGGTCTATCGGGTGGAAAAGATAGTAGTGCTTTAGCTCTATATGTAAAAGAAACTCGTCCTGAATTAGATATAGAGTATTTTTTTACTGATACAGGATATGAACTACCTGAAACAAATGACTTTGTTGACCAATTAGAAGAGAAGTTAGGATATATTCATCGATTAAATGACCGCTCTTTAAATAACATGGAAGGGCGAGGTGATAAAACCTTTTCACATTTATTAAAAGAGCATGGTAACTACTTGCCATCACAGCGTGACCGCTGGTGCACAGTACAAATGAAACTCAAACCTTTTGAACATTGGTTAGATGCTTTTATCGATGATGGTTATGAAATCAGAAATTATGTTGGTATTAGGGCAGATGAGCCTAACCGAACTGGTTTTATGGTAATAGAAAAGCCCATTGAATCTATTTTCCCCTTTCGTGAAGATGGTATTGTAAAAAGTGATATAGAAAACATTCTTCAACGTAATGGCTTAGAATTACCCGCATACTATGATTGGCGCTCTCGCTCTGGCTGTACATTTTGTTTTTATCAACAAAAAATAGAATGGCTAAAGTTAATGGAGAAACACCCCGATTTATTTGAAGAGGCAAAAGCCTTTGAAAAAGGTGATGGTAATAATGTAGTCGGTGAGAAGTTTTATTGGATGGGACAAGGCCAACCTTTAAATACACTTGAAGATCCTGAGGTGCAGCAGCGTATCATCGAAAACCATCAGAAAAAGGTTACTCGGTTTAAAAATAAAAAACGCAGAAATGTATTACTTGATAATTCAGAGGGTTTCTGTGAATTTACCGATTTAGATGAAATTTATGATGAGGCTGAAGGCGGCGGTGCTTGTGTTACCTGCTATAAATAACTATCAGCTAATATTTCTGTATTGTTTCTACTAGATTTAAAATATTATCTTTTGAAACATCAAGAGGGAAACTTATCCGAAGTGTTTTTTCTGCCTGCTCCCTAGTAAGCCCTATAGCCGTTAAAACATGAGAGGCGGCTATTTCCTTGGAAGAACATGCAGAACCTTGAGCAAGGCAAAAATATTGCTCATTATCACGAATCAATAATGCAATATTTGTTAATGGTAAAGTTAAAGAAAGGCAACTTGGCAAGGAGTCTACTTCACCATTAATTTGATAACTAACATTATGTTTTTCCAACTCTCTAATTAAGAACTGTTTCGCTTTAAGTTGTTTAAATTTATTATAGTATTTAGAGAAATTCTCGATTGCAGAACCAAAACCCATAATTAAAGGGGCAGCTACCGTTCCTCCTCGCAATCCATCTTCCTGTCCAGCACCATGAATAACAGGCATCAATTGTTTATATCTCAGGTCACGAATGTAAATAGCCCCAATCCCTTTAGGTCCGCCAATTTTATGTGCTGAGAAGGACATAATATCAACATTCAATTCATCAACATCGACATCCACTTTTTTGAAACTTTGGGCTGCATCACTATGAAATAAAATTTCATTCTGTTGGCATATAGCTCCGATTTCACCAATTGGGTTAATTGTCCCAAGTTCATTATTTACATGCATAATAGAAACAAGGGCTGTTTCTGATGTTATGGAATTTTTAACCGATTCAGGACTGATAACTCCCTGTTCATTAGGTTTGATATAGGTTATCTCATACCCTAAAGATTCAAGATAATGACAAATGGAAAGGATACACTTATGCTCTATTTGAGAAGTAATAATATGCTTTTTTTCTGCTGAAATACCATCACCAAACAAAATACTCTTAAAAGCAATATTATTTGACTCTGTTGCACCGCTAGTAAATATTATTTCACTAGGATATGCACCAATATTATCAGCCATTAATTCTCGAACATGATTAACTTCACTGCTAACCCTTTCTCCTAAGCAATGAGTTGATGCTGAATTTGCATAGAAAGAATCAAAAGCCTCAATTAAAGCCCCTTTTACTTCTGGTAAAATAGGGTACGATGAGGCCGTATCAAAATATATCATTTAATTTTTCCCATAAAAATATTATTAAATGCCATTAATTTCTGTTACATAGTTTAAAGAATATTTATGCTTCCATTACATTTAGCATGGATACAAACAGAATTATGAGCTACAATAAGAAATTAAATTGCACTATAAAATGCTTTTCAAAGCACCTCAGCTATTTAGTTGTTAATTTTGGGGCTCAGATGACGTTAAATTAATAAAAATATCCCAGAATATCACGCCATTCAGGTGCTGAAAAATTAGCATACTTTGCCTGTTTGTTAAACAGGCAATTTTACTGGAAATAACAATCTGATGTGTGCGAATATGCATCAACACTTTTATGGACACAAAGTTATGCGACTTTTGGCCACGCTTCGTAATCAGCAGGTGATCTATAATCATTAGCTGAATGATCTCGTTTACGGTTATAAAAAACCTCATTAAAGCCAACTTAGACTTTTAATAAGCCTCTGACGCATCACCTTTTCTTTCATGATACTTATCAATAAATCCGATAGGTTTATCTGTCGCACTACCTAAACGCTCAGTCAAATATCTGTCGCCGTTAAAGCTCGCTGTATAGACTATTTTTTCATGCTGGGTGCCGTAAATCCACATATCAAAGGCAAATGAGTCATTCTGATGCATTGTCTTATCTATCTGATGTTACGCACGCTCCATATAGAATGCTAGCTGTCGTAACTGCAAAAATTTTTAAGTTATTGATTCATAATAATCAGTGCGTAACATCAGTTATCTATGATGAGTTGTTCGTTATCATAAATCAGACCGACTAAAAAATTAAACTTAGGTAACCCTATATCCATCACTATATCGCTAATAATTTGCATATGCGTTTGGAACGCTATATTTTGGGCAAGGATCATTTTTTAGGATTATATTGCGTACTATTAAGCGTGCAACCTTCCATTAAAACATCTTCACTTTTTATAAATACCAAGATATAACGTGACTCTGGCTGAGGGGGATAATAGGGAACATCATTTACACTGCGGAGTAATTGTTCTTTTGAGGATTTAATGGATGTGATTTCTTCAATCAATTTCATCGCTTCTTCAGCAGGATTATTAAGTTGCATTTGGTGATAAACAGGAACGCGGCTATCAATATCCCCAAATCTATAAGTATGCTCTTCATCTTGTACAAAGATGGCTAAACCTGGATTGATTAATAAGCTGCTCAAACAGTGATTCATCTATATAGTTCATGGCTACTTCATGAGCCACACAACATAAATTAAGGTTTAAAGGGTTCGTTGGAATTTTTTATATTCCTGTTGTCATTATTTTTAACTATAAATTCGGCCCAATCGCTGAGCAACCGACTTGAATTTCTCGCGCATCGATAAAGGTTTTAATATCTGTACATTATCGCCAAAGCTTAATAGCCACCATTTGAGTTCTAAGGTGTCTGCTACAGTGGCTTCTAGTAGTACGTTATCATTATCTTGAAGGGTAAGGATTTGATCGTCACTTAAGGGTGTTTCCGATAAATGCCAAGCAATCTCCTTCTCCAATAAAACTTTTAATTTAATGGGATCTTGCGTCGTCGGATAAGAAAACTGATGCTGTTCTTTGGTGTAATCTTGTAAATTGAAATCTGTATTTTCTCGATAAAGTTCCGTAGAAGGTTCTGCGGAGACAAATCGATGCAAAGCAAATTGTTTTATATCTTGG
>Ga0209707_1000621_pt1 | contig 20916 bp, 23 predicted proteins | sample EN4Hudsemesocosm_FD_184630 | JGI IMG/M metagenome (GOLD analysis project Ga0209707, IMG submission 184630) | Methane-oxidizing microbial communities from mesocosms in the Hudson Canyon - EN4B Hudson Canyon (SPAdes) (version 2) | ecosystem: Environmental > Aquatic > Marine > Cold seeps | place... | reverse complement strand
TTAGAATCTTAGCTTTTTGAATAGCCTTGCAGGTTGATCTATCATCAAGCGAAATTGATCAATCTTTTACTAAACATGTAGACGCTGGTAGTAACTGTTTTAAGACTGGAGTTCAATTCTCCACATCTCCACCAATACACAATCTAACACAATCCAATAAACACTATGAACGGGCCACTTTGGCCACTTTAACTTTCCTATTAATCTAACACGCTATAATGTAATGTAACAAAATCTAGTGTTTTATGTTACATCTGATGTAACATCCTAATTTTTGATAAATGTAACAAAACTAAATGTAACAACAAAATGAAAAGGTTGATATTATGCCAAAAATCCCAATGCCATTAAATGATAAACAAATTAAAAGTCTAAAACCTAAAGATAAACCATATACCAAGTCTGATGGTCAAGGATTACAAATTCTAGTTAAAAAAGATGGTACAAAACTTTGGGAATATATTTACACTAGCCCTACATTAAATAAAAGAAGAAAAACATCATTTGGTACTTACCCACAATCCACATTAAAATTTGCAAGAGAAAAAAGAAATGAACTCTACAAGTTAATATTAAAAGGGATAGACCCAATTGAAGAAAAGCAAAATAAAAGAAATTCCGTAAAAAAAGAACAAGATTTAAAAGAAAATACTTTTATAAAAGTATCTCAAGAATGGCTAAAAGATTATGAGTCCCAAGTTTCCGAAAATTACCACATTAAAATTACCCGAGCATTAGAATTATATACTTATCCATTTATTGGGAATAAGGCGATTATCGATATTTCCAGATTAGATTTAATAGAAATACTACAAGATTTAAAAGATAAAGATTTAAAAGAAACAGGTAAAAGAACATTTATGTTACTGAACAAAGTATTTATGTATGCAACTATGATGGAAAAAATACCACACAATATAACTGCGGATATTGATAAAAAAGTAATCTTAGGTAAAGTTGTAAGAAAACATTACCCTACTTTTACAAAAGAAAAAGACATAAAAGATTTATTGTTATCTATTGACGAATACAGCGGAGATTATAATACTAAAATGGCTTTAAAAATGTTACCTTATGTTTTTGTTAGAAGTTTCAATATTAGATATTGTGAATGGTGTGAAATTAACTTTAAAGAAAAAACTTGGGTGATACCAGCAAATAAGATGAAAACAAAAATTGAATTTATTTTGCCCTTACCCGAACAAGTCATAACTATACTTCAAGAAGTAAAAGAAATAAACGGGGACTCCAAATACGTATTTCCAAGTTTAAGAGGTAAAGATAAACCTATGAGTGACAATACTATGATCAGTGCATTAAGAAGAATGGGTTATACAAAAGAAGAATTTGTACCTCATGGTTTCAGGGCAATGTTTTCAACAATTGCATATGAAAATGCAAATGAAAAAGATGGTCATAATTTCACAAGTGAAGTAATTGAATCATTACTCGCACATAAGGAAACAAATAAAGTTAAAGCAGCTTATAATAGAGCTTCATATAAGAACTCAATGAGAGGGTTAATCACTTGGTATGCAAACTATTTAGACGGAGTTAAATATGGATAAAAAAAAGACACTAAAAGTAAAAGAAATAAGCGATATCATGAGACTTGATAATTCAGTAAAGACACCATCTCTTGACTACTTTCAGAAAGAAGCAAAAAAAGGAAATGATATTAATAAGTTCGAAAATATTAAAAGACCTATTAAGAAAAAAAACTCATTTAGAAAAATAGAGCCTTCAAAATATATAAAATTTAAAGAAAAAAAAATATTTGCTAAAGTAATGCCTATTCAATATAGAAGTATTATTATTTTTGAAAACAAATTAACTTCTGAAGATTATATGAAAAAGAAGGAAGAAATGGAAGCTACAAAAATATTTTTTGGTTTAGGATTTGAATTAGAACAGCAACTTTTATTTAAAATTGCTTGCAATGACTATCAAGTTGGTGAAACAATTATAAGTGATCCTAGAACTAGAGAACGGGAAATATTTGACATCACTAAGAATTATCAAGATTGGAAAGACTATTGTCATAATGTTGACCAAATAAAGCCCTATATCGAACTAACCTATAAAAATAGAGATAAAAAACAATCAAAAATTAGAGATCTTCTTTATGATTCATCAAAACTTTTTCCTAATTCAATAATTGAGTTCATAAGTGATTATTATCATAAATATGGCTTACATCAATCTAAACAAGCAAAAACTGATGCACTACTAAATTTATATCCATTACCACATATATGTACTAAAGAAATTGCTCTAAAAATTGTAAATATGTACATTACATCTCAAAAATAAAAAATATTAGTGGGAGTTTTACTAACCTTTCAGAAATTCCCATTTATTGGCTTAACCTAACTATTTCATAGACTATAACTTCTCTTTAATGCTGGAGTTTTACTAACTATCTCAATCAATTTTTATATTAAAATTCCTATGTTCATCCAGATTACATCAACTGGATCCAATGAAGTTGAGTTTAATCTTGAGATTGAACTTTAATCACTTTAAAATAAAGGATAGAAAATGATTGAAGAATTTATGAGAATAAAATCTGTTATGGAAAAAACAGGATTAGCAAAATCTACTGTTTGGCTATGGGTAAAAGAAGGTAAATTACCTGCACCTATTAAGTTAAGTAGTAGGATTACTGTTTGGAAACAGTCTGAAATAAACAACTGGATATCAATTAAAATACAAGAGACATCTTAAAGATGAAATATTCAAATCGAAAAACACAAAATAACAGTTATAGTGGATATTCAGGAGTATATTGGAATAAAAAAGTAAATAAATGGATGCTGATTATTAACTATAATAAAGAGCAGAAGTATATTGGTAACTTTCGTAATATTGAAGATGCTATTAGAATAAGAAAAAATGTTGAACATGCATGTGATACATTCAAAAATCTAAAAGTCAATAAAATTAAAGTATTTAGATACAAGAATACTGAATATTATCTATTAGCTGTTATTCCAGATAGCAACTTACCCACAAGTATAAATGTAGGTATCACTGTTTAAAGAACATTATTTTACATAGGAAGAAATAAAAATATGATAACGGTTGAAACACCAGAAGAAAAAAAGAGTCAGATGTTAGCCCATCTAACCCCGTAAGTAAGCTATCTAAAGCCTTACTTACATTATATCCTAAGATATATTAATAAAATCGTAGCAATATACGTAAGGAAAAAACAATGGAAGATTTAAGATACAACACAAAATTTGAGTTCAATATTGAAGTTGCAGTAGGATTATCTCCAGCTCATAAAAAAACATTTATGGTAATGCACAACCTGGAGGATGATTTAATAATGCAGAAAGAAGGCTTACTTAATTCACTTTATGAATATGATAATGCTGATTGCAATATTGCTTATTTATTAAACTTTGTAGATCCATTACTTGATACTATTCATACTAGCATTCAAAATATTACATATAATCTAATAATGACAAGAGAAAAGGATTTGAATATATTTCTACATATATTTTATAATTCTATTATATCTGCAGCAAATAAATTCAACTATACACGTGCATCTGCTATGAATGATGATAGTGAGTATAAATTTAATTATGATGTTGATTACATAATATTTCGATATTTCTTTTCTAATTTAACAGAGTGGTGTTATGAGCAAAGAAATAAAAATATTAACGATGTTGTTAGTATTGGATGGGAAGATGAACATCTAAATAGTGTAGTGAACTTTATGTCTGAATTGGAATTCAAGAAAAGTGCATAAAAATACAATACACCCATCTACACCTAATTTCTAAAAAGTGACGAAAATTTTAAATACGTCTAAGCTGGATAGCATACAAAGGACGCAGTCCGACTATGCTGTTCAGTGAAAGAAAGTATTTCTAATTTACATAAACTTTTTAGTAGGACCTATGGTCCGTGTAAAAGCCGTCAGCCGACAAAACTAATTCTCCCAAAACTAATAATTTAGGTTTGTGAATATTAAGTTCGAATTGCATTCAGCTTTTCATGTAAACACTACGTGTTTCCACTGTTCATAATGGATATTCTTGTCTTACAAACTTCACAAGAATCTGTGCAGTCGGGCTACGCCCTTTGTACACACAGTCTTGCTTGTTCGACGAACGAAATCCATATTCACAGGAAATATATGGTGAGGATGTGTTGGCGTGTAGTCTAAAATATTGTAAGTGGTGTCATTACATATATAAAGTAATTAATATATAAAACAACCCATGCTAGTGGTGTACATACAACCAGCCAAAAACGACCAATATTCTGTGAATTGGCGTCATTTGGCGTTAAAACTAATAATCGATTAGCAGATTAATCGACATAATAAATCTAAAGGATAAGAAAATGATTATTACATATGAAGTAAATAATGAAATGGCAGGTATTGTTCCAATGGCATCTAGAGTTGAACAAGAGGCCTTAAATAAAGATGTAGCTGATGCAGGTAAACTATACTTACCAATTGTCCTATGGAAGAATCAAATTGTTGATGGCAGATGCAGACAAATTGCTTGTATTGCTGCTGATATTGAAATGGATGTTAAGCATTTAGATTCAAACCTAACTAAAGAAGAAATTGCTAGAGAAGTAAAGGGTTTGAATACTAGACGTAACTTATCAATGACACAAAAAGCAATGAGCGCGTTAAAGCAACAACAAACGTTTGGATGGACTAATGCTGAAATTGTGAGACGTAACGCGATAGGAGCTGATACTTTTAAAAGTACTAAATACATTGCAAATTTTTCAACAAAAGGATTTAATACGAAATTTTTTAATACTGAAACTCCAATTGAAGATCTTTTTAATGGAATGTCCTTGCAACTTATTTTAGATGATCGATATAAATTTAGTAATAAAATCAGTACAATTGCTTCATACATAAAGAGTCATCTCCAAGTAACAAAAGAGATTAATAAGCTTGATTGGATAGATGTAAGTGAGTTTATTGAAAGTGAAGATGGAAAGGCTTGGTATAGAAGTAATTTAACCTTAGCTGGAGGAGAAAAAGTAGACATCCATATTCGTAAAGTATATGCAGAGCTTGCTAACTTCAAGTTTCCAATTATCTCTGAACTAGATCCATCAGAAGTTGCATAGACTATATAAGGATTTCGTCCGAAAGGGCGTATCCTTTATTTTTCGAACAAACAACAATTTTGAGAATAACGATAAATTAAGCTTTTTGAACACCTAAATACAACCTAAACACTATTTTGATTATATTTCATTTTAAGTATAGATATGAAAAAGAGCAAAGTAGTATCTGGGAGATATATATCTGCTATAACACACTAAATTAAAAATAAAAATTCTCCAAAGACTAAAAGTTAAAACCCTAAAGGCTAACTATATAGTTTGTTAATGAAATACTTATACCCAACCTAAACTCTAATTTAAAATAGTTATTATAATTATTTAAGGGATAATCATTTTATATGCTCAAGATCTCTATAACTTAGTTATTGTATCGATCTAGTAATCAAAACATTAAATATTTCTCTTGACTCTTCAGGAAAAGGCTTAAGTTTAAAAAATTGTTCCTTTTCAATTCTCAAATATCTTGCTTTTAAATTTAAGTATGTATTCAATTTTTCTGGTTCATCAAGAAAGCTGTATGATTTATTATTTGATAGGTTTACTCGGGGTAACTTAAAAATGATATTTTTCAAGTCAATATCTTTAGTTTTTATTTCATCTGAAAAAAGTAATTCTGTTTTAAGCTGATCTTTTCGGTTAACATTTATTCTTATTGGAATCTTTTTCCTACCTTTATATTTAACTCTTCTAGGGCCATAAATTGCATCTTTATCATTCATTATTCCTCTAACTAAAATTCCACAATAAATATCTTTGTCATTTCCTAGACATATATCAAATCCACTCCAATGAGGATATTCTATGTTGTCTTGAAGTTGACGAGGATCTTCATGGATAAATATATCATCAATTCCATTTTTTTCGTCTATCATGTAAATTTCAATTTCTGCCAATCTAAACTTTTCCATTTCTCCATTATCATTTTCTCTTAAGATAGAGTAATTTAGAAAAGCTTTTTTTGCAATATCATCGTAAATTTTTTCTATATTAGATTTCATATCTTATATCCTTAAATATTTCATTAATTCTATAATTATTTTACTTATAATCCTACTCCAGATATCAGTTTCTCATACAAAAAATAAATTTTAGTACTCCATTAGTAATAGTACTTTCACTTACACAAAGGGGAAGTACCCCCGCCCTTGTTTATGAGCCTTAAGGTTTATTCAATATCCATCATCCAAGTCTTAAAGGACACACAATGAAAACTTTAACAAACCTAATCGAGAATGCAGCACAAGCAACAGTAGTAGCACCTAAACGTAACACAGTAAGAAGCTCATTAAGAGAGTGTAGAGGTTTAATCGCTAACAGTATCAATACAGCAGTAGGTGTAGTAAACGAGGGTCTAACAATAGCTAATGACATTGTATCAGCTGTTCCAATAATAGTACAAGGATCTAAAGAGGTTGTAACTCTTACAGGTTTATTTGCTAGAGCGATAGCACTAAACTCTATATTAACAGAAGATCAAATCGTACAATACGATAAGTTGTCTTCAGGTCAAAGACAAATACTACGAAGAAATCTTACTGAGAATGGTGGAGCAGCTGTAGTATCAGCACTTACTGAACTGTTTTCAGAAGAAGATTCTAGTAACAATGAAACAAATACAACACATGTAAATTAAAGGATAGCTAGAGATTTAGAATGTAATGGTACCACTTTAAGCTCGAAGGTAACACCTTCGAATATATGGGCCATACTCAGCCACATAAGCTCAATAAGTTTTTGCTAACCCAATATACGTTTTTACAATTAATACCTCAAATACACTGACAGAATCAATTTACAACACATATCAAAACATAGTTGCTACATATGTAGCCGACAATTAAAAAACAAAGGATAAATCATGTCAAAAATTAAAGATGCATTATTAATGCAAGAACAAAAAGAGTTTGAAATAGATTTAGGTTATGAAGAATGGCTATACGACCAGAATCAAGAGTTAAGTGAATCTGATATTAATAAGATGGAAGAGGAATTAGAAAATCCTTCTCCTTCAAACAATATACATTACCACTCAAATAAAGGAGAATCATTATGAAAACAGTTAACTACCCACTTGAAGTCGCAGTACAAAATGTGACATATCAGAATAAAGAAGCTTTAGTAGAAAGATATAAAGCAGTTTTAGAATCTAATAAAGATTTCATGAGAAAGTGTGATTATATTTGTTATTCAATATCAAGTATAAATACGAGAGTTAAAGCAATTGATGAAGAGCTTGAACATCTAATAGGTTTGAAAACAACACTGCAGGATGCACAGCAGATAGCACTAGAAGCTGGAGTAGAAGCATTTGATTATTACGGTATATCAAAACTTGAGGGAAGTGTGTTTAAGTCAATTACAGTATCTAAACCAATAGAATCTAATAAAAAGAGACTTGTTGTCTTAGATGAACAATCATTAATAGAAAATGGATTTTATAAAACTATAAAAGTATTAGATAAACAAAAGCTATTAGATGAATATGCTGATGGTACATATATAGATTTTATAAAACAACACACTAGATTAGAAAGTGTCTTTGAGAAGAAAAGAGCAAGCCTCATTATAAATAGGAGGGAAAATAATCAAGCCAGTCAAACAGACCATAGGTATCTCAAAACCTCTTAGGGTTAACGATACAACAATACGAGACACGTTTCAAGACCTTTCGTTTACTTGTTTAGCAACAATAGCCGATTGTCTTGAAAACTATACTTTGAGAGACAACACATAAGGAGTAAATATGAAAGTTGGATACGCAAGAGTGAGTTCAATTGGGCAAAACCTAGATTCACAGATCAAAGCATTAGAAGAAGCAGGTTGCCAAAAGATATTCCAGGAGAAGAAAAGTGGCTCAAAAATGAACAATCGTCCAGTGCTAAAGGAGGCACTGGACTTTGTACGTGAAAGTGATATATTTATAGTAACAAGGCTGGATAGATGTAGTAGATCTGTCGCTGATTTACATAAGATAATGAAAGAGTTAGAGGGAAAGAAAGTTGCATTTACAGCCACCAACCAAGACTTTGACACCACTACATCTACTGGAAAATTAGTAATTGGTCTACTATCCGTAGTTGCTGCATTTGAACTTGACCTGAGAGCAGAACGTCAAGCAGATGGAATTAAAGAAGCCAAAAGAAAAGGTGTTAAATTTGGACGAGAACCGAAGATGAGTAAATCAGATATCGTGGCAGCATTAAGATTAAAAGAATCAGGATTAACAAATCAGACTATTGCAGATAAGTTTAAAGTTGGGAGGAGTACTTTACTTAGGTGTTTTTCCAAATATCAAAATATATAAAGGTTATTGCTTCTTTTGCCGCTACTACTGCAATATCATCAAAGGTACTTGGAAAGCCAAAAGAGATGGCTGAATTAAAATACTGTCTTCGTTACCTATATCATACGATTGGGAGGTAAAAGAAAAGATATTAGACCATGAAAAGAACTATGCTCATATACTTGGAGTACTGACTGTAAGTAGTGCCAATATAACAAGATAATCTGATGGTATGGGAATTTGTGAGTTTAGTGAGTTAAAAGGAAAGGGAGGCTTACATTTTATGAATGCACGTGCTGAGACAAGGGCTTTAAAAAGAGCAATTGAAACTTTGTTTGGGAGTGTAATTAATTACTTTGTAGTTCAATATCTAAATTAATAGTGTAGTAAGTAGGATCCCCTACTTACTAAAAACTGATAGTATAAGAAGTAGCTTATCAATAAAAGTAAACTTAAATTTTAATATTTCACTCAATTTCAGGGATAATGTGACAATGTTATCACAATGTTTTGATAAAATTAATGGATATTATTAGGAGAAACCAAATGTCAAAAAGCATATTCAGGGATAATGTGACAATGTTATCACAATGTTTTGATAAAATTAATGGATATTATTAGGAGAAACCAAATGTCAAAAAGCATAAAAGAATACTCGGAAGAAAATGAGGCATATAGTGTACCGACTTCAATTAATTTAGCACCAACATCATCAATGGATATTTCATATTTATCTGAAGATGAACGGAAAGCTTTATTACTTGATTTCCAAAATGGATTACTTGATATCACTAAAAAAGCGCAAGAGTTAAATGTTGATTCCTCGGCTTTAAAAAAAACATTAGGAGATTTATCTCATACTGTGCAAGAGGTAGCAGAAAATGGAAATTCAGTCCAAGTTACTCATACACAAAATACAAGTATAGGTAGAACAGAAATAATAATGGGTAATACTCAGCAGGCGCAATCAGGAAAATTATCAAGAACGCAGTCTGGAGAAAAAGATTTTACTCCATATTACATTTTTGGAGTTATTATTGCGATCATAATAATTGCGGCAGTTTCGAGATAATAAATGAATACAAAGACAATTTCATTATCTGAAGACAGTAAATATGAAACTGTGATATCTGAATTAAACAGGTTTTTATCGAAATATGAAGATTGTTATATTGACTCACCTGAGTATAAAGATACAAAAAAAAGTATAGAACTATTTATGTCCAAATCAGAATATCTTTCTCAAACTGGGACAACTATGAATATTGAGAAGAAAATAAGTTTTAAAAACTCAATTATATTAATAGTTCTTTCATCTTCTCAAAAGATGAGCTTATTTAAAAAAATTAGAGAATTTATTATGGGAACAAAATAAGGGATTTTATGGCGAGATACTACAGAGGAAACTATAGAAGATCAAATAAAAGAAATATTGGTTTGGAACGTGCAAAACAGCATATTTTAGATGCAAAAAATCTTACACATGAGCTCGGTGGGACAGATCAAGATGTAAAAAAGTATTTATTTTCTTTATCAAAAAACCAATTAGAGCTAATCTTTGATGAATATGGGAATAAATATGGAGAAAGTGCACAAGAATATGCACAAAAGACAATTAATAAATGGCGTACAAATAAAGTTCAAATGAGTGGAACTGTTGCAGAAAGAATGTTTAATATACTTCCGCAACATATGCCTTTAAATAAAAAATACATGTTAACAGAGAGCCTTTGGGAGCATGTGAGCCCTTCATCTATTAAAACATATTGTATAGGAATAGATACTGATATAAACGATGTAGTGGAAGCAGTTAAGAGCTATTTGCACGAGATAGTTATAGAATATGCTATTCCAGAAGAAATGGAGAAAAGGTTTGAATGGTTATCTCAAGGAGATGTTCAAACAAAACAAAAATTACTTAATTATTTACGAGACCAAAATAAAAATTTTTTAGTAGAAACATTGAAAAATAAAATCCCAATACTAATAGACCACCTTAATAATAAAAATTCATACTTAACTACCTCTATTTCTCACAGTATCTCTGTCGGAAAACATGAAGTGAAAATTTATTTAGATAAGAATATTGATGGTATTGTTGAAGGTTTACCAGTAGAGGCTAAAAATGGTTCTGGATGGCTATGGATTATTTTAGCATTTGTAATTTTATTCTTTTACTTTAAAAATTAAATTGATTGAGACCTAATTTATTGAAATCCTTAATATTTATTTTATATATGTCAATACTTGTACATGGAAATTCATTCTCAAAATCAAAAAAGATACTAGTAAATAAAATTTATCACGATTACAAGGTTACTTTTTATTGTAATAATCCCTATGAAATTAAACAAGTCAAAGGTAAATACAAAACTCTTATTATTCAGGATGATAAGTACTATAGTCCTAGAAAACTATTCTATAAATCAGGAAAACCTAATACAAGAGCACAAAGAGTTGAATGGGAACATGTAATGCCTGCTCATAACTTCGGAAAGCATTTAGCTTGTTGGAAAAGTGGAGGAAGAAAAGCTTGTAGAAAAGATAAAACATTTAAAACTATGGAAGCTGATATGCATAACTTAGTTCCTGCAATCGGAGAAGTTAATGGAAATAGGTCAAACTATCGCTATGGAGCCAATAAGCCTAAAGCTACTCAATATGGCTCTTGTAATGTAGAAATAGATTTTAAAGCTAAGAGAGCCTACGTTAAAGATGATATAAAAGGTGACATTGCTCGAATATACTTTTATATGTCAGATAATTATGATGTGAAACTATCAAAACAAGAAATAAAGATGATGAGAGCTTGGAATAAATCAGACCCAGTTTCTAAATGGGAAATAATTAAAAATAAAAGAGTTGAAAAACTTCAAGGTAATAGAAATAAATTCATTCAATAAATTAAAAGCTTAGAAAGCTTCAGAATCTAGTGAATTTAGCAGTTGAACAGGCAATTCTGAAACAGCACAAAGTTTATTGGAAACTTACAACAAAGGGAAAAACAATGATTAAAAACTCCGTATTTAAAGCCATGTTACTAATACTCTTTTTCGTGCTTTCTACACATGCACAAAGTGATTTAAGTCCAAAACAAAAAGAACTAGTAAGGTCTGTTTTTAATGTTGATTTTGGTTATATAGATGAGAAACTTTATAATGATTTTTGGCAAGGTAAAAATACAAAAATTAATTCTAAAGATTTAGTTACGTTCAAAAAAATTTTGCTGTTTAGTCAAAAGCATCAACTACAAACTCAATTAGATGCTAAGAAATCAATAGCTTTAGAAAAGCCATATTTCTCTAAAACTTTGAAAAAAAGTTTAGCAGATATGAAAAAAATGAGTTACTATAAAACTGCATATGACAATACAATCAAATACATTGAACATGCAGCTTCTGGCGAACTCATGGTTGCTAATGGGCAAAAGTTTTATGTTAATATTGATGTGATAGAAAAAGTATTATCAGGATTAAATGCTTCCATTGAAAGAATAGAACTACTCTTTTCTAAAACTTGGAATCCTATTTTTAAAGAGAGAGTATTCAATAAAAACATTAATGTCCTTTGGCACTTACCTTTTAAAAAAGAAAAAGTAATAGTTGACAATTTAAATTCAACAACATATTCATCAATTATTGATTTGGATAATATTGTAAATGTAACTATAGTTGAAGGTAGTGAAAAAAGAAAGATTGATAAAATATCAACTAATAATTGTATAAAAGGAATATCATCTAAAGTAGGTAATTCAAAACCAATAATTGTTGAAAATAAATTTAGAGGGTATAAAAATTCTTCTACTTCATTTAAATTAAGTGATGCCAATGGAGGATTGTTTGTTGATGTAAAATGTATTTCATATAAAAAGACAATTCTTAGTTTAGTGACAATGAGTTCTAGTGCAATTGATGGTGGAAATATAATGGATTTAATTAGTAAGAATTTAAGATTAAAATAAATGAATGAAATCAACTGTTAGAAACCTAAAAATCTACCCTCTAGGCTCCATAAAATAACTTAGAAGACGATTCTTTTGATATTATGAAAAGCTTTATATGATGCTTTGATAACGAACTTATTATCATTCGTTTGTTTTTAAATTAAAATACATAGTAAACTAGTTATACTAATATTAATAAAATTTATGAAAAGAAAGGAGAGTATTGTTTTTAATAATCATTAGTAATTTAAAATCTTTATTCATTACATGGACAATTTTATTATTAGCTAATCAACTTTTCATTTTTGGAAGTTGTTTTGCTCCAAACTGTTTAGTTGCTGCACTTCCTCATACAGGAATTATTTCTTTAATCATTATTTATCTACTCAATAAACCCGAGGATAAAAGAACAGAAAAACAAAAAAAAGACGATTTTGAAGATGCTAAATTTATGAAAGAACTTGATAATGAAATCAAAAAAGAAGAGGAGGATATGGAAAAAAGAGATTCATATTTATTGTTAACTGTTTCTACAGTAATTGTAGCTATACTTATTCTTTTCGAATCTGTAAAATAAACTAAATAAACAGACCAATAGCTGTTTAATTACTTAGTATATTTTCCACTTCTTCACTTTAAAACTAAAACATCTTCCTTAAATATTTCAGTACCATGTGTACCAAACAAACTCTCATCTATAATTAAAAGTAAATTATATTTCTATTCTGTTTAGGTGTGTTAATTTCTTTTTATAAAGAATTTTATAATTTTATTTAGAGGGATACCTATTTGATAGTTTATTTAGAATCATATAACTCACATTAAATGTGTCACCCAACTGTACCTTAATAAAATAAATTAATTTGTGATGATAAAGAAGTATGTATATATAGTAGTTGTAGATTGGCGACCCCAGCAAGATTTGAACTTGCGTCCTCAGGAGGAAACCCTGATACTTAAAACCAGAAATATCTATACTTGATACAACGATTATTATCTAGTATCAACAATTGATAGTATCCTAAACAAAAGGAAGTGTAGGGGCTAGTAAGAAAAGTTAGTGATATGATTTGTGCTTTTTTCCTTTTAAATTCGAGTATACAGGACTTTGTCGTATTTTCTTTTAATATTTAAAAAGACTTTAATATTGGGGGCGAATAAAGAGATTAAATATTCACTTGGACAGACTAAGAGAAAAACTAAGAAAGATGTTAGATAGGTGTTTATTAAGAATTACTAGACATTCTCTGATTTATTCAGAAAATGTCTTTTTTAATTTATCAATATGTTCGATTTTATTTAAATCAAGTACATTTTTATGCACCATATGTTGATTCTTAAAATTTTGTGATATTGCAACTTTTATGATTTGAGTGTTAGTTGATATCTCATCCAAATTTGGTAAATTATTAGGATTTGTATTATCATTTACGACACAAATTATATGAGAGTACACTTTTTTGTCTATAGGTTGGTAGATCATTATGTCACTTTTTATAGAATTTTCATTTAATATATTTTTAACAAAATCTACTTCATGACCTTCTCCACAAGGGTCATTTGATAATATTAATACAATATTTTCTTTCCATAACTCAATATTATATTTAGAAGGTATTAACTCTTCTTCTTTAAAAAATATTGATACTATTTCATTAAAGAAAACTATGTTTTTAATACCAAAATCAAGATCGTTAAAGGTAAGACTTGACTTAGTGAATATATCATGATGAGCGAATAGGTTTATTTCATATCTCTTTGTTTTATTCAATTCTTGAAAATATTTAATGAATGATTTGTATTTAGTATGAAAAGTATTATATATGTAAATATGGGGTAATAGTTCTAACGCTGAATAAGGAAGCTCTTTTGCTAATTTAATATATCTTATGTAATTTTCTTTTTTGATTTTACTCTCAAGAATATTTCTATAAACATTTGCATATATATGTGCTTTCTGCCTTTCTTCATCATTGATAGATGCAGATAGAAGGGCATAATATTGATCTTCAGTAATTTTAAACATTTTTTCATATTCAATTTTTTCTTTTGTTGCTGTACCAGCTAGTAGGTGTTGGTGAAATTCATTAAAACTTTCTTGTCTTCTTTTTTCATAATAATTCATTCCTTTAGAGAGAACTGATTTATAATCACCACCTATGCCATCTGTTAATAAACCTGAAAGTTGCTCAAAAAGGTTTGGTGTATTTTTCATTTAGATTCCTAATTTTATTTATGACTATTATTTTTAAAAGAGTAATTATAATGAAATATTTAAAAAAATAAAAGAAACCGACACCTGTATAGTGTATATGGCTAAAAAAGATGAGGTGTTAAGCTGCTAATGTTCTTTAGCAGCTCTTTTAGTGGAGTGGTCGATTATACAAGTATCAATGAAGAGTTTTCCAAAATCCGTAAGGAGTAAGCTATAAGCAGTATGATAAACACTATCTCCTAATCTTTGGAGTCTCTCATTATTTTTCTTAAATTGATGGAACAAGGCATCATGAGGTTCCTTTACCCACATAGATTTTATTTCAGAATAATCAGTTAATCCCAAACGTGATAAGTTGTTAATATAAGCACTGAGGTTATCTCTATTATCAAATTTAACGCCATCACCAAAACCTACACCTTCGTCTAATAATGACACCTTTTTATAAAGTGATGTATATTCTTTTTGTAAAGTAATTGAACCATTAGCATAAATATCAAGAAAAGGTATATACCCATCTACAGATATATAATTTAATATTTTAGCTTCATCAGGGGTTAGCTGTTTAAGAATTTCAACAAAGGATGGATGCGTTTGAGCTGAAGTAGTCTTATCCATAGAGGAAGCTAAGAGGTTTGCATACAACTCTCTTAAATTGTTGTCATCACCAGCGTAACGTAAAGCTTCAAAAGCTGGACCTACTACATTTAATGGAGGAATGACAATATCTTCAGGAGGGGTATTTTTTAATTTATTATTTACATCTTCATCAACAAATTCATTAAATGCAGAGGCATTCCATACTTTTTTTCGTATAGGTTCTAATGCCATATTTAGTGCCATACCTACTGTTTGTAGAACTTTCCCAACTTCTTTAGCAGCAGGTTGTATTGCATCTTGATAGATAGGTATAACTTTGGCTAAGTTTGTGATGGAATCAATGGTATTATTGACTTTATTTTGATCTGTTTCTTCACTCACGTTCTTCCCTTTTATGAATAAATATTAGGGAGAGTATATTGAAAGAAGAATAAAGCAAATAATTAATATTTTAAAAACGGTTGCACACCAGACACAAACACTCAAACAACTGACTATATCAAACTTATTTATGATAAGCCTGACAGAATTTTATTATTCATACTACTAAATACCATAAATACAGCATTTCAATTTTGAAATAAAGTTTAAACTCTTAATTAATCATAATAAATGGAACCTTTATGTAACCAGGTTACATTGCGACTAAATTCGGTTCATGTCTTGTTTCTTTCAAGGTCTCGTTAATTTTAATATTTTCTAAATTACTATTTTTTAAAAATAAAGACTCTAACCTATCGTTCATTTTTAAACTTCGCTCCCTCTTTCGTCTCAATATACCATCGCTCCCTTTACTACTAAGATAGAATTTTTCGCTAGGACTTATATCAATAATATCAAATATTTGCCCTTTTTTAATATTGTTTGAAGAGTGTGACGAATTTATATATATTGAGTCTTCAATTTTCATAATATTTTTTTTAAATAAATATAATTTGTATTCATTATTTTCTTGAGTAACAGGGATATTACTAATCCAAGTCTTTTCATTAGTTAACTTATCAATAGTATCAATCCGTTTTACAATCCATTCTACTGTTTGTATAGCCCAAGAGTTTCCTATCGCCTTATATCTACTTGTATCTTTAGCTTTTGGTAATAATGTATAGTTATCAGGAAATCCCATTAACCTTTCACATTCAAGAGGAGTCAATCTCCTTATCTTATCATTTTGTGAAATATATAAAGAACCATTGTATGCAGCAGCATTACCATTCCATTTTGTACCATACGCGGAATACAAACAGTCCGTATAATCCCTAAAAACCTCTATTTTTTCATTTTTTATAAATCTTATATTATTAGAATCATTTTCACAATACTGTAATAAAGAAGTTTTTTTATTAACCTTCTTGGCATAAATATCATTTAAATTATTTAAAGTGACTTTCTGTTCTAAATTACATTTTTCGAATAAAAGTAACTCGGGGTTAATATCTGTATCCGTCGCAATTACATATAGTCTTTTTCTCTGCTGAGGAACACCAAAATACTTTGAATCTAAAACTCTCCAAGCAACATTTCTTTTTAATCCAAATAATACACCTGAACTAGTCCATTTCTTTACATTCTCAATTGGTTCTTTTAATCCTGCCAACCCAGCTATAAAACACCCAAAGGCATTAGTTTTGTCACGTAAAACACCTTCAACATTTTCCCACATAACAATAGATTTTTTTTGTCCATTTTTAGTTCTAATAAGGTCAATACTATCTGCAATATCTATGAATTTCAAAGTAAGTTGTCCTCTCTCATCAACTAATCCATTTTGCCAACCAGCCAATGAAAAAGCTTGACAAGGAGTTCCTCCACATAAAATTTCAGGTGCTTCAATTTTTTCATCTAAAATTAATTTAGAAAGATTGTTCATATCCCCATAATTTTTAATTGTAGGGTAATGATTAGAAAGCACAGCAGAAGGAAATTCTTCAATTTCTGAGAACCAAGATGCCTTTATATTTACAGAACCGAACGCTAATGTTGCAGCTTCAATACCAGAACAGACACTTCCAAATTTCATTTTAAACCTTTTTACTTTGTGGCATATTAACAGATTATACTTTAAGAACACTACAATTATACCTAATTTAAAGCCCCCCTAATAATTTCATTGCATATTGTAATTAAATCAATTAGCAAACCTAATTTTTTAATTGATTTAGACTCTCTCTCCATGTTGGTATGTCGTACCATCCACAGCCAATACAGCCTTTTTCTGCTTCTTTCCCAACTTTTGGTATATCATTATCCCATTCTTTACTTCCTGCATAAAAATATTCAATTCCGTAAATAATCCCTCTTTCATTTGTTTGAAAACATTTCCGACAGACCTCTCTCTTTTGCTGATTTCTTTGGTTATCCAATAATTGAAATTTACTAATAATTTCTTTATCAGTTAAGTCTTCATTATCTTCTTTTGTATCTGCATCCCATCTAATTTCAGAAAATTTGTGGTCTGGAATTAAACCATGAGTTGTTGTTTTTTTAGCTTCAAAAGCATTAATTGAACCAAGTAACTTAATTGCCTTCTTTTTAAAAGCACTACTCATAACTTCATACCCAGTAGTTCCTCCTTTGGGAACTGGAAGCAATAATATATGTGTAGATTTAGAAGAACCGTCTTTACCGACTTTATTTGTATCAGTAGCTAATGTATAACCAAATTCTTTAATGTCTTGTATTCTTCTTGCCCAATTTGGATTATTTGGCAAATCATTATCAACGCTGTTCCATTGCATATTCAAAAGAATGTCAAAAAAAGACTTGGTCGTAGTTTTGCCTGCCATTTCGTTATTCCACCTCTTTGTTTCTAATTCAATAAAGTTATTTGTATTTTCCACTGAAAAATATTGTTTTATTCCATTTAAATACTCAGCGAGTTCATTTTCCTTTTCAATAAACAACCCTGTTCTTCTATAATAATAAGGAACAGAACCCCTCCAAACAATACTTCCATTACTACAAATTTCTATATCAATATATTTCTCACTAGCTTTTCCATGCTCTCTAAATGAGATTATTTTAATATCGCTATCTAGTACTTTTTGAATATTTTCAACTATCATAATTATATTCCTTTATTATTAACTTAAATTAATCAATATTATAGCTATTAGTTTTTAAAAATAACGAACAGTTAATTTTAGAAGAAATAAATCAAATTATTGTTTTCAGAATAAGTTGAATTTTTAAGATAGTTATACTTATAATAGTTAGATAATCACAAATCTTATAACAATAAAATTACATTTGAAAAAGTTTACATTGGCATTTACACAAATTTCTAATTTAGTTAAGATTAAGAGTGTATAGATTCTAGCTAAGCACATTTAGCCTGTAAAATAAATTTGTGATCAATGACATTTTCATATTTTCCAGTAGTGATTAACTTAATTAATGATCATTCTACTTTGATGATATATTGCGATTTTCTTAAATACCTAATGACTCTTTTAATTTGCTCTTCCATTCAAGAATATCGTACCAAGGACATCCTTCACACCCAGATTCATCATCAATTGAACTTCCGGCCCAGTTTTCATTGCCTTTATAATACCATCTAATTCCCATGAAAATGCCCCTCTTTTTTTCAAATTTACATCTATCACATTCTCTTGATTTTAGTAAGTTTGTTTGATTATCCAAAAGTTGAAACTTCTTTTTTATTTCAGAATCAGACATTTCATCACTGTTGTTACTTTCTTTCTTGGTCCATCTTTGAGATGGAAATTTATGGTCAATAACTAATCCAGCTCGTGTTTTTATTCTTTCAAAAACACATTCTTTCCTATTTAACAAGGTGCATATTCTTAGATCAAGCTTTTTGGATATGGGGTTTCTAAATTGTATTTTTTGCTGATCTTTTGTAATATCTGTCATTATTAAAATATCGTGGAAAGTTTTTTTACTACAGTTATCACAATGTTTAGTTTTTGTTGCTACAAAAAAACCTTGTGTTTTTATGTCTTTAATACGTGCGGAAGATTGTGGGTTGACTTTTGCTACGGGACCACAAACTTTACATTCCCATTCTCCAGAAAACAATGCTTCAAAGACTTTATAAGTTTGAGTAGTATGTTTTTTCCACTTTTTTTTAGCTTCATCTTTCCATAATACTCTTTTACTAGGTTCCAACTTATTATAAGAATCTTCAATTTTTTCTTTAACTTCTTCAACACTGATTTCATATCCCTGTTTCTCTCCTAATAAAGGCAACACACCATCCCAAACATAATCACCATAAGTAAAAGTTACACTAATAAATTTGTCTGATGTTTTACTTATATCGAATTCTTCACCAATCACATACTTCATAAATTTTCCTAATATTATTTTATAAATATAAGCTTATCAAAACTTTGAATAAATAGACGTGAAACATCTATTTATTATTTAAATTAAAATTCATGCGCTAGAATACATACGTATAAAAAAGCCAGTTACTATATTAATACTATTAATCTAACCAAGTTATTCAAATGAGAAAGTTGAAATCATTTTATTTAGAACTAACAAAAACTAAATAAGTATGTAAAATACCAATTTTAAATAATAATTTAGTGAATTTATAATTAATGCATGATACAGTAAATTTTAGAGCATATTTTAATGATTGTTTATAAGTTAAAGATGGTTACTATACAAAATCATTGCTAAACGAATTATTGAATGTATAGATAAGGAGAAATTACCCCAAAAGTTTTAATATAATATAACTAAATGTGAATATGTTTTGTTGTGGTTGACTATTTCCTTAAGAACTTAAAACAACCATTATCTCCTATTAAAAATGACATCATTCTATTGTACACACTTGATTAAGTTGCTAGTTATAACATTTTATAAATATATTAGTAATCTACTGTATCTTTTGTTACATTAGAAGTTACATAAAATAAAAATAGTCTTCTATTCATTTAATTATAGGACTATTCAATTCTCCACATCACTACATATCATCCTTAATTAACTTAAGTGCTAAATCAGCACCTGGATAATCTGCTGTAAAATAAATAACACCTATAAACATAAGTACTGTAGCTATATAAATGATTGAATACGAAATGATATGTTGGGGTTTCATATTATAGTTAACATCCACATTGAGTTTTTTTCTATTTTTTACTTCAAAAAACAACTCTATACTTCCTATTACTATTACCAATAACAAAACCCATATCTCAAATAAATAAACTAAATAACCAGCACCTGCTAATCCCAGTGATAAAATTACAATACCAAGATTACTGTTAAGTGAGAAAGCAATAGACTTTAGTACTCTTCCTCCATCTAATGGACTTATAGGAACTAAATTAAATAAGTTTAACAATGCCATAAATGAAGCCAATCCAACGGCCAAGCTTGATTCAAAAATTACACCATAAACCAAAAAAGGAAGAAGTAATATTAACCCATACCAAGGTCCCATAAGAGAAACATATACTTCTTCTGTTCTGCTTCTAAAATTTCGACTCGGTACTGCAGCACCGCCTAAAAATGGTATTAAATATATACCTTTAGTTTTAATTCCACATTTCTTCATAGCTGTGATATGACCATATTCATGAAATACAATAGCCCCCAATAATATAGCTGCAAACTCCCAAGTAAACAGATAAGAATAAGCTATCATTGAACCAGAAGCCAAAGCAATTTTAATTAGTTTTGCTGATTTGAAAAATTTCAACAAAATAGGTGATATTTTAATGATGAATGCGATTAATCCGATATTTTTAAACATAAATTTAATTC
>Ga0209707_1000620_pt1 | contig 20930 bp, 20 predicted proteins | sample EN4Hudsemesocosm_FD_184630 | JGI IMG/M metagenome (GOLD analysis project Ga0209707, IMG submission 184630) | Methane-oxidizing microbial communities from mesocosms in the Hudson Canyon - EN4B Hudson Canyon (SPAdes) (version 2) | ecosystem: Environmental > Aquatic > Marine > Cold seeps | place... | reverse complement strand
CGCACACTGCGCTTGATGAACGGACTTTACGTTCAAACCCATGCACCGATGCTACGTGTTGCTGGCCCTTATGGCTTATTATCATCTAAACAACTGCGTATGCTGGCTCATGTTGCTAGAAAATACGACAAAAGCTACGCCCACATTACTACCCGCCAAAATATTCAATTTAACTGGCCTGATTTAAAGGATGTGCCTGATATTTTAGAGGATTTGGCCAGTGTTCAAATGCATGCCATCCAAACTAGCGGTAACTGCTTACGTAACACTACAACAGATCATTTGGCAGGCGTTGCTACCGACGAACTAGAAGACCCTAGACCGTATTGTGAAATCATCCGTCAATGGACTATTTTGCACCCAGAATTCGCTTATTTACCTCGTAAATTTAAAATTGCTGTCAGCGGTACAGAACAAGACCGTGCAGCAACTCAATTACATGATATAGGCGTGCACATCGTTAAAAATGAAGCGGGTGAAACAGGCTTTAGAATTCTTGTTGGCGGCGGCCTGGGAAGAACACCTGTAATAGGTAAAGTCATTCGCCCTTTTCTGGAAAAGAAACATCTTCTATCCTACTTGGAAGCCATTGTTCGCGTCTACAACCTGAATGGTCGCCGTGATAACAAATATAAAGCACGTATCAAAATTCTGGTTAGAGAAAGCGGCATTGAAAAAATGACCGAATGGGTTGAAGCCGAATGGCAACAAATCAAAGACGGCATGGAAGTCAGTGATGAACGTTTTGCAGAAGTACAAGCACATTTCACCCCACCAGCTTACGACAAAAGTGCCAATCAAGATACTTCACTTGATACCAACAAAGCTCAATCATCTGCTTTTGCTACATGGCTAAAATACAATACTACTGAGCATAAAACACCTGGCTATAAAGCGGCATTTGTTTCTCTTAAAGCACCAGACTCACCTCCCGGCGACATTACTGACAAGCAACTGGACGAAATCGCTAGCCTGGCAGACCAGTATAGTTTTGGCGAAATAAGAACCACTCATAGACAAAATATGGTTTTGGCTGATATCAAACAAGCCGAATTGTTTGAGTTATGGCAGAAACTTGATGCCTTGTCACTTGCAACACCTAATATAGGTACGGCAACTGATATGATTTGCTGTCCAGGACTAGATTTTTGTGCACTTGCAAATGCGGGTTCAATTGGCATTGCCAAAGAAATCAACGAAGCCTTAGATGATTTAGACTACTTACATGACATAGGCGATTTAAAAATCAATATGTCTGGCTGTATGAATGGTTGCGCCCATCAAAGTGTGGGTCATATAGGCATCTTAGGGGTGGATAAAAAAGGGGTAGAGTGGTACCAACTAACCTTAGGCGGCTCATCTGAAAATGAAGCAGCTCTTGGCGAGAGATTAGGCCCGGCAGTTGCCAAAGATCAAGTTACTAAGGCAGTGACTCAAATTTTAGATGTTTATATTGCCCAACGCCAGGATGAAGAGATTTTCTTAGATACCGTAAAACGTATAGGCATTAACCCATTTCAACAAGCAATCTATTAAGGCCCAGCCATGAAAATAATTAAAGACAAACAAATTATAGAAGATAGCTGGCGCCATATTGCTGATGATGAAAAAATGACTAATGGTGACATTACCGTTTCTTTAGCACGCTGGAATAAAGAAAAAGACGTACTGGCTAATCATCAGGGAAATATTGGCATCAGAATAGCGCCAGCAGAAGATGTAGCTGAAATTGCTGATGATTTAAAAAATATCAGCCTAGTAGCCGTAGAATTACCTGCATTTACCGATGGCCGAGCTTTTACTCATGCTCGCTTATTAAGAAGTCGTTACGGATACCAAGGTGAAATACGCGCCATAGGCAATTACATGGCTGACCAGGCATTTTATTTGCACCGTGTAGGTGTTAATGCCTTTGAGCTGGAAAATGAAGCAGAATTATCGACAGCACTTTCTACGCTGAACGATTTTACTGTTAAATACCAGTCATCTACTAACTAAAATAATATCTGTCTTTGTAGGGTGGAAAAGCGACAGCGCATTCCACCTTACACCTTCAGCCAGTCACCAGCACCAAAAATAAACGTCAGAAAACCTCAATGGAATCGATCGTTTATTCTCAACCACCTCATACAAATGTCGGAAAACGCTAGCGCTATTCCAACCTACGATTACTCGATACCCTGGGTTTGCATTCCTGATTCGGGGGAAGCTTGAATAGGCTGTTTATTTAACAGCTTATCAAACCCTACTTCACTCGCTTTCATCTTTGCCGTTCCTTGCTGTACCAATGCCAGACCTTCTTTTAGGTTTTTTTCGCCCCGTTCAATCTGATCCTTGCCTTGAGCTATTAACTCAGTACCTTCTTCAAACTGCTCATTCCCCTCACTCCAGGTATCACCTAATACTTTACTACTTTCACTGTGCTGCAACATTGGGTTGACCATGCTAGGCGTAGTGGAGCAGGCTGATACAATCAATGGCAGGGTGACAGCACTGATTATTGCAAATAATTTATTCACTTTACTCTCCCGAAACTCGCTATTTAACATCAAAAACCAAAACCTTTTGCCTTATATTAACAGCGTTTAATTAACCTAAGCTTAACAATAAACTACCGAATGACGCTGGCACTTACCCAGGCTATTCGCATAAAAAAAGCCAGAGCGACTGGCGTCCCCCTGGCTTTTAACTTCAAATGAAACTTAGGGAGCTGGAAAAAAATCCTGCCCAAATATCGGGCAATTATTTCTTTCCAGCGCCCTTACTTTTATCTACTCAGTATACTCAAACCTTTCAATAAAGTGAGTGCTTCATGCAATGCATAATCACGAACATCTAAAGCCTCTTTATCTTCTTCCTTATCAAGTGAACCTTCTGTTTTATCTTTTCCATTTCCATTTTCCAAATGATGAGACAAATCAGCTTCTTTTACGGGTTTGAAGCTAATACCTTCCAATGATTCCAACTTCACCCTGGCCAGAGCAACATCGGGCTCTATACCTTCAGCTTGAATAGATCTGCCTAGAGGCGTGTAATATCGTGCCGTTGTTAATTTAACTGCTGCTTTTCCACCTGCTGGCAAAATGGTTTGAACAGAGCCTTTACCAAAAGATTTTTCACCCATAATAATGGCTCGCTTATGGTCTTGCAGCGCTCCAGCAACAATTTCTGACGCCGATGCAGATCCTGCATTAATTAATACCACTAAAGGGATTCCATTAATTTCATCACCTGGCGCGGCATTAAAACGCATTTCTGAATTTTTAATTCGACCTTCCGTGTAAACAATCAATCCTTTTTCCAGGAAAGCATCACTCACTTCTACCGCAGCATTTAAAACACCACCGGGGTTATTTCTTAAATCCAGAACCAATCCTTTCAACTCGGCTTTATTTTCTTTTTTCAATTCAGCAATAGCCTCAATAACTCCCTGCCCTGTTCTGGACTGAAAGCTACTGATCCGAAGATAACCATAATCGGGCTCAAGTATTTTGTTTCTTACACTTTTTACTTTGATAATGGCTCTAGTAATATTGATTTTTAACGGCTTTTCTTCACCCTCTCTAATCACTGTAAGCAAAATATCACTGCCTGGCTTTCCTCGCATGATTTTAACAGCATCAGACAAAGTCATGCCTTTAACAGGCTTTTCATCCAAACGAACGACCAGGTCACCCGCTTTCATGCCCGCACGTTGAGCCGGTGTATCATCTATAGGCGAAACAACTTTAACAAAGCCATTCTCCATCGTCACTTCTATCCCCAAGCCACCAAACTGCCCGGTAGTCCCTTCTCTCAAATCCTTATATTGCTCAACATTCAGATAAGCTGAATGAGGATCCAGACCTGCAAGCATGCCTTTAATCGCATCTTCCAATAACTTCTTATCTGAAACAGGCTCTACATAATCCCTTTTAATGCGACCAAAAACTTCAGTAAAAGCTCTTAATTCCTCATAAGGCAATGCAATTAATTCTTCTGAATCTATCCCTGCCTGCTTTTCTGAATTGCGACTATTATCATTTCCCGCAACAATAAGAGCATTATCAGTTCCAGTAATAACACGACCGCTATCACGATCGGCAATAACAGTACCACCAATGCTCAAAAGAACACCCAACATGATACCCAGCAATAAAATCAGACTATTTTTCTTTTTCAGCATACGCTTTAGTACTCCAACGCTTTGTTAATAGATATATGAATATGCACAAAAACTTGACCAGCAGTTCCTATCCAACTTTTCCATGCCGAATCTTTCGACACCATTTGACCGGATTTACCGGCTTACCCTTTTTTCTAATTCCAAAATATAAACCAGCATCTAATCGCCCTCCACTAAGCCCTACTGTTGAAATTACAGTGCCCGCTTCAACCCAATCACCTTTAGCTTTATATAAACTTTGATTAAATGCATATAAAGTCATAAAACCTTTATCGTGCTTAATAATAGTCAACAATCCATATCCTCGCAACCAATCAGCATAAACAACCTGCCCCCTGGTAACGGCTCGAACTTCCTGCCCCTCTTTAGCCTTAATCAAAACCCCGTCCCAACGACTATCAGAGCGTCGAGCGCCAAATTTCTTTACCAGCCTACCTTTAACAGGCCATGGCAATGCACCTTTTAATTTAACAAATTCTTTTACAACTCCCTCGTCAAAAGGAAAATCATCTCCAGCCTGCTCTAGCATCTCGATCAAAGACGCTAATTTTTTTTCACTGCGCTTAAATTGTGTTAATTGTTGCTTTTTAGATTGAAATTGCCGCTTTATTTTAGCCAGCACGGCCTTACGCTCAGCCTTGGCCTGCAACAAAACCGATTGTCCTTGCTTCTTTTCGCTAAATTTTTGCTCTAATAGCGCGGCATCTTGACGACTTTGTTGTTCTAGCCTACTTAAAACCAGTAAATCCTGATTAATTACTGAAATTTTCTTTAATCTCGACTTATTCAAATAATCATAATAAACCATCACTCGACCTGACAACGAAGGATCTTGCTGGTTCAACATTAATTTTAGCTTTTCATTCTTTCCCATCCCGTAAGCCGCTTTTACCTGAGTTTCCAACCCCTGCTTTTGAGATTTTATTTCTTTCTGTTTGGCATTTCGTTGCTGCCTGTTTTTATCCAGAGCCTGTTTAAGCTCATTAATTTTCAACTCCAGACTAGCTAACTGACTGACACTTTCCCCATACTGAGTCTCTATTTTCTTCAGCTCAACATGCAAAGATTGTTTATGCGCTTTTAAATCATGAACAGCTTTAGAAGTTTGCTTTATCTTTACCTTTAAGCCCGACAGCTCTTTAGTTTTATTTTCAACATCGCCCGCCATTGAATTCCAGCAAAGCAGGAATCCAAAAAGAGCAAATAAAAGAGTGTTAAATTTCATGCCAAAGGATAGACGAACATTTAAAGTCAATTAACTATAGTAACCCTAAAAGATACCAGCAAAATAGCCCCAAGGACGTTATCACGCCCTTGGGGCCTCGCTAGTTCAATTAAATAAGAGATTTTCCTGTCATCTCAACAGGCTGATCCACACCCAAAATATTGAGCATAGTGGGTGCCAGGTCAGACAAAGCCCCCCCATCAGCCAAAGCTGTTGAACCACCTACATGAACAAGAGGAACTAGGTTAGTTGTATGCGCAGTATGAGGCTGCCCAGTTCCTTCACCCACCATTTGTTCAATATTACCGTGGTCAGCCGTTATTAACATTTGCCCATCCACTTCTTTCAATGCATCAACTAACTGCTGCAATGATGAATCAATAGTTTCCACAGCAATAACTGCAGCGTCTATCACCCCAGTATGCCCAACCATATCGCAATTAGCATAATTACAAATGATAACGTCATATTCGCCACCTTTGATAGCACCAACCAGATGATCAGTAACTTCTGCCGCACTCATTTCAGGCTGCAAATCATAAGTTTTAACTTTCGGCGAAGGTACTAAAATCCTATCTTCATTCTCAAAAGGCTCATCTCTGCCACCATTTAAAAAGAATGTAACATGGGCATATTTTTCAGTTTCAGCCAATCGTAACTGTTTCATTCCTGCCAGGCTCACCACTTCACCAATACCATTTTTCACATCCACAGACGGGTAGGCAATCTGATAATCAAAATCCTGATGATATTGAGTTAAGGTTGCATAATAACCTCGGTGAGGTTCACAGCCACGCTCAAAACCATCAAAATCAACTTCGGTCAATGCACGTGAAATCTCTCTCGCTCTATCAGCACGAAAATTCATAAAAACGACTGAATCTTCAGGATCAAGTACGATGACCTGTCCATTCTCATCCAATACACTGGTAGGCAATACAAATTCATCGGTTTCGTCTCTGGCGTAAGCCTGTTCCAAACCTTCTGCTGCCGATTTTACTTTATGCTCTGTTTCACCTTTAGCAATTGAGGCATGGGCAACTTCAACCCTTTCCCAGCGGTTATCTCTATCCATCGCATAAAACCGTCCAGTAATAGAAGCAATTTGTCCCGCACCCAACTCTGAAAACTTTTCATCCATCAACTGAATAGAGCTTGCTGCACTTTTTGGTGGCACATCACGCCCATCCAAAAAAGCATGCAAATAGACTTTCTTCAGTCCACGCTTAACAGCCAACTCAATCATGGCTGCAATTTGTAATTCATGACTATGCACGCCACCAGGAGACAACAAGCCCATAACATGAAGGGCTTTATCTTTTTCTATTGCCTGATCAACCGCTTCACACAAGACTTTATTAGAAAAAAAGCTTCCTTCTTTAATTGCAGCACTGACTTTAGATAGCTCTTGTCGCATTAAACGACCACTACCAATATGTAAATGACCGACTTCAGAATTACCCATTTGTTGATCAGGTAAGCCCACCGAATCACCAGCACAATCGAGCAAAGTCGTTGGGTAGTCTTTCTGCAACTGATTCCAACAAGGTGTATTTGCCATAGCAATAGCATTATTGGTTTGTTCTTCCCTATACCCGAACCCATCAAGAATTAATAAAACTAATGGTTTTGGTCGATTTATCATGACTTTTACACTCCACTGCACCCATTAACAAATATTAATAGGTTGATAATAATTAAAAAAATTGGTCATAACTACTCAGCCTATATTATTCTGTAGGTATAGGGTGTTGATTTATCAGGCTTCTGCAACAGGACGTTGCAGCAGAGCTTACAGGGGCATATATTTGCTCCTGCAATTTCTGCATTCACCACGTCCATGTGGCTTACGTATTTACGCGCCCTTATAAATCAAGACCCTATACCTTCAGTCCTAAATTCACTGAGTAGCTATAAATGGTCTTACATAAAAATTAAACATTAAGTCTCTCAGCCAACCCTTTAACATGTACACATTAAAATGTTATTATTTACAACAACACGAATACTTAAGTAAAAAAGACAGCATCTTCAGCAATTTAACAGCTATATTTACAAGTTTTTATTTTGTTCGCTGAGCTAATAGACTAAAATAGTTCGCTTATACTAATACACGTTGGCACTTTATGTGTATAAATAATTCTCATGACCTTGTATTTTATTTATTAAATCCCGGCCATAAGCTGTAACAAATCAAAGGTTTATACATATGGAAAACAGCAGGGAAACTAGTCTTTATAATGATGCAGATATCAATCGCGCTGCACGTTGCTTAAAGGCAATGTCACACCCCTTACGCCTAAAGATTCTTTGTGTTTTAGGCACTGAATCAATCAGCGTCCAAGATATAGTTGAACAAGTGGGTACTAGTCAAAGTAACATTTCACAACATTTAGCTATCCTTAGAGAAAAAGATATACTCGGTTATAAAAAAGAAGCTAATCGTGTTTATTACTACATTGACGACAAACGTATGCTACAACTTATCAGCATGATGCGAGATGTCTTTTGCACATCGTGCTAACCCCCTAATAACTAAAAAATCTTTACAATGGATCAATATATAGAATTTGTCACCAACCATTACTTGCTTTCTCTGGCTCTTGTTGTGGTTGCTTACCTGTTAATTCAAGAACTTGTTGAAAGCACATTCAATAAATACGAAGGACTATCTCCTTTACTTGTTGTTACCAAAATGAATAACACGGAAACCGTGGTAATTGATGTTCGAGACCCGCATGACTATATTAAAGGTCACATAGAAAATTCAATCAACATCCCTTTAGCCAAGCTTTCAGAAAAACTAGATTCTATAGAAAAATCTAAACCTATTATTGTTGTTTGTCAGACAGGAACACGCAGTGTGCCAGCCTGTAAAACATTATGCAAAGCTAATTTTGAACATGTTTTCAATATGACTGGCGGCATGCAATCATGGGAAGATAACAATTTTCCAAAGAAAATAACCAGTAAGAACAAAGACTAATTTTTACCATAAACCCTTTACTTTTCATACATAATCAAGATCATGGCAGAACAAAATACAACGGAAGAAAAGCAATTCTCAATCCAAAAAATATTTACTAAAGATATCTCTTTTGAAACCCCAAATTCACCTAAAATTTTTACTGAAAAATGGGAACCCACTGTAGATTTCAACCTTGGAACAAATGTAGAGACGCTTGAAGATGCATTGTTTGAAGTGTCATTATCTGTAACTGTCACGGTTAAATGTAAAGAAAGTACAGCTTATTTGGTTGAAGTTACTCAATCAGGCATTTTCTCACTAGCAGGTTTCTCTGAGCAAGAGATGGGACCTATGGTCGGTAGCTTTTGTCCAAATATTTTATTCCCATATGCAAGAGAGGTTGTATCTGATCTTGTGGCTAAAGGTGGTTTTCCACAATTACTACTTGCCCCTGTGAATTTTGACGCCTTATATGCTCAACATTTACAACAAGCACAGCAAGCACAAGCACCAAGCTCAAACACTGTAAATTAATGACGCCATCAATCAGCGTCCTGGGCGCTGGCTCATGGGGAACTGCGCTTGCAATACAGGCAGCCAGAAATGGTTGCCGCACCCTTCTGTGGGGACATAATCCTGAGCATATGGCGGCTTTATCCACTGATAGAGAGAACGCACACTATTTGCCAGGCTTAGCCCTCCCAGAAAACCTTGCTACCACTGACAAATTAGAAGAAGCTGTTAATTTCAGCTCACTAATCTTGATTTCAGTACCCAGCCATGCTTTTGCCGATACTCTAAAAAAAATAAAACCCTTTATCAGCGATGACACTGAAATTGCCTGGGCTACCAAGGGCTTTAATCCTGAAGATGGTGCTTTATTAAATAAGATTGTTGAACAGACTTTTTCTGATAAAATCCATACCGCAGTGTTATCAGGGCCCACTTTTGCAAAAGAAGTCGCAACCGGCTTACCCACGGCAATCACCATCGCTTCTGCTACTCCGGAATTTTCTGAGAAAATAGCTAATATACTTCACAACCACTGCCTTAGAGCTTATACCAGCAACGATATTATCGGCGTTCAAGTCGGCGGTGCGGTAAAAAATGCTCTTGCTATTGCTGCAGGCATTGCTGATGGGCTTGGTTATGGCGCAAATACCCGAGCAGCTTTAATTACTCGGGGATTACAAGAAATCATCCGCCTTGGTACCAAACTCGGTGGACAGACTGATACCTTTATGGGGCTTGCAGGGCTAGGTGATCTCATTCTCACTTGCACCGACAACCAATCAAGAAATCGTCGCCTGGGAATCGCTTTAGGTGAAGGAAAAGATCAGGAAATTGCGCTTAAGTATATTGGACAAGAAGTTGAGGGGATTTCAGCAGCAAAAGAAACCTACTTACTTTCTGTTAAGCATAATATCGAAATGCCAATTATTGAACAGACTTATAAAGTTTTATATCAGAACCTGGCACCTCGCACAGCTGTTCAAAACCTTTTGGCTAGAGATCAAAAATCTGAGTATTAACGCCTTTTTCTTGGAGTTAAAGCGAATTTCTTATCATCCCTTGTTTTGCCCACGCCCTCAATACTGTTGAGCCAAAACAAGGCCTGATTCCTTGCCTAAGCTAGACATACCAGGAAGTGAGGTTTCAACCTCGCCTGAAACTTATAAGGCTAAAAAGCCTCAGCACTACCCCCTCCCAAGCCTTCTTGGCTAAAGAAATATAGAAACCTTATTAACACATCTATACGAGTACAAGCCTACAATTCTTGTAACTACTTTGCATATATTTTTCTGTGGCTATAGGGTGTTGAATTATAAGGCTTCTACAACAGGACGTTGCAGCAGAGCTTACATTGGATGTATTTACGCGTCCTTATAAATCAATATCCTATGCCTTCAGTCCTAAATTCGCCGAGTAATCACCAACCCTTTAAAAAACGGTGGATTACGCTATCGCTTATCCACCCTACTGGGTCCGCTTCTAAATAAAAATCAATTTTATTTTAAAAAAAACTTTGCTAAATAAAAAATTTGTATTAATATTAAATTAACGCTTATTTTTTATGTAGTTATAAACTTATCTTAAAGTAAGCTATAACGAAAGCAAATAAAGGAAAGACCATGTTACATATTGTCAGCAACTTCCCCATCTCACCTTCATTTATAGAAAACACACACTCGGGTGATACCATTATTTTTACCGACAATGCTATTTTTGCGGTAAAACAAAATAATTTAGAGACGACATTAACCCAAAAAGCCTTTAGCCATATTAATGTATGCGTTCGTAAAGCGGATTTGTTGATTAAAAACATTTCAAATAGCGAGTTATTACGCGGCGTAACAATAATTGATGAAACGCAATACCTTAATGCCACATCAGAAGACTTTGCGATCAAATCGTGTAATTAATAACTCCCTCATTACCGATTTAATATATCTAGCCTATTTCTTAAACGTATGGCCTTATTAGGCATTATGAGGTATGGGTGTAGAAATTATGTAGAAGTGCTCCTAGAGGGGAAGCTAGGAGCTTGTCCGAGAATAGAAATCGTCGCGAGGGAAAGCCCTTTTGAGGCAGTTTTTTTATTCATTTGAGGCGAATAGTTGCGCTATTTAATGAGAATAAACGGAAAAAATGGCCAAAAGGGCTTTTTCCGCAGCAGATTTTCTATTCTCGAACAGGCTCCTAGTACCTTAAGTCGTGACATCCACCCAACCACAAGCAACAAGGGGTCGTCACTTTATATTTGGGGCGCAGGCTTTAGCCTGCTTTTTTTTACCAGAAAAATACAGAACAAATACAGCAAGTTAAAATTTGTTACTTAGAAGAAAGAGTATTTGTTTCGGGCTTACCTTTAAATATCTCATGATAGAATAGCTTGCATATAATAGTTATATAAACTTTTTCAGCAACTACTCAGCGGTAGGTATAGGCGGTTGATTTATCAGGCTTGAAGTAAAAGTTTATATTTGCTCCTGAATCGCTACATTCAACTCCAAATTGCAGGATGAGGGACTTTAAGATCTTCTGCTCTTGATACTTTCCCTAGCAAGCGTACAACATAGCTCATTCATATGAAAAACAAATACACTACATTTAAATCAGCTTTAGGCTATGAGGGTAAAGTATTTGCTCTGTATAAGTACCAAATAGAGACTCAAACCAAATTATTACACAAGATAAAATCTATCTTACCTGAGCACTTATCTGAACACGTTCACTATTGCGTTTTGAACAACAAAAAGCTTTCCCTTTATACTGATTCAGCCATTTGGTCATCACAACTACGCTTTTATCATCAAACTATTCTTCAGGCACTATCAAGTAGCCATAGCGGTGTTATTGAAACACTGCAGATAAAAATCATTCCACAAACGATTAAACAAGAGAATCCAGCAGAAAAGAAAAGTAAGGCCCTTCCATCGCCTGAAAATATTGACTTTATATTACAGCAGGCCGAACAGCAGGAAGATGATACGCTGAAAAGCGCGTTACTTAAATTGGGACGTACTTTTAAAAAGAAATCTAAAGCGCAATAAAAAGGTACACGATAATTTATTATACACGCTATAACAGGACGTTATTACAGAGTGTATCAGGCCTAGTTAGCACCTTTATAAATAATCTTGTACCTTAATACTTTATAGCTGCATCCGCTTATTCTTCCTCAGCAGAGGAAGGAATTGAACGCATAAATGTTATGGGCGCTTCTTCTTCACCGTCAAATGACACCATTTCCCATGCCTCTTTATTTTCCAGCAAAGCAAGTAAAAGCTTATTATTCAGAGCATGCCCTGATTTAAAGCCCTTAAACTCACCTATCAGGCTATGCCCTAATAAGTATAAATCACCAATAGCATCCAGAATTTTATGCTTTACAAACTCATCAGCATAACGAAGGCCATCTTCATTTATCACCTTGTCATCATCAACCACAATAGCATTGTCCAGGCTTCCACCCAGAGCCAGATTATTTTCCCTTAAAAACTCTATATCTTTCATAAAGCCAAAGGTTCTTGCTCGACTCACTTCTTTTACAAAAGTAGTCGAAGAAAAATCCATCACTGATGTTTTTAAATGATCAGGAAATGCAGGATGATCAAAATCAATGGTAAATGTTACTTTAAAACCTTCGAATGGTTCAAAAGCGGCCCATTTATCACCCTCTTCAACTCGAATAGGCTTTTTTATTCTTATATACTGCTTAGGTGCATCTTGTTCAAATACACCAGCTGACTGCAATAAAAACACAAAGGGGCCAGCACTGCCATCCATAATAGGCACTTCTGCCGCACTGACATCAACAATTGCATTATCAATCCCAAGACCAGCAAGAGCAGATAATAAATGTTCAATAGTCGCAACTTTAACTCCGTCTTTGACCAAGGTCGTGGACAGCATGGTTTCACCCACATTTTCTGGAATTGCGTCAATAACAACTGGCTCATCCAGATCAACACGACGAAAACGTATACCTGTGTCTGGCTCTGCCGGGTGCAGGGTCAAATAAACCTTATCACCACTGTGCAACCCAACTCCTGTTGCTCTAATTGTATTTTTTAGTGTTCTTTGCTTAATCATATAATGCTATTGAAAAAAAACTGATTGCTGATTTTACCATACTTCCAATAAACAGTCTTAATCAGCCTGGCGTCTCAAGAATGCAGGAACATCAAGATAATCTAGATCAACATCACCCTTAGGTTGGGCTCCAAAACGAGTTTCTCTACTTTCTTGCTTACTTTGTCTGATAACGGTTGGTTTATCCAACACATCATAATTAACATCACCCGTCGCAGCTTTTTGTACAACCAGCTTCACAGGCGAATTGACTGCGGCAACTTTATCACCCATCCCCGTAGCAACAACGGTAACTTTAATTTCATCACCCATATCAGCATTGCTTGCCATTCCGATTTTCATATCGGCATCTTCTGAAGCAAAAGCATGCATGATGCTACCGATTTCATCAAATTCTGTTAAGTCCATATCAGCTGCTGTGACATTAACCAAAATACCTTTAGCACCTTGTAAATTAATATCTTCTAATAATGGACAAGCAATTGCTTTTTCTGCTGCTTCTCTAGCGCGGTTTTCACCTGAAGCAGAGCCTGAGCCCATAATTGCAGCCCCCATATTAGTCATCACTGTTTCAACGTCTGCAAAATCAACATTGATTAAACCAGGATGAGTAATTAGTTCTGTAATACCCTGTACTGCATCTAATAAAACATCATTAGCCGCTTTAAAAGCATTGCTTACCGATAAATTTCCACCTAATACAGGCAATAATTTTTGATTTGGAATAATAATTAATGAATCAACATATTTTTCCAGTTCACGAATACCTTCTTCAGCAACTAATTTTTTCTTTTTACCTTCAAAATCGAAAGGTTTTGTAACCACCGCAACGGTCAGAACACCAAGCTCTTTTGCAACTTCAGCCATCACTGATATTGCGCCAGTGCCTGTTCCACCACCCATGCCAGCTGTTAAAAAAATCATATCCGCACCATCAATGACTTCTTTAATATGCTCTCTGTTTTCTTCGGCGGCTTGTTTGCCTACTTCAGGTTTAGTTCCTGCACCTAAACCTTTAGTCAATTCAATACCTAGCTGCACCTTAGTCTCAACATTTAATCGACGTAAAGCTTGCGCATCAGTATTTGCACATACAAACTGCACACTGTCGATATGGCTTTCGATCATATGGTCAACAGCGTTACCACCGCCACCACCTACTCCGATAACCTTTATTACAGCACCATCTGTACTCATATCCATCAATTCATATTTCATTTTCACGTCCTCACTCACACCCACAATTTAAAAATTACCTTGAAACCAACTCTTCATTCTGGCCCAAACACCTTCACCACTACCACTTAAACTCTCTGTTCTACCATGGTGATCCCTGCCATATAACAACAACCCAACACCTGTAGAATAGATGGGGTTTTGCACTACATCTGTTAAACCTGAAACATGCTGGGGCACGCCCACTCGTACAGGCATATGAAAAATCTCTTCAGCCAGCTCAACCAAGCCTAAAACTTTAGAACTTCCTCCTGTAACGACCATACCCGCAGCAATAATATCTTCGTAACCACTCCGTCTTAATTCTGCCTGCACTAATAACATTAACTCTTCATATCTTGGCTCAACAATTTCAGCCAGATTATGTGCTGATATTTTTCTTGGTGCTCTATCACCAATACTAGGCACATCTATCATTTTTTCGGTATCAACCAACTGTGTTAATGCACAAGCATATTCACGTTTAATCTCTTCCGCACTTTTTGTTGGCGTTCTTAATGCAACCGCAATATCATTAGTTACCTGGTCACCAGCAATAGGAATGACAGCGGTATGTTTAATTGCTCCTTCCGAAAAGATTGCTATATCAGTAGTGCCTCCACCAATATCTATTAAACAGACCCCCAGTTCTTTTTCATCTTCTGTTAAAACTGAAGTACATGATGCCAATTGCTCTAAAACAATATCCTCGACTTCCAGCCCACAACGCCTAATACATTTAATAATGTTTTGCGCTGCACTGACACTACCTGTCACCATGTGAACTTTTGCTTCCAGCCTGATACCCGACATCCCTATCGGCTCTTTGATGCCATCTTGCTGATCAATGACAAATTCCTGAGGCAAAATATGTAATATTTTTTGATCTGCGGGTATTGCAACAGCCCTTGCTGAATCAATCACCCTGTCAATATCATATTGCATCACTTCTTTATCTTTAATTGCCACAATGCCATGAGAATTCAAACTCTTAATATGACTTCCAGCAATACCGGCAAAAACAGATTGTATTTGACAACCTGCCATTAACTCAGCTTCTTCCACTGCTCGTCGAATGGAATGCACTGTTGATTCAAGGTTAACAACCACACCCTTTTTCAAGCCTTTTGATGGTGAAGTGCCTATACCGATAATTTCAATTTCATCATTTCCGGTATGCTCTGCCACAATGGCTGCCACTTTTGAGGTCCCAATATCCAGACCTACAATAATATTTCTTTCTGTTTTCTTTGCCATATTCAATACGCTTTATGTTTTATTCATTTCAGCTATTTTCTTCCAATCTATTTCTGCTGCACCTTGTTTCCACCTTAAGGCGTATCCATTTGAATATCTCAAATCAACAACAGCAATATCTGCTATCTGTTCTTGCCCAATTAATGGAATCGTCTTTAAAAATCGCTGTATTTTTTTTAAAGGCTGATTTCGTCCTACTTTCAATTCCATTTTATTCTGTAACTCTATATTCCACGCTCTTCTTTCATTTATCTTGAACTTGCTCAACAGCATTCCCTGTTCGCTTAAATCGATTAACAAAGCATTTAAAATCTCAAGCATTTTCTGCTCATATCCTACTGGCCCCTCTAGTAAAGGCAGCTGGCTAAAATCTTTTATTTGCTCTGGTTTAAATATTTCTCCATCAGCATTTAACAATGCATCGTTGCTCCACCTTACTACCGGTGCCTGCTCATTAATAACAATATTAAAAGCATCAGGCCAAACCCTCTCGACCCTCACTGTATCAACCCATGGCAAAGACTTTACTGAAGCCTGTACCCGCTGAATATCAACATTATAAAATCCATTTATTACATGTTCTAGCAACACGCTTTTAACTTTCTCTTTTGCTATATATTGAAACTCACCTTCAATTCTTACATATTTAACAGGTAACCAATCAGCCCCCTGCGCTTTCACTTCTTGCCATCCTTGCCAGCCTGCTGTCAGTATTAATAAACTCGCCAACAATATTCTTACAAGCGATTTATTCATTCACACTGGTTTCTAAAATACGCCAAACTAGCTCGTCAAAATCACATCCTTCTGCTTTAGCTGCCATAGGTACCAAACTATGATCAGTCATCCCTGGCACGGTATTCACCTCAATTAATTGAGCCTCACCCTCGCTATCAATAAAAACATCAACACGCCCCCAGCCTTTAACACCAACAACCTTACATGCTTCAACGGCCAATACTTTTAGTTTATTTTCCTGCTGTTCAGACAATCCACAAGGGCAATGATATTGTGTACTATTAGACTGGTATTTAGCTTCAAAGTCATAAAACTCATTAGCTGTTTGCAATCGAATAACAGGCAATGCCTCTCCATCTATCACAGCAACGGTATATTCTTCGCCTGTAACCCATGCTTCTACAAGCACATCACATTGATAATTTTCTGCAAGTATTAAGGCTTTTCTTAGTTCATTCTTGTTATTAGCCTTACTCATACCGATACTTGACCCTTCCTGAGCCGGCTTGACTATAACGGGAAAACCCAAGCTCTCAATGCATGCATCTATTTCTTTTTCATCTTTTAAAACAAACCACTTAGGCGTTAGCAAACCATAACCCTGCCAGCAAAGTTTGGTGCGTAATTTATCCATGGTTAATGCCGAAGCCATCACTCCAGACCCCGTACAAGGTAAATTCATGTCCTCTAAAATGGCTTGTAAAACACCATCTTCACCCCCTCGTCCATGAATAATATTAAATACTCTGTCTATTTTCTGTGCTGCCAACGCTGCAATAGCACTTTCTTTGACATCAACAGCAACAACATCTACTGCTTGATTTTTCAATGCTTCAAAAACAGCTAAGCCACTTTTTAATGAAACCTCTCTTTCAGCAGCAGAACCTCCCATTAATACCGCAACTCGACCAAAATCTTCTGGCTGCTGAATTCTCAATGCTTTCATAAGACCTCACCGACTCGACAAACCTCCGTTTTCAAACTCACATTGTGCTGCTGTTGAACTTGCAGTTGAATATGAGCAATAAGCGCCTCTATATCTGCAGCGCTTGCATCACCTGTATTTTCTATAAAATTTGCATGCTTTTCAGAGACACAAGCCCCGCCGATGCTGTAACCCTTTAGCCCACAAGCCTCGATTAATCTTGCCGCATAATCCCCCGTGGGATTCTTAAACACCGATCCACAGGTCGGCTTATTAGTCGGTTGAGTTAAATTTCTCTTTTCAAGCAAATCTTTTATTTTTTGCTGACTTAATTCCGAGCCGTCTTGTGCCAATTTTAATTCCACTGACAAAAACCATTCTCCGTCCAGCCCTTTTACTGAACGGTAAGCCACTTCAAATCCCTGAACGCCTCGTTTTGTCACTGTCCCGCTAGTATTAATCATTTCCACGCTATCAACAATATTCCAGGTCTCTCCACCAAAAGCACCCGCATTCATTTTTAATGCGCCGCCCATCGTTCCTGGAATACCTGCTAAAAACTCCGCGCCAGTCAGGCCCAGCCCTACACAAAACCGGGCAACATGTGCACATGGGACACCCGCTTCTACATAGACCTTGTTTGAGTCGACCAGTTGCATATCCTTTAGCCTGCCTCGAGTATTAATCACTGTACCTTTAATACCTCCATCACGAACTAACAGATTACTACCCAAACCTAACCAATACACATTTTCATCTGCTGGCAAGGTTTTTAGAAATGAAATTAAATCCTCTCTTCCTGCAGGCAAATACATCCGCTCTGCTGGACCTCCCACGCGCCAACTGGTGTATTTAGCCAATCGTTCATTATTTAGCAGAGTACCTTTCATTTTTTTAAAGCTGCAATCAGTTTTTCAGGCAATTCAGCTGAAATTTGTCCAACATTCCCAGCGCCCATTGTTAACAACACATCATCTTTTTTTACAATGCCTGCCAAGATAGTTGCCAACTCACTATGATCTTTTACAAACACAGGATTAACTTGACCTCTGACTCTAATAGCACTAGATAAAGTCTGTCCATTTGCACCCTCTATTTCCGCCTCTCCTGCGGTATAGATATCTAATAAAATCAGCACATCGACACTCGATAAAACCTCGACAAAATCCTCAAACAAATCTCGGGTTCGAGTATATCTATGCGGCTGAAAAACCACTACTTTCCGCCTATCAGGCCAGGCTTGACGCATAGCCTCTAGTGTTGCTGCAACTTCCCTTGGATGATGCCCATAATCATCCACTAAGGTTAAATGCCCACCATCAAGCGCTATATCACCGTTTAATTGAAACCTTCTACCAATGCCTTTAAATGTCTCTAAACTTTTTACGATAGCCTGATCATCCACATCAAGACGCGTAGCAATGGTTATTGATGCCAAGGCATTTAACATATTATGCCAACCGGGCATATTTAGCGTTACCTGCAAGGGATTATGATCCCCCCAGCGCTCTACAGTAAAAGAGGTTTGCATACCTATTTGCTTAATATTTGTTGCCCGAACATCTGCATCTTTATGTACACCATACGTTTTTACTGGTTTGGCAATTTCAGGTAAAACTTCTCTTACCCCTGCATCATCCAGACACATAACAGCTAATCCATAAAAAGGTAAATGATGCAAAAACTCCAGAAAGGTATCTTTCAATCGCTGATAACTTCCTCCATAGGTTTCCATATGATCTTGATCAATATTTGTCACTACCGCCATCATTGGCTGTAAGTGTAAAAATGAGGCATCACTTTCATCGGCCTCGGCAACTAAATACTGCCCTAAACCTAACTTTGCATTTGTTCCTGCACTATTTAACCGCCCCCCAATAACAAATGTTGGATCCAAACCCCCTTCTGCAAGTATGCTGGCGGTTAAACTCGTTGTTGTTGTTTTTCCATGAGTACCGGCAACTGCAATACCAAATCTGAACCGCATTAATTCCGCTAGCATTTCTGCCCGTGGAATAACAGGAATTCTATTTATATAGGCAGCCTTAACTTCCTCATTCTTCTTATCAACGGCTGTAGAAGTCACTACAACATCTACATTTTCTACATTTTTCTTGCTATGCCCAATAAAGACAGTAACGCCCTTCTCTTTTAGCCTTTCGGTAACAGCACTTTCTTTAATATCAGAACCCGAAACTTCATAGCCTAAATTCGATAACACTTCGGCGATACCACTCATCCCTGTGCCACCAACGCCAACAAAATGAATCTTGTTTATAATGCCTAATAACTTTGTAGGTCTTTGTATATCTGGCATATTCATCTGGTCGCTTCCTGTATACATACATTCGCAACAACAGTTGTTGCATCTAATCGTGCTTTCTCTTTTAAAGCATGTCCCATCTCACCCAATGAGCCTTTAATCTTTTGAATCGCCATTATGAGTGAGGTTTCATTAAAATCACTTTGTGCCAATACAACCGCGGCCCCTGCATCAGCCAAATATCTTGCATTAGCCGATTGATGATCATCAATCGCATGAGGCAATGGAATAAAAATAGCTGGCACTGCTGCTGCTGCAATTTCACTTACTGTCATTGCTCCTGCCCGGCAAATCACCAAATCAGCCCATTGATAAGCAGAAGCAATGTCTTCTATAAACTCAATTGCCTGTGCCTCAACTGCAAACTCTGCATATTTTTTTGCTACTAATTCCAATGATGCAGTCCCCGTCTGATGCTTAATCTCAACATTGCTAAAATTCGCTGCAGCAACTGGCACAACATCATTTAAAACTTTGGCGCCTTGACTGCCTCCTACCACTAAAATACGTAAGGCCCGATCCAAGTCTTCATTCCAGACTTCTTTATCTGGAAAATCCAGAAAATGAGTTCTCAGTGGATTCCCAGTAAACAAGGCTTTAGCCGTTACAGGAAAGCTAGCTGGAAATGCTTCTAGTACTCGATCCGCTTTCTTTAACAACAACCTGTTAGTTGTGCCTGGCACTCGATTTTGTTCATGAATCACTAGTGGAATCCCCATCAGACTAGCCACCATGCCACCCGGGCCTGCCACATAGCCGCCCATACCTAAAACTACATCTGGCTTACGCTTACGTAACACCTTAAAGGCCTGCCAAAATGCTGTTAACAGTAATTTCAGGTTTTTTATTTGTGCGCCTATGCCTTTACCTCTTAAGCCTTTAACGGATAGCCAGTCTATTTCTATGCCATTGGCAGGAACAACTCGACTCTCCATGCCTTGCTTGGTCCCCATCCAGCTGACATCCCAGCCTTTGGCTTGTAAAAATTGAGCAACCGCTAGCGCAGGAAACACATGTCCTCCTGTTCCTCCAGCCATAATCACGATTCGTTGCCCCATTAAACCTGCCCTCTACGTTGTACTAATTGTTTCTCTGTAATTTCGCTATAAACACGAAATAATAATGCCATTGCTGCACACATGATGATCATGCTACCGCCGCCATAACTCATCAATGGCAAGGTTAACCCTTTAGTTGGCAAGATTCCCATATTGACGCCCATATTTATAAAGGCTTGAAATCCAAACCAGATACCCAGACCATAAGCAACAAAAGCGGCAAACTTTTCATCGACTTGCTCTGCTTTGACTGCAAGATCAAAGGCATGCCACAGCAACAAACTAAAAAGAATAATGGTTGTTATCACACCGACCAATCCTAACTCTTCCGCCAATACTGAAAACAAAAAATCAGTATGTGCCTCAGGCAAATAAAATAACTTTTGTATCCCACTACCTAGTCCAACACCAAATATTTCACCTCGGCCAAATGAAATTAATGCCTGAACCAATTGAAAAC
>Ga0209707_1000616_pt1 | contig 20971 bp, 22 predicted proteins | sample EN4Hudsemesocosm_FD_184630 | JGI IMG/M metagenome (GOLD analysis project Ga0209707, IMG submission 184630) | Methane-oxidizing microbial communities from mesocosms in the Hudson Canyon - EN4B Hudson Canyon (SPAdes) (version 2) | ecosystem: Environmental > Aquatic > Marine > Cold seeps | place... | reverse complement strand
GGTTACCGTAAAGTGCGCTATAAGGGATTGGAAAAGAATCGAACTCAAGTATTCATGTTGCTTGGATTGGCAAATCTCTACCAATTAAGAGGGAGGCTCGCAGGATAAATCCGTCCAAAACTCGATTCTATCGAGTTTTGGACGGATTTATCTGTAAAAAGAAGGTGTTTTAGAGTGAAAAATGAGAAAATTTCAAAAAATTCAGTAAAATTTCTTTTATAGAAAAATTTCTAACTTGATCAGAGGTTCCGTAAGGAGCCTCTGATCAAGTCCAATTATTTTTAGCTTGCTAAAACAGCCGCTATTTTCCACGAAGATCGGCGCAATAGAATGACTATTACTGCTCACTTCATGAAAAATAGCGACAGTTTTTTCTGCGCTAAATTCTAACCAACTTAATCAGAAGCTCCTTAAGATCTTTTGTATAAATACTGATGCCTGTATATAAATGACTAACAACGACAATTTTAAAAAACTATCTAAAGCTGCTTGTGAGAATGATCTGGCAACTATTCATGAATTGATAGATGCCGGGTTCGATAAAGAGTCCATTGATGAGTATGGTGAGCCTCTTTTATCTGATATTGTTTTTAATTTACTAGAGGGTTTAAAGCCATTTAGATATGACATGGTTAAAAGTTTAATTGATATGGGATTTAATCCTAATCATTTTGATTCTGATGGTTCTGGGCCTTTGACTCAGGCAATGTTATCAATGGACGTTGAAATGTTAGATGTTTTATTGGATGCTGGGGCAAAACCAAACGAAACAGCAGGATTTAAAGCGGGTGAGAAAATCTACGATTGGGCTACGTTTGATTATGTCTATCAAATTTGGGGTGGTAACAAGTTTCCTGAACAGCCAACAGAGAACGCTTTGGCAGATGAAGATTTTTGGTTATTGTGGATTGATCGGTTAGCTATAAAACATCAACGAAGACGCCCTGATTATTTGTTGCTCCTTAGAAAATATGGTGCAAGAACAAGCGTAGAATTAACACAGGATCATTGATTGTAACGGTGGATGTGGCCAGGTTTAACGATGGTTGTGAATATATTTGATCTTTCTGCTCTTGTTTCAAAGAGGCGGAAATGTAAACAACCTGTATTAAGTTAAGGCGAAAAGAGCTTTTTTCTCCACCCTAACCCCCTCCATCAGGAGAGGGTTAGGGGAAAAAAATAATTGCCTTAAATCGTTTAACTTAATGGCATTGGGGATTATAGGCTAGTCGTTATAAACCACTTTTGCTTCGCCAGAAGATTCGATTATTTCTCCTATAGAAAAAACAGTTTCGCCTTGCTGGCTTAAAATTGCCATTGTTTCTTCTTCATTTTCTGCATCAACACAAACGATCATGCCTATGCCACAGTTAAATGTAGTGAGCATATCGGCTTGAGAGACATTGCCTTGTTTTTGTAACCACTGAAAAGTTTCAGGGAAGTCCCAGGCACTTAGGCTGATTGATGCATCCAGTCCTTCTGGTAAGACTCTAGGCAGGTTTTCCGTTAAACCGCCGCCTGTAATATGAGCAAGCGCATGAACGGGAACTGTTTTTAGCAATTCTAACAATGATTTGACATAAATCTTTGTTGGTTCAAGTAATGCTTTGCCTAAAGGTTTGCCATTTAGTGAGTCATCTAATGAGGCTGAACTCTTTTCAAGGATTTTACGAACTAAGGAATAACCATTGGAATGAGGACCTGATGAAGCAATGCCTATGAGTTTATCGCCAGCTTTGACTTTTTTACCATCAAGGATGTTGTTTTTTTCAACAATTCCCACGCAGAAGCCTGCAAGGTCATAGTCACCGTCGGTATACATACCTGGCATTTCCGCAGTTTCTCCGCCAACAAGTGCTGCGCCAGCCAGTTCGCAACCTTTTCCTATGCCTTCAACAACCGAGGCAGCTGTATCAACATCAAGTTTTCCAGTCGCGTAGTAATCAAGAAAGAATAGAGGTTCTGCACCAAGAACTACAATATCATTAACGCACATGGCAACCAGGTCGATGCCTACGGTGTCATGAATGCCTAATTCTAAAGCCAGCTTAAGTTTTGTACCTACGCCATCAGTTCCAGAAACTAGAATCGGGTTTTTATAACGGTCTAAAGGCAGTTCAAACAGCGAGCCGAAGCCGCCAAGTCCAGACATTACGCCAGGTCTACGAGTTTTTGCTGCGATAGGTTTAATACGTTCAACGAGGTCATTGCCTGCTTCAATATCAACACCTGCACTTTTATAATTAAGGCTTTCTTGATTTTGTTCGCTCAATGTGATTTTCTCTTATTAAAGTTAATGATATATCTACCGATATTGTACAAGACATCTAACAATTTGTGTGAATGATATGAACGTATGGATTAGAGTATTCTTTTTTTGTTTGATGATGGTTCATCAAAACCTTTATGCTGTTGAGGTTGAGCGATTGTATGAAGCAGAGGTCATTGCAAAAAGTGAACAAGAGCAAGATAGAGTTGCGGCTTTTAAACAGGCTTTAGAGCGTGTTTTACTCCGAATTCTATCTGGGAATGATATTTTACAAGATGAGACTGTTAATAGTGTGTTAGCTAATGCAAGTCAATATGTCGAGGAATATCAGTATTCTTTAGCTGAAGCAGGGCATAAAGATGAACGGATGATGAGAGTTTTGTTTGATGAAGAGTTACTAATAAGTACCTTACGCCCAGGGAAAATAGCCTTATGGAATGAAATTCGTTCCAGGACATTAGTATGGCTGGTGGTAGAAAAAAATGGAGCTCAACAGTTTTTTGATCCAGACGAAATGCCAGGGGTTGATAAGGCTTTGAAAAAAGCATCTAAACAGAAAAGGATACCGGTGTTACTTCCCATGCAGGATTTAAGAGAGAAGAGAATTCTTTCTATTAGTGATGTGTTAAGTGCATATTCTGAACATTTGCTAGAAGTTTCAGTGCGTTATGAGGTTGTTTCTACTTTGGCTGGAAAGGTGGTTAAATATGGGCACTGTTGGAAGGCTGAGTGGACACTTTATTTTAATGCAAAGATTGAACAATGGCGTAGTCCTTGTTCTTCAGTTGATGGTGTTGCTTTAAGTGGTCTTCAAGGCGTTTATGATCGGCTTGCAAAATATTATGCAGCTAAGCCTAAAATTAAAGAGATAGGCTCAGTTATTATGAAGGTTGCAGGGGTAAAACTTGTGACAGATGTCGTGAAAATAACAAATTATCTTGAAACCTTAACGGTGATTAAAACAGCGACCTGGATTGCTACTGAAAATGGCTATAATTTTTATAGAGTTTTCTATCAGGGAGCTCGAGGTGCTTTGAATAATTTACTGGCTGCAGGGCGTGTATTAAGAGCTGAAGACCTTTCTAAACAAAGTGCTGAAGAAGTGAATTATCGGTTTTTGAATAATTAACTACAGCCTGTTCTTGAATTGCTATGCAAAAATGAGTAAAGTCATTGTTGAGGAGATGCAATAGTGCATTTTTAGCATGGAAAAATGAGTGACAGGATTTTTCTGTGTTTGTATGTAAATATTAAAAAAAAGAGGCTGATAGTGAAAATAATAAAAGGCTTTAAGACAGCTATTGTTTTAGGTGCGATGTTTTTTACCGGTTCTGCATGGGCTTATAATGCAGGTAATGTCACTGAAAAGTGCGTCGGACCAATATTCAGAGATTTTATTCCTGCTGAACAAATAAAAGGTGGGCCAGTTCCTGAAGTTGAAGCTGAGTCAATCATCGGTTTTTCTGTGCATAGAAAATCAGACCCTACGACGATTAGAGCAGAAATAAAAGATGTTAAACTTAAACTTGAAATTGATCATAGAAATATTTATACGATAGTGAAAACTAAATTGCCAGCAAAATTTAGTGGTAAATATGTTCGGGTAAACCTTTATGCTAAAGCGCAAAAAGGCGAATGTAAGTCTAAAGATGGCTGGTTAATTAAAGTAAAGAAAAAAGCGGAAGCTGAATAAAGGTTTAAAATAAAGCCAGTGGATAATGCATTATCCACTGGCTTTATTGTTAATAAAGAATTTTTTTATTTTGTATATTCCAGTCAATAAATGGCTGATCTGCACTTGCTAACTCTAGCTGCTGCATTGGGATGTGACGTTGTTCCACATCTAATAAAATTTCATCATAGATAAAACTATCATCAAACCCTGCTTTAGCTGCATCTTGGCGATTACAGGCAAAATATACTTTTTTTACTCTTGCCCAGTAAATGGCTCCGAGACACATTGGGCAAGGCTCACAACTACTATAAAGTATGCAATCAATTAATTGAAAGTCATTTAATATTGTACAGGCTTGTCGAATAGCCATGATTTCAGCATGGGCTGTGGGATCCTTATTAATCGTGACGCAATTTCCGCTAGATGCAATGATTTCTCCATTTTTTACAATAACAGCGCCAAAAGGTCCACCATTATTGGAGGTCACATTATTGCTGCCTATCTCTACAGCTTGTTGTATAAATTGACTATGATTCATGATGTCTGGAAAGTGTTAGATCAAGAAAAGACTGAGAATAATATACAATATAGTAAATAACATATCTATTCAGTATGATTGTTGCAAAATACCTTTAATAGTTGAATAAAATAAATTTAAATACCTAAATATGCAAGATAAAAACCCACAAACTATCTATTTAAAAGATTACACAGTACCAGGCTATTTAATTGAAAGTGTAGAGCTTACAGTGATTTTAGATGAGCTGGAAACGCGTGTGGTTTCTAAGTTGATGATAAAGAAAAACCCTCTTAGTCAGGTGGAAAATGCTGCCTTAGTCCTCCAGGGGGAAGGATTGGAGTTGGTCAGTGTGGCAATGGATGGTGTTGCATTAAATGAATCGCAATATCAGCAAAGCAGTGAGTTTTTATCTATTGAAGCGGTTCCTCAAGAGGGATTATATGTCCTTGCTATTGAGAACTTAATCAATCCAAAAGCCAATACAGCACTTGAGGGTTTATATCTTTCAAGCACCATGCTATGTACACAGTGTGAAGCCGAAGGGTTTAGGAAAATCACTTATTTCCTTGATCGTCCTGATGTGATGTCTGTTTTTAAAACAACATTGATTGGTGATAAGGATAAATACCCGGTTTTATTATCAAACGGCAATAAAGTTGCTGAGGGTGAATTACAAAATAATCGACACTGGGTCACTTGGGAAGATCCTTTTAAAAAGCCATGTTATTTGTTTGCTTTGGTTGCCGGACAGTTGGATTGTATTGAAGACAGCTTTACTACAATGAGTGGTCGAGAAATTTGTTTGCAGATCTTTGTAGAGTCACATGATATTGATAAGTGTGATCATGCCATGCAGTCACTTAAAAACTCTATGCAATGGGATGAGCAAGTTTATGGACGGGAATATGATTTAGATTTGTATATGATTGTTGCTGTAGGCCATTTTAATATGGGAGCCATGGAAAATAAGGGACTGAATGTCTTTAATACCAAGTTTGTATTAGCGCGACCTGATACCGCTACGGATAGTGATTATGAGCATATTGAAGGCGTTATTGGGCATGAATATTTTCATAACTGGACGGGCAATAGGATTACCTGTCGGGATTGGTTTCAATTAAGTTTAAAAGAAGGCTTTACTGTCTTTCGTGATCAAGAATTTACCGGTGACCAAACCTCTAAAGCAGTTAAAAGAATTGAGGATGTTAAATTGCTGCGTGTCAGGCAGTTTGCCGAAGATGCAGGCCCTTTGTCTCACCCCATTCGACCTGAGGCCTATATAGAAATTAATAATTTTTATACTTTAACGGTTTATGAAAAAGGTGCTGAAGTGGTCAGGATGATTCACACCTTGCTTGGAGAGGACAATTTTAGAAAAGGCAGTGATTTGTATTTTCAAAGACATGATGGGCAAGCTGTGACCTGTGATGACTTTGTGAGAGCAATGGAAGATGCATCAAATGTCGATCTAGAGTTATTTAGACGTTGGTATTCACAAGCAGGAACGCCAGTTTTAGAAGCGACTGAAAGCTATAATCCACAAGATAAAACCTTAACGTTAACGCTAAAACAAAATTGCTCAGCTACACCGGGTCAACAAAGCAAAGAACCATTGCACATTCCCGTTAAGGTTGGGTTGCTGATTGCCGATGGGGCTGAGGTTGGAGATGAGGTGATTCTAGAATTAAAACAGCACGAGCAATCTTTTGTTTTTGAACAGTTAGATGAGAAACCAGTTGTTTCATTATTAAGAGGTTTCTCGGCTCCCGTTATTTTAAAAAAACAGCAAAGTCTGGAAGAATTGGCATTTTTGTTAAGTTACGATACAGACACTTTTAATCGCTGGGATGCAGGTCAAAAAATGAGTGCACAAGTCATTTTTGGCTTAATTGATGATATTCAGAGTGGAGTCGCCATGCAGCTTAATCTTCTGTTAGTGGAAGCTTTCACAAATGTTATGCAACAATCCTGGGAAGACTTGTCTTATTTTTCATTATTACTCAGTTTGCCAGCAGAAAATTATTTGGCTGGGCAAATGAAGGTGATTGATGTTGATGCTATTCATCAGGCCCGAGAATTTGTTAAGAAAACCTTGGCAGAGTTATTACAAAGTCAATTTCAAGGCTTATATAAGCGCCATCATAAAGAAGAGTCGGGGCAATTTTATGCGGGCGCCATTGGTCGTCGACGGATTAAAAATATATGTTTAAGTTATTTAGCTAAACTAGAGTCTGTAAACAGTTATCAAATGGCTGAAAATCAGTTTAATAGCGCAAAAAACATGACCGACCAAATAGCAGCATTAACGGTTATCGTGGAAAGTGAAAACCCAGCTAAACAGCAATGTTTAGAAAGTTTTTATCAGCAATGGCAGGATGAAGCCTTAGTTATTGATAAGTGGTTTACTTTGCAAGCGAGCAGTAGTGCGGAAGATACTTTTGCCACTGTAAAGGGATTAATGCAACATACAGCATTTGAATTAACAAACCCAAATAGGGTGCGTTCGTTAATTGGCGCGTTTAGTCAGGCCAATCAATTGCATTTCCATGCGGCTAATGGTCAAGGGTATCAGTTTTTAGCCGATCAGGTTATTGCATTGAATCGTATTAACCCGCAAGTTGCTTCAAGAATGGTCTCGGCTTTAACGCAATGGGAGCGGTTTGATAAAGACAGACAATCTTTGGTGAAACAGGAGTTAGATAGAATTATTAATACCGTTGATATATCAAAAGATGTTTATGAAATTGCCAGTAAAAGCCTGGCTTAATTGATTTGAATTTACGACGCTTAATCTGGAATGCTCGCTGGCTAAATGATAGGCAGCGTATTGAATGGTATCCGGCATTTTGGTTGATAAGACCTAAAGTGCTGGAGTTATCACCGTGTTGGCGACAAGTTAAGATCTTATTGCCTCATAGCTGGGTGGCGACCAATACTGGAGGCAGCATGTTTGGTGGATTTCAGGCCTGCCTGGCTGACCCAATAGCGGCTATGTCATGTATTAAGGTTTTTCCTGGTTATTCCGTATGGACCCGATCATTACATATTGATTTTAAATATGAAGGATTAACTGACCTGGAGCTACGATTTGCCATGTTACCCGAACAGGAAGAACAAATTCGTTTGGAGTTAAAGCAAAAAGGCCGCAGTACGCCAACATTTGAATATGGATATTATCTGGCTGATGGCTCTTTGTGTACCAAGGTAACTGCACGTATTGCAATTAGAGCTAAAGGATATAAAGCAAAAACCAAGAATTGAGTGTTAAAATAGTAAGGATATTGTGTTAAATGTAGATCGTGCATAGCATCATAGACAGATGTTAAGTCATAAAACAAAGATGACTGGTCAGTAGTATCTACAAAACATACAACTTTTTTTATAAAGAGGAATTTATGCGTAACTGGAAACTGCTACCCATTTTGGCAGGAGTAACGATTGTTGTTCTCGTTGTTTTATATGTTGCTTTCAACTTTGTCTTCCTCGATCTATTGGTCGATTTATGGTGGTTTAGATCATTGGAGCTGGAAGGGTATTTCTGGCTAAGATTGCTTTATCGATTTATTTTGTCTGGTGGTGTTACTTTTGTATTTTTTGCAATATTCTACTTTCATTTTTGGATAGCATCTCGCTATTTGGGATTAAATCCTCCAGATGAAGTCTTGCTGGATGTTGATAAAAGGCAGCGGTTTCAACGGTTTGCAGATGTGTTTATGGATGGCTCAGCAAAGGTGTATACGCCTTTATCATTCATACTGGCTGTTGGTATTGCGCTTCCTTTTTATGATCAATGGGAATCTGCCATCCTGTTCTTTTTTGGTAGCGCCGCAGGCGTAACAGAACCCGTTTACGGGAACGATATAAGTTTTTATTTGTTTTCCTACCCTGTGTTTATGCTCATTCAGCAAGAGTTGTTAATAACAGCTATTTTGTTGTTTTTTTTGGTGGGTTGTTTGTACTGGCTGGAACATATTTTTGTACCAAACCAAAATGAAGAGTTCCCTGTTGGGGCAAAAGTACATTTAAGTATTCTCATCGCTTTTGTAGTTTTGTTTGTGGTCTGGGGTTTCCTGCTGGATCGCTTTTCTTTATTGTATATTGATAGTCATGAGCCGGTATTTTTTGGCCCTGGTTTTGTTGATATACGGTATCAATTACCGTTGATTTGGTTGTCAATTGTTTCATTTATTGCGACAGCGGTAACGGCTGTGATTTTTATTTTTTCAGAAAAACACCGGGTTAAAACGCCCTTTTTTATCTCGGTTGTGGCCTTTGCATCTGTTTTAGGCTTGCAGAAAGTTCAGCTAATCCCCGATTTGATTAAACAGTTTATTGTAAACCCAAGTCCTGTGACCACTGAAAAGTCGTTCATGCAGAATAATATAACGGCAACAATGGATGCTTATGATTTAAAGAATATTAAGACCATCGAATATGCGGTTGGGCTTGATGTTAGCAAGGATATTGAGGTCTGGGGTACAAAGCAACATTTTGAAAACATTCCCGTATGGGATAGGGAATATTTAACAGATGGTTATATGCAATTACAAGGCATAAGACCTTATTACCGCTTTTTGGCGGTGGATGAAGATCGATACTTTATCAATGATCATTTTCAGCAAGTCAACCTGGCTGCAAGGGAAATGAATATTAATAAATTACCCAGTGAAGCTCAGAACTGGGAAAACACTCATTTACGCTATACACATGGATATGGTGCGGTTGTTACGCCAGCAGCCCAAGATGCGGCCAAGCCAATTCTCTGGTATTTACGTGATTTGAATATGTTCTCTGATATTGGCTTTAGTGTCTCGAAACCAGATATCTATTATGGACAGGAAAAATATAAATACGCTATTGTTCCTAATAAATTGGATGTTATGGGGCTTTCAAGTGCTGATCCTGGTCTGGGTGGCGGCTATGATGGTGGTGCGGGTGTTCCAATTCCTTCTTATTTTAGAAAAGCCTTGTTTGCCTTTTATTTTAAAGATGAAAAAATATTCTTTTCTACAAATATTAGTAAAAACAGTAAAGTCATGTTGCGTAGAAATATCATTCAGCGCATCAATACACTTACTCCCTTTCTACATCTGGATAAAGACCCCTATTTAGTCATTTCTAAAGATAGATTTTATTGGGTGCAGGACGCTTATACATTATCAAACCATTATCCTGTTTCGAAACCAGCGGCTGATGATTTCCTAGATGGGAAGCATCAGTTTAACTATATTCGAAATTCAGTAAAAATCACTGTAGATGCCTATACAGGAAAGACTCAATATTATATTTCTGATCCATCAGACCCCATTATAAATGCATATAGTCGAGCTTATCCTGGCGTTTTTGAAGGATTGGAAAAGATGCCTGATGAGCTGAGAAAACATTTGCGATATCCTCGAGATTTGTATTATTTACAAATGAAAGTTTATGCAAAATATCATCAGCAGAAACCTGAGTTATTTTATGAGCAGGCTGAAACCTGGCAGTTTGCAACGGTAAATGAAAAGCAGGTGCTGCCATACTACATTACAATGGATTTTGGGAATTGTAATGACAGAGAAGAGTTTGTAATGATTAACCCTATGACACCTGTTCATAGAGATAATTTGAGTATGGTTGGGCTAGCTGGAACTGCAGATAATGAAACATGTAATGATGACTATAAACCCGGCATTACTATCTATAAATTCCATAAAGATATACAAGTGAATGGGCCTGCGCAGGTTGATGCCTTAATTGACCAAAATCCTGAAATTTCAGAGCAATTTACTTTATGGGATCAACATGGTTCCAGAGTTCAAAGGGGGCGTATGATTATTTTGCCAATGGAAAATTCAATACTCTATGTGCAACCTATTTATATGATTTCTACAAAAACCAAGATTCCAGAGCTAACACGAGTGATAGTTTCTATCGGTAACGAAGTGGTTATGGATAAAACTTTGTGGTCCGCATTTAAGCGATTAAAAGAACGTTTTGTAATGGAATCTAAAGACTTGGGAACGGGAACATCAATTGGCGAAAGCTAGAGATGTTTTTAGCCTCGAAAAGGTATTTTACTTTTCGAGGCTATGATGTACTTTTATTGTAATACTAATTCACAGAGGGAGTCTTCAAGCTCTATTCTTTTTGCCAGGTTTTCCCCCAGAGCAGACAAATCAGCTTCTAACTCATCTATTTTAAGTGGTTGCTTGTGATCATCGTACTTATCATTAAAGGAAATAACAGCTTCAGTGGTTTTTGAAAAGTCAGGATATATATTTTTAGCTGTTGTTAAGACTGTTTCTCTTCGTTCTGTTCCAGATAATAAATATTCGTAAATACCAAAGTGCCCTAACGAGACATAGTCAATCAATAGCTGAGAGAATTGAGTTAAGGCTGATTGAGTTTCAGATGAGCATGAAAAAGGTTTTAAATCTGCTACCTTGCAGTATAAAGACCATACTTGGTGCCTTTCTTGTTGTAATTCAGAAACAAGGTGACGGTTGTGTTGACGTCTATCTTGAGGCTCATTCATGACTGCTGACATAATATATTCCTTTTTTTGTTATGGTTTTTAATTTATGTTATTTGTTAACAAAATTCAACAATTATTTAAAATATAAGGGTTTTTATGTGTTTAGTGTCTGTCATTATTCCAACATTTAATCGGTCTTTGCTATTGAAGCGGGCGTTAGACTCAGTGTGCAAACAAACGTTTTCTGAATTCGAAATTATTGTAGTTGATGACGGCTCTACAGATGAAACTGCAGAAATAATTCAAACTCAATACCCAAATATCAGCTATGTCTATCAATCCAATCAAGGTGTGAGTAGTGCAAGAAATAAGGGATTGAAGTTGGCAAAAGGGGATTGGCTGGCATTTTTGGATTCAGATGATGAATGGATGCCAAGGAAGCTGGAGATGCAGCTAAATCTATTAAACAAGCAACCGAAACAAAAGATTTGTCATACAGAAGAAATCTGGATCAGGAATGGTGTTCGCGTTAATCAAATGAAAAAACATCAGAAGACTGGGGGGTGGATTTTTCCGCAATGCTTGCCTTTATGTGCAATGTCACCCTCATCAATATTGATTCATCGAACAGTTTTTGAAGATGTGGGTTATTTTGATACTCAATTACCCGCATGTGAAGATTATGATCTATGGTTACGAATCACTGCAGAGTATCCAGTATTATATATTGCAGAGCCGCAAATACTTAAATATGGTGGGCATGAAGATCAGTTATCCCAAAAATATTGGGGGATGGATCAGTATAGAATTAAAGCATTACAAAAAATCATTTCAGCAAACACTTTAAATGACGAAAACAAAAAACTTGCAATTGCAATGCTGATAAAGAAAAGTAAGATATTTCGACAGGGTGCTTTAAAAAGAGAGAAAGTTGAAGAGGCGCATTATTATCAGAAGATAATTGATTCATATTTGTAAGTTGATGGGCCTGTGTTTTTAATTAATGATGATATTTAGACTTGGAAAATTATGATGGAGCAATGTTCGCCTAAAATATTTATTTTTACAGCATTGGAATGTGAGGCGAAAGCTTTAGTTAATAAATTTAAGTTGAAAAAAGAAAATATTAGGCATCCTTTCTCAATATATAGAGGTGATAAGATTGTTTTAACTGTCACTGGGGTTGGCAAAGTTGCAATGGCTGCTGGAGTAGCATATACATCAGCAGTATTTCCTGGGTTGGAATCACCAGTAATGATTAATATTGGTATTGCTGGGCATAAAACGCAATCGGTTGGTCGTTTGCTAATGGCTTCGAAGATTGTCGATGTGGATTCGGAGAAAGTGTTTTATCCGCAGTTGGTTGGTGCTAACTGGCCTGAAACAAGTGAAATTAAAACAATGGCTTTGCCGAGTACGAAATATTATCTTGATTGCTTGAATGATATGGAAGCATCAGCATTTTATGAAACCGCTGTTAGGTTTAGTAGCTGTGAGCTTATTCATTGTATTAAGGTTGTGTCTGACAATGGAGAATCGTCTATTGAAAGTATTAATTCAAAAGTCGTCGTTAAATGGATAGATAATCAAAATATTGAAATTGAAAAGATAGTGAACCGTCTTGAACAGATGAGATTATCAATTGCTATTTCTGAGCTGGGAGAATATGACGAAATAATCAATAAATGGCATTTTACAGTCAGTGGGGGAATAAGGTTAAAGTCATTGCTGAGGCGATGGAATGTTTTATCTTCTAATAACTGGTTAGATGAGAATGATACTGTTTTTAGTCATGGGAAAGATGTACTGCGTAAGCTGGACGCTGATATTGCTTGTTTGGATGTAAAGTTAAAATAAATTTAAATTCTTTGATTGGTTGTAACATATTGAATTGGTGTGAAAAATCGTGGTAATTTACTGTTTTAGGTGCATGGCTAATGAATATGTGTAAAAAAAAGCGCGCATTATTATTGTTATTACGATATAGTAAGCGGGCCTGCGTTGGCTCAAAGCTGGTTTTCTAAGAACATCCTGTAATTGGCTCATCTATGAATCCTTATAATGTCATCTGCACGCGTTTTATTTTTAATACATTTTGAGGATTTCAAAAAATGGCAACTGGTACTGTTAAGTGGTTTAACGAATCTAAAGGTTTTGGTTTTATTTCTCCTAACGAAGGTGGTGAAGATGTATTCGTACATTTCAGAGCAATCGTTGGTGAAGGTTTCAAGACTTTGGCTGAAGGCCAAACTGTAGTTTATGAAGTTGAAAATGGCCCTAAAGGTCTACAAGCTGCACAAGTTCAACCTCAGTAATAAGCAGTAATACTGTTTATTATAAAAAAGCCCCACTTTTTAAGTGGGGCTTTTTTTTGCCTTAAATTTATGGCTTTAAAAGTATCGCCAAGTCCGTTCTATATCTATAGCAGGGCTTGAACCTTACTTCGTTGGTTAGATAAAGCCATTTTTGGTAATAGCAATGATAAAGATAGAAATAAAACAGGTGATAGCTGCTACAAAAGCGATCCAGCGTTTTGCTCCGCCAAAGCGCATTGCCATGACACCAAGACCAATATAACCAAGTAATAAAACAAATTTCGATAGTATCCAGCCATATTCACCATTTAGCCAGTTTCCTTGAATAACTAGTGTAATACCGCTGACAAGCAAAATGGTATCAATGACATGAGGTGCAATTTTGATTAGCTTATTTTGTAATAGTGATGGTTTAAATACGGAAAGTCCAATGCGACCAATAAAGCTAATAAACGATGAAAAGATAAAAATAAGATGGATTAATTTGATCATATGCTTCTGAGTTTGATTAAGGGAAGGGAAGTATTAAAATTACTTAAGGCAGATTATATCAATACAGTCGATAAAAAATGAAACTGAATCCCATACTGAGAGTTTGCTTTTGGATGCTACTTGATCTTTGGTTGGAAGTTTATTAGAAAATAACAATTGAGTGCTTTCTATTGTTGCAAGAATTGCATGTCTATTACTTATGCTTTAAAGGGCCTCTGATTAAATCTGGGTGAAGTCGATTATGATTAGAGCTTTAGATTAAAGGAAAAAATTGCTAGGTAATAGCTGACACGAGTGTTGAGCCTCTAACCGTACAGGTTCTGGATCTTTGTTAATGGAGTCATCTGCTGGCATAGCCTAGTAAAATGGGGGGGGAAGCCCCTAGTCAGCTTTATAGCCAGCAGATATGCTCTATTGGGTTTAAGTAGGTTGTGCATTACCAGCTTAGTCCTAGTGTCATAAAAAGAATAACAAGAGAGAGGGTGGCAGCATTCTGAAAAATTTCATCCCAGTCATAGCTTGAATGGTCGTTCATTAGTTCTTCTATTCTATTGTGAATTTGGTCTTGCATATGGGTACGTGATTGCATGGTTTTTCCTCATTAGTTTTATTATTTTATTTGTAGCTTCTCATTTGTCCTACCAATACTCCTTGGATTTCCACTTGCTGCGGTGCAAAGCGCATGGGTTTCATATTTTTATTAGCAGGGATCAATACTGTTTCATGGGGGTATTGTTCAATATATTTTAAGGTCGCATCTGATTTGTCGATTAAAGCAACGACAATCTGTCCATTTCTTGCGTGGCTTTGTTGCTCAATAATGACCCAGTCTCCATCAAAGATGCCTACATCAATCATGGACTCCCCCTTTACCTGCAATATATAGCAGGGCTTTTCAGTCTTAATTTCATCAGGAATTGACATGTAGCTTATGTTTTCAAGCGCTTCAATGGGCGTTCCAGCAGCTATTGATCCAATAAAAGGTGTTTTATCGCTTTCTAACGGGTGGGAGGGGGCTTCAATTGATTTTGAAGTTAAGCGAACACCCCGTTGTTTACGATTGGGGGCTTCAACAAGTCCTGCATTAATAAGGCCCTGGATGTGCTTGTGTAGAGAGCCTCGTGATTTTAAACCCATTGCAAGGCATAACTCATCAAGAGTGGGTGGATTGATAAAGGTGTCTTGATGGTTTAGAAGAAAAGCAAAGACTTCTTGCTGTTTTCTGGTTAGGTCGTGACTGCTTTTCATGTTTGTTCTCTATTTGTTTTTGTTAATAGTAGTACAAGAACAAAAAGAGAACAAGGGTTTATTGCATTTTTGTCTAAGTTTTCTGTAAAAATTGTGTAATCTGCTGATTTTTCAGGTGATATGTTTTTTAATGTTGCAGAGCGAAAGGCTTGGAAAGGGTGGTTTGGGGCAAGGTTTGAGTTAGAAGCCTCGGTTTAACTTTGCAGGAGCCGAGGTTTCTTTTTTTAGGTTGTGTTTATTTTTTAAGATTGGTATTCAATAAACTCAAAAATCTTCACAACTTTTTTAACGCCTGTTTCTCTGCGAGCAATTTCAGTTGCAACATGCCCTTCTTGTTTATGGACCAGGCCTAGAAGATAAACAACGCCATTTTCAGTAATAACCTTTACGCGTGTTGCATCAAAACCAGGCAGGTTTTTTATATTACTCAAGGAGGTCTTTACTTTAGTGGTAATGAGGCTGTCATGTGAGCGAGCGGAAAAATTTGAAGGGGGGGCGGTTCTCAGTTCATTATGAACTATTTTTACTCCAGGTATGGTCCTGACGATTGATATTATTTTATTGCGAAGCTGTTCGGTGGGGGCTTCTCCAGTGACCAGAACAGTTCCATTGTATGCTGTGACATTGAAATGGCATTCGTTACGAGTATCATCGTAAGAATTCAATTCAATTCCAGCGTTAATTTCAATACGTTCATCATGCATCAGCGCATTGCTGCTACGACGGTCATGTAATAATGAAAGTCCTGTTAGTTCTGCGCCCCCAGTCATTAAGGCGGAGCATCCTGATAACAGGATAGGGATGAGGAGTATAAGGGTGAAATGTTTCATGGTCTGTTTTATCCGCCAAATAGTTGTTGGTCAATTAAGTCACATAAGCAATGAGTTATCAGTAAGTGAACTTCCTGAATTCGTGCTGTAGATTCTGAAGGCACTCGAATTTCAATATCTGTTTCATTAAGCAGGGATGCTAATGCTCCTCCATCTTTACCTGTTAAAGCAATAACACTAAGGCCTTTGTCATGAGCGGCTTTTACAACGCTGAGAAGATTGCTTGAATTGCCACTACTAGTGAAAATAAGCAAGATATCACCTGTCTGGCCTAATGCTCGTAATTGCTTGGTAAACACTTCATCAAAATGATAATCATTGGCTATTGATGTAATGGTTAAGGTGTCTGCAGTAAGTGCTATTGCCGGAAGAGCAGGGCGTTCTCTCTCAAACCTGTTTAGCATTTCTGAAGAGAAGTGCAAGGCATCTCCAGCAGAGCCTCCATTGCCACAAGTGAGGATCTTTTTATCATTAACAAGAGATTCAACAATTTTTTGTGAAGCAAATTCTATCAGTTCACACAAACTGGACATGGATTCTTGCTTCGTTTGTATACTATCTGAGAAATGGTTAATAATTCTGTCTTGTAAGCTCATAGATGCATGTGTTGGTGAATGGAGGTAAAACATTGGGAAATAGAATAAACGACATGGCTAAATCCCTTTTTGTTCCTGATAGTTTAATAATTGAGAGGGCTGTAAATAGTATTTCAAGACTATGAGCTAAGCACAGATTGTTTCCACCTAGTCTCACAGGATACGGAGTAAATATATCCATGTTGCCTTGGTGACAGTCTTGAAAAAAAGTAAAAACAACTTTTATAAGCTGTGGATTGTTAATGTGCATGTCGTCTTTTTTGTCACAGCAATCAAAGCCCGTTCGATATCGTCAGTAATACTTTGAATTTTGCCCTATAAATTCCAATGCATTTAACTCTTATGTTTGAAATGCATTTTTTATCCAGTTGATGTCTGTGTCGCTAGACATTGTTATAACATCAAACCGAACTTGACTATTAATTTTATTAGACGATATAAAGTATTGGGTTGTCGTTATTATACGGGATTGTTTTTTTTTCGAAATACTTTCCAGTGCCCCGCCATATTTATTTGATTTTCTGAATCTCACTTCAACAATAACCAGTGTCTCAGAATCTTTCATAATCAGATCAAGTTCACCGTATTTACAGCGGAAATTTTTATCAACAAGATGCAAGCCTTGTTTTAGCAAATACTGACAAGCAAGTTGTTCTGATTTTTCCCCTCGAAGTAAGTGTAAAGGACGGAGTTTATTTAGCATTATTGAGAGAAATCTTGTATATCAGTGTCGTATTCAGCTTCCATGGCAACGGGTTCAAGTAATACTGGTCGGTTATCAATAAACTGTGCGCAAACTAACTGGCGAGTAATCCTGTTTTCCATGTCGAGAGATAGTGTGCCCGTGGCGCCTTTGAATGGGCTGTCGGCTATCTGATCAAGCCCAGTAATGATATTGAAAGAATCAATCCCCAAAGCGACAAGTCTTAGGTAATTAATAGGAATATGTTGCCATATTTCACGTAAAGCTTCCTGGCTAAGCTCACCAGAGTATATCTCAGGAAATAACCAGGGGATATCACAAAAAGTAATGCTGTTCAGATCAATATCAGCCGAAGGGTTGGCTTGGCCTGTATAGATTTGTGGTGATGCATATACTGGGACTTGTGTTGCTCGATAGAACCGCAATTGTGGATAAATAGAGCGAGCTTTTTGTGCGGATGCTGATAAAAATATGGCGTCAACATCGGTACGTCTTCGTTCTGTAAATTCAATGTTTTTTGCTAAATGTTGTCTTAGTTTTTTATAGCGATATTGACTTTCATCTAGATTCAGGAGATCTTTAATTGGTTTTGAAAAATCACTTTCTTTGTTATTGTAGTGCTGTGATTCAAGAGTCGTGCCACCAGTCTCTTGCCAATATTCGCTATAGTAATCCGCAATACGATGTCCCTGGTTAGATTCTGGCGTTAGGATAAGTATTTTGCTCAGACCATTTGATGCAGCCTTGCTTGCTATTTGTTTGGCTTCATCAATGGGACTTAATCCAAATTGATATAAATTATCTTTAGCCAGGTTGGGTATATGGTTTAAGGCTAACACAGGAATAGATAACTCAGCACCTAAAGCAAGGTTTTGAATGTTCTCTTTGCTAAGCGGACCAATCACTAGCTCTGCACCCTCAGCAATCGCTTGATGGTATAAGTTGATAGGGTTATTTGTTGAACTGTCATAAAAACGAATTGAAGGCTGGAAGCTTTGTTGGGAATTATGATAAGCAGCCATAAACCCCGCTTTAATTGTCTCAGCTGCTTTGGCAAAGCGACCTGACTCTGGAAGTAACAAGGCAAGTGTGGCTGGTTTTTTAAAGGTGTTTTTTACGCTATTGGAGTAAGATTGTATAAAGTCTGCGAAAGCAGGGTGTTGAGGGAAACGGCGTTGCCATTCGTTTAATGCAAGTTGAAATTCAGTTGGATTTTGATTGATTTTACTGTGTTTTAACAGATTTGCTAAGGCCATCCACCCCCCCAAGACACTTGGCGCAGGCGGTTGTTGGAGGCTAAGTGATTGGGATGGTAGTAGTGTTAGAGTGTCTAAAATAACTGTATTGTTTTCATTACTCTGCTGCGTTGACTGAAGTAATGGGGTTAGTTGAATGCGAGCTTGAGCGCTTTGTAATAGATTGCCCATTAATGAGTGGGCAAAAGCCAGGGACTGATAAAATGTTATTTGATCAGTAGAAGTTAACTTATAAGGTTGAGTGATATTAAGCAACTCAAGTGCTTTTTCCATTTCGCCGTTACTAAGGTTTATCTGGATAACAACTAAATTTAATTTGTTGCGCTGTTCGGCTGATAATATGGCAGGATTGATTGAGTCAATGAGTGATTGGGCTGTATGGTTATCACCCGATTGAATATAGGCCTCAGCTGCTAATAGTTTGTAGGCGTCACGACGTGCTGGTTTTGTTTTTGCAAGTGTTTGATATAGACTTGCTGCTTGTTTATGCTGGCCACTTTGTGAAAAAGACTCGGCTTTAAATGTTTCGAGTGCATACTGGTGACGTTGAGTTGGCTGATTCGCACAACTTGAAAGAAAAAATAAGTAAAAAGCAGATAAAATTACATAGTGGCGGTTCATGAACAGACTAGCCTTAATATTAAATGAGAGAACAGATTATCCAATGTGCGGTAAATTATACGTTGTTGCAACTCCAATAGGTAATTTAGCAGATTTTAGCTATAGAGCTGTTGAAATTTTAAAAAATGTCGACTTGATTGCTGCTGAGGATACTCGGCATGTAAAAATGCTGCTACAGCATTATGCTATCAATAATAAGTTAGTTTCTGTGCATCAGCATAATGAAGAAAAAGTGGCCCCGGGTTTAATTGAGAAAATAGAGCAAGGGTTAAATATCGCTCTGGTATCAGATGCAGGGACGCCATTGTTAAGTGATCCTGGTATGCCTTTTGTTAAACTGGCAAAGCAACGAGGCATAGAGGTTTCGCCAATCCCCGGTGCTTGTGCATTGATTGCTGCATTATCGGTGTCGGGACTGCCCGTTACCCGATTTACATTTGAAGGCTTTTTGCCTAGAACCTCGTCAGCAAGAAAAGCATTTTTTAGTAAGAGGGAAAACGACACAGCAACATGGGTTTTTTACGAATCAAGCCATAGGATTTTAGCTTCACTTGAAGATCTGGCTGAAATTATTTCGATAGACCGAAGAATTGTTGTTGCAAGAGAGTTAACCAAGATATATGAAACAGTTGTCAATGACTCTTTGGGAAATGTAGTTGAGCAAGTAAAAAGCAATAGTAATATGCAAAAAGGAGAGTTTGTTGTTATTGTCGAAGGCGCTGTTGTAGAAAAAAACATCACTGAAATTACAGAAGAGCAAAAAAGAATTTTGTTAGTTTTGTTGAAACAATGCTCGACAAAAACAGCTGTTGCAATGGCGGTTGAAATCACCGGTGCCCGGAAGAAAGTGTTGTATCAGGCTGCACTGGATATGGTTGCAAATGGAAATGAGTAGTTTTTCTGTCTGGGGGCTTAGTGTTTAACTCTTCCAGGTATTGATTTTGTATGAATTACCATCTCTAGGTAATATCCACATTTGATATAAAGAAACAAACCAGACGATTGCAGAGCATAGGCTATAGCCTATACCTGAAATAATTGTTAGCCATGCAAATTCAGGGGCTATTTTTGTTAGCCACCAAGAAAAAACATCAATGACAAGAAAAAAGAAAGGTGCGCTAATAAGTGTTATTTTAAAGGACTGTTTTAGGTTGACTGACAGACTGAATATCAAACCATTAAAGAAAAAGATAAAAGAAATAGCAAAGATGTGAATATGTGAAACGCGAGTTAAGGAGGCGGCAGAAGCCCCTTTTTCTGATTTTGTTACTCGCTTAACCTCTTCAAACTGGGTGAAGTCAGGTAAGCCAGGAATAGTGCTGTGGCATGAAATACAGTTGGTGTAAAAAATATCTTTTATCTGCTCGTTCCATTGGTTTTCAGGTGCGCCATTTCTCACCCATTTAATTATCTCCAGTTTGTCAGCGACAGACGCTTTGTCTCTCATGGAACCATTGAGTTTTATTTCAATTTTGCTGTGGGCAGGGTCACCATGATAGCTGTAAACAATATCATCGACTGATAAACCAAAGTCGCCATCAGCCATTCCATGGGTCATTAATATTTGAGCGCTAGCAAGTAATGCCCCCAGACCAATAGCAAGCAGGTAACTGGTAAACAGGCTTTTTACGGTCAGGCTAAGGCTGGGTAAATTTAGCCAGTCTGAGTGAGAGTCGGAATTATGCTTGATTGTATTCATTTAATAAATATGGGTTTAAAAAAGAGAGGGTACTTTTTTGCCGAATGAAGTTAATACTATACCTGTTAAATTTTTTCTAAAAATAATTAATGGGGTGTTTGGGGTTTGTTACTATCAGGAGCAGGTTTTATTTAAGTTTAACTGGTGAATATGCTGTACAATCCCCCGAAGAGTTGGCCGAGCAGTCGCTGTTTTATTGCAAAATAAAGCGGAGGAAAGTCCGGGCTCCAATGGGCAGGGTGCCAGGTAACGCCTGGAAGGCGCAAGCCTATGGAAAGTGCCGCAGAAAT
>Ga0209707_1000608_pt1 | contig 21098 bp, 22 predicted proteins | sample EN4Hudsemesocosm_FD_184630 | JGI IMG/M metagenome (GOLD analysis project Ga0209707, IMG submission 184630) | Methane-oxidizing microbial communities from mesocosms in the Hudson Canyon - EN4B Hudson Canyon (SPAdes) (version 2) | ecosystem: Environmental > Aquatic > Marine > Cold seeps | place... | reverse complement strand
GCCTTTATTTAGATTTGTAAGTAAATGCGTACAATAATCAAAATACTTTCTGCTGTCTGTTCGTAATTCTAGACTTCCACCGACTTTTAATACTCTCAATGATTCATTGATAAATTCATTGCTGTATACACGTCTGTGTGGTTTTTTATCCCAAGGTACAGGAAAATGAACAAATATTTTACCTACACTGTTTGAGCTAATAAATTCCATAAACAGTCTTGCATCATAATTGATGGCTAAGATATTTTTGATATTTTGTATTTTTACTTGTTTTAGCAATTGCTCTATTGAAGGGGTATGAATTTCTAGACCAATAAACAATACATCGGGATTTTTTAATGCTTGATGTATAATATGTCTACCACTACCGAAGCCAACTTCAATTTGAATTTCGCAATCAGGATTAAAATCATTAACAAAATATTCTATATCTTTGATGTACTCTTTTTTAGGTTCCACTTTTTGATTAAAAGTGTTGGTATTAGAAAACTCTATATTTGCATCGACAGCTTTTGCATAAGTATTTAAGGCTTGTTTGACCAATTCAACAGGTGTGACTCGAGTCACCTTATCTGCTTTTATTAAATCAATGTTTCCTTTTTCTCGAAGAGATAATAAAAAATCTCTATTGTCATTTTTAACAGCAATTTTATATTCTGTATGTCTTGGTTTATCTGTAAAGTTATATGACTTTGCGCAAAAGTCAAAGCAGACTCCATCAAGTTGTGTAGGAGTCTTTATTAAATCGTTTTTAGTAAATTGAATGTGAGGCATATTTTATTAATTCGCCTCTTGTAATTTTGGTAAAACCAATGTTGTTTCATTTGTCTTTTCAGATAAAATACCGTATTCATCAACTGCTTGTAATGTGTATGTATACTCTGCACCTCGAATAACATCTTTATCTTCAAATCTTACATCTGAAATATTCGTAAATTTTACAGTTTTAGTATTCCATACATCTTCTTTTATTTTTTTATGAATGATGTATGATGCTGTCCTGTCATCACCACTTGCCCAATTTAATATGGCTTTTTCACCTTGAATTTGAGCCAATGTTATGATTGGTTTATTTATTTTAACTAAAGTACTTCCCATAACAGCATTCATGTTTAAGGCTGTTTCTAAATTATCTTTATCAATTGAAGTTACTTTATAAAAAACAATTTTCCCATCTTCATTGATTAAATCATCATACGTTAATGTTTGCGTATCTACAACAGCCAACTCTTTAAAATAACCTGAGGCAGTTGAATTTGTATAAACTTTGTACTTAATAATATCACTTGATTTTGATGGTTCCCAGTTCAGCATAATTTTTCGAGGTTGATTATTGCTTGCAGTTAAGTTCTCAACACCATGTGGAAGTGCTTTTGTTTGTGCTTTAACGATATCACTTGGCTCCGATTTGATTCTGTCAAATGTATGAGCAATAACTCTGTACATATAAACCACATTGTCATCTAAATCTGCATCGATATATTCTATATTTAATCTTCCATAAATCGTTTCGAGTTTTTTCCAGTTAGATGTTGAAGGTGTTGTTCTTTCAACGGTATATTTTTTAATTCTTTGATTTTCATGCGGTCTCCAAAGAATTTTAATTTGTCTTGGAAGATTACTGATTGCTTGTATAAAACTAATCGCTGCTGGTCTTGGAAGTGTACTTACTGTATATGAAGTTGTTGGTTTTGATTCAACACCATCTTGTGTTGCTGCAGCGATTGCATAAGTGTATTGCGTGTTTGGTTCAAGATCTGTATCACTAAAGTGTGTGCTATATCTGTTTTTTATTGTCTCTATTCTTTTTAATTTTTGACCATCTTCTAGCATATTTGCTCTGTATAAAAAATACCTGTCAACTCTAGAATCATCGACTTTTTGCCATTCAAAAGCAATCGAATTTATATCTGGAATTGATTTTAAAGATTCAGAATTAACTGATTCTAAAGTTAAGTCAATTTTTGGTTTTGTTGGTGTGGTAAGGTTGTTTTGGTCACAACCACTAACAAAAAGAACTAAAAGAATTAACGATATAATCTTTATTGATTTTTTCATTTATATTTTCCTTGTTGAAGTGTTTTTCTAAATAGTCAGTCATATCACATGGAATATTAGCTGTAAAATCCATTTTTTCATTTGTTATTGGATGATTTAGGTACAAATTATATGCATGCAAATAAACTCGATTTATTTTATTTAATTCGCCCTTAAATCCATATAAATTATCACCAAGAATATGCCTATTTATCGAAGCTAAATGAACTCTGATTTGATGTGTTCTTCCTGTAAATAGTTTGGCACTTATAAGTTCTTGTTTTTCATTCTTGCTTAACTCTAATTTTAAAAAAGCAGACTTCGCATTTTTACCATGAGGCAGTACTGAATTTTTAAGTCTATTATTTGGGTTTCTTGCAATTGGAGCATCAATTATTTGATTGTCTTTTAGCGGTAAATCAGTAATTGCAAGATAAATTCTTCCCATAGATTTGTCTTCTAATTGTCTGGATAATCCTACATGTGCTTCATTTGTTTTTGCAACAACCATAACGCCGCTCGTTCCCTTATCAAGCCTGTGAACAATACCATGTCGCTCTTCTCCGCTTATAGTTGAGAGTGATATTTCTTTTTGTTTTAGCCAATCCACCAATGTAGGTTCATTAACACTTGGAGCATCATGAACAATTAAATTTGAGGGTTTATTTAAGACCAATATATAATCATCTTCGTAGATTATTTCTACATCAAAATCAACTTTTTGAATCTCTTTTTTTTCAATACTTGGTAGTGTGACTTCTACCGTTTGATCTAGTTTTAGTTTATAGCCTGTTTTCGATTTTATTTTTCCATCAACTTGTACGTACTCTTTTTTAATCAGTTGCTCAATTTGGTTTCTGGTTTCATTCAGCTTATTCGACAGAAATTTATCAAGTCTAGTTTCTTCATCAACAATAAAGTTTTTATTCATATTTTGCTACTCTTTCATTATGCATTTATTTGACAAGAGAATTATCTCTCATTTTGATTTTATTTTAATATTATTTGTAATCCCTTTGGTATTGCTATCATACCATTTAATAAGTGAAACAAACGCCATATTAGCACATAAACAATTAATCTATTTTACAATATCCTTTTTTGCATTTATTCTTTTTTTTATTTTGCCCATAAGACGGCATATAAGGCTTATTCCTTTACTCTATTGGTTGGGAATTTTTCTGCTTTTATCTGTTGAATTTTGGGGGATAACAAAATTGGGTGCAAAAAGATGGATTTCGGTGCCATTATTAAATACAACCATGCAACCCTCAGAACTGTTTAAACCCATCTTTTTACTTATGCTGGGATTTCTCATACATAATAAACCTCCACCTAAAGAGGGGTATAATGTAAAAGACTTTTTATATTTTTCATTCTATATTATTTTGCCCTTTATATTAATAGCAAAAGAGCCTGATTTGGGAACAGCTTTAGTTCTGCTTTTAGTTGGATATGGAATACTGTTTGTTATGGGAGTTAATTGGAAAATTTGGGTTGCAATTATACTGTTTTTAACAGTAAGTTCCCCCTTGACTTATACCTACTTAATCAAAGATTATCAGAAAAAAAGAATAGTTGATTTTATTTCAGAAAAACCCAGTTACCATGTCCAACAATCAATTATAGCCATTGGTTCAGGAGGATTATTGGGTAAAAAATCTGAAGAAGCAACACAAACACAATTGAAATTTTTACCCATTGCAACCAGTGATTTTATCTTTTCATATTATGTGGAACGATATGGTTTTATTGGTTCAATAGGTTTAATTATATTGTATCTGTTTTTAATCATGCATTTATTATCGATAAACTATTATTTTAAAGACGATTACATAATTAGGGTCTTTTCTACAGGGGTGGGTCTACTCATATTTCTTAATATGAGTGTAAATATATTAATGGTTATTGGCTTTGCTCCTGTTGTTGGACTTCCCTTACCTTTGTTTAGTTATGGGGGAAGTTCTTTTATTAACTTTATAGTAATATTTGCTATCTTAGAGAATTTAATGGCATTTAGATTTAAAGATATGTACAGTTATGAGAGGAAATTATAATGAATCATAATAAAGTCACATTTATTGGTTTTGAAGATGAATACAAGGAATCAACAGCAGTACTTTTTGGAGCACCCTTTGATGGCACTTCATCGTTTAAACCAGGTTCCAGATTTGGTCCAAATGCCATGAGAGAAGACAGTTGGGCATTAGAGAGTTACAGTCCTTATATCAATAAAGACTTAGAAGATTTAAAACTTTTTGATTATGGCAATTTAGAGCTGCCTTTTGGTGATAAGAAAAATAGTCTTCGAATGATTAAAGATTTTGTTAATAAAATAGTTGATGATGGAAAGATTCCAATAATGCTTGGTGGTGAGCATTTGATTAGTCTCTCAAGCATTAAAGCATTGTCTAAAAAACACTCAGATTTGCACGTGATTCATTTTGATGCGCATACTGATTTACGAGAAGATTATTTAGGCGAGTCTTTAAGTCATGCAACGGTTATGCGTAGAGTTCATGATGTATTAGGTGATGGTCATATTAATCAATTTTGTATCCGCTCTGGTCTTAAAGAGGAATTTGAATGGGCAAAATCACATACCAATTTAGAAAAATTCACTTTTGATACACTCATTGATTGTGTGCAAAATTTGAAAAACAGACCTGTTTATATCTCAATAGATTTAGATGTTTTAGATCCTTCAATTATGAGTGGAACAGGTACTCCAGAACCAGGTGGTATTAATTTTCATCAAATGTTAGAAATTATTCAAACCTTATCAAAACTTAATAATGTTGTTGGATTTGATGTTGTTGAACTTTCACCCAAATATGATGTAAGTGGTGTTTCAAGCGCCGTTGCATGTAAGATTTTAAGAGAGTTGACCTTGGGTGTAATATCATAAGTATTTTATATAAAAAAAGATATTATAGCAACTTATATTTTTAAAGGACATTATTAAAATCATGAATCAACTTTCATACTTTATTTTCAGACTTATTAAGTTCAGTTTACTTTTTTACATTTTATTTTTAATATTTTCAAATTTTGGGACCTTTTTACTCATCGTTGTTGGTTTCATGTTGGCTATTTATCTTTTTGTACGTCATAAAATCAGTCAAATAAAAAAACATGGTGGCGCAAATAATTTTCATTTCAAATTTAATGCCCATGATTTTAAGAATTTTCAAGATGCCCGTGGTCATCAAGGTTATGATTTTGGACAAGGTGGATTTGGACAAGCAAGTATCTCAGAAATTCAAGAAGCGAAAGTCTTTTTTGGTTTTGAAAACCTTCCCACTGAGCAAGAATTAAAAAAGAAATACCGAGAATTAGCTAAGAAGTATCATCCAGATATTAATGGTGGAGATGATGCAGATATGCAAAAATTGAATCATTGCAGAGATATATTAGCAAAAAGTATTAGTAAAGATTAATCGAATAAGATAGAAGATAGTACCAAATAATTAGTTTACTTGGTACTTTTAAAGTTTGCTATTTATTTTTTTTCATTATTTTTTGGACTTCGTTAAGTAACTCTATTGAAGCATCAATTTCTTCTTTTCTAATAGCAACACTTTCAACATTACACCCAATTGGAATACCTTTTGAAATCCCATAGCTGTATAAGTTTTCAAATATGGCAATTGAGAATTTAACTGAATCACTTAATATATCTCCTGATTCAACTAGTTTTCGCTCTAATAATGGAGGGATATGAATACCTAACCATTTCATAAACTCTAACGTTTTAACTGAACCACAAGGTGTTAATGTAAAAATTATTGGAGCTATTTCTCTATTATTTTCTTCTGCATATAAACTGTAATCGTCTAGAAATTTTCTAGCTGCATGTAAATCATACACTGCTTGAGTTACAAAAAACTCACACCCATTATCTATTTTAGAAAAAACTCTTAAATGTTCATCATTTTTTTTAGTATGACGTTCGGGAATAGTAATTCCTCCAAGAACTAAATCTGGATTAACTTCTTTTTTTAAAGTATAAGCATCTTTAATTGTCATTTGGCTTTTTTGAGTATCAGAAGCAGCTCCAACAAAAACAGAATAAGAATTTTTCTTCTTTGTCTCTTCTAACCATGAAGTCATATTTTCTTTATCATATTTTCCTACAGCTTTATAAACAACTACAGGCAAATCTAAAACATTTAAATAATCATTGGCATAAGTAGTAGAATCAAGAGTTTTAATGAATGGAAAAGGTCTCTTTTGTGATGTTCTGTCTGATTCATCTTGGATGTCATATAAAACTAAACCATCAATTTCTAGAGGTTTAATTCTATCGATATGTTTTTGCGAAATTACTTTAATCTCATCTTTAGTATTGGTAGCTTTTGGTGGAGTTAAACCATAAAAAAGTATACCTGATTTCTTTGATTGTATTTTTTCTTTTAACATATTTGTCCAATTTATTTTAATATTCTTCGCGCATAATACAAATTTATTCGTTAATCTCTTATTAAAGAAAGTAATAAGTTTTTAGATTAAAAGGTACTTACTATAAGCATTTAGATAAATTGTAATAAAGTTACATATTAATTATATATATAATACATATGTATCTCTTTTTATATAATGTTAATAATAAATATAAGTTATATATATTTTAATTTTAGTGGGTTTTTGAGGTCTTGGATACTCAATAAATGCAATTTGTACTGTTCTTAATGAATTTTTATCCAAGGCTTCATATCCAGAACTTGATGAAAGCATGACTTTACTTATATCTCCATTTGGGTATAAAGTAAATTCAACAATATTGGTTCCATCTTGTCTGGTTCGTATAGAAACATCTGGATATTTCAAATATTTTTGTGTAATTAAGCCAATATCTTTCAAGTGGTTTTTTAAAAAAACTTTTTGTACTTTAGTAAAGGTATTAAATTCTTCACCATATAAATCAATATATTTTTGTGTCACACTATCAACTAATGTTTCATCAAGAGGTTCTAGTAAAAATGACTCCAGTGTTTTATCTTGGAGTTTTTTGGCTGTTTGGTCTAGAGATTTATTTTTTTTAGGTAACTGTATTCTCTTTTTTTTAATAATTTTTGATTTTTTTGGTAATGGTTTTGTGTATGTGGGTTTTACTATTGTTTTAATAATTGGTTTTGGAACAACTCTTTTAGGTTTTTTTATGGTCTTTCTTTTTTTTGCTTTGATTATATTTTTTTTAATAACTTTTTTATATTTGGTTCGCTTTTTTTTCTTTACTGTTTTTTCTGTAACAATCTCTTTTTTTACAATTTTTTTGGGCTTTAATTTGACATAAGTAATACGTTGTTTTTTTAGGCTATTTTTTTGATTCTTTAACGTATTTGTGTCATTTTTTATTTCAACTGTGAAGAAAAAAAGAAGATGGATAATAATTGATAAAATAATAGCATATACAATGTTTTTCATTGATAGATTATAGTATAATGCACCAAAATTTTAATTTAGGAATATGAATGTTTGATAAATCTATTAAAGCATATGAAGAAGCAAAAAATGTAATCCCGGGTGGAGTTGATTCTCCCGTGCGTGCATTTTCAAGTGTAGGAGGAACTCCACCATTTATTCAAAAAGGTGAGGGTGCTTATATTTATGATGTTGATGGTAATAAATATTTAGACTTTGTTCAAAGTTGGGGACCACTTATTTTTGGACATTGTAATAAAGAAATTGAAGAAGCAGTTATTGATACAGTAAAAAAAGGTTTAAGTTTTGGAGCTCCTACAGAGCTTGAAACCAAATTGGCCCAAGAAATTATTGATATGTATGACAATCTTGATAAAGTCAGATTTGTGAGTTCTGGTACTGAAGCAGTGATGAGTGCAATTAGACTTGCTCGCGGTGTTACCCGAAAAGATGATATTGTTAAATTTGAAGGATGTTATCATGGTCACAGTGATTCACTTTTAGTTCAAGCAGGTTCTGGACTTGCAACATTTGGAAGCCCAAGTAGTCCAGGAGTTCCTGCTGATTTGATTAAACATACGCTCTTATGTGAATACAACAATATTGAAAACTTAAAAAAATGTTTTGAAGACAGCTCAAACATCTCTTGTATTATCATTGAACCAATTGCTGGGAATATGGGTTTAGTACCTGCAAGTGAAGAATTCTTGGCTGCGTGTAGAGAATTGTGTGATGCCAATGGAGCACTTTTAATTTTTGATGAAGTAATGAGTGGGTTTAGAGCAAGTTTAACAGGTGCATCTGGCATTGTTAAGACTCAAGCTGATATTGTAACATTTGGAAAAGTTATTGGTGCTGGAATGCCTGTTGGTGCATTTGCGAGTAGTTTAGAAATTATGGGTCACTTAAGTCCTGATGGGGCAGTTTACCAAGCGGGAACGTTAAGTGGAAATCCTGTTGCAATGGCTGCTGGTCTGGTAAGCCTTAAAAAACTAAAAGCAAATCCTGCTATTTATGATGAATTAAATGCAAAAGCAGTTCGATTAACTCAAGGTTTTAAAGAAGCAGCACTCAAAAACAATATTCCATTGGTTGTTGATACAAGAGGAAGTATGTTTGGATTTTTCTTCAATGAATATACTCCTACAAATATAAAAGAAGTTGCAACAAGTGATTTTGATAGATTTGCAGTGTTTCATCAAGAAATGTTAAAAAGAGGTTTCTATTTTGCTTGTAGTCAGTATGAAACAGGTTTTATCTCTACAGTTATGACAAATGAAGATATTGATGCGTGTGTAGCTGCTGCAGATGAAGTGATGGCAACCTTATGAGTGATGACAAATCAAATGAACTAAAAGAAATTGAAGATAAATATCTTAATAAAGATGAATCTGCTACTCCAAAGCATCAAGGTAAACTTGCTGCTTTGGATAACTTATCTTTAGGTATTTCTATTGTTGCAGCTCTTGCCTTGGGTGCGGGTGCTGGGATTCTAATGAAAAATTGGCTTGGTTATGATTGGTTATTGTTTGTTGGAATTGCTTGGGGGATAGCTGCTGCTGGACTTAATATTCAAAAAGCGTATAAAAGAGCACAAAAAACGTATGAGGGGATGGAAGACGATCCACGATATGCACACAGAGCAAAATATGGAGATACTAAAAAAGACGATGATGATTAAAAAGTTTGGTAAAGTCTTTTTAGTTGTTGACTTATGTGTGATTATTTTTTGTATTGTAAATGTAAATTATATCTGGCTTATAAATACTCAAGTAGCCTTTATAAGTACAGTTATAATTACAGTTGGTTCATTTTTAGGTTACAAAAAAAATGTTGAGAAAAGAGTTGAAAATGCGACAGACCCTGCACTTATCTCAGATGACAGAGATAAAATTGATGAAATCGATGATCCATTTGATTTATATTCTGAGATAAAACAAGCAGAAGAAAAAGAGTTAACAGCAGAAGAAATCAAAACTATTTTAAAAGAAGAAAAAGCAAAAGTAAAAAGAAACAGCTTTAAAAATACAATTTTTTCAGCTACTGGGTTTGCTTCTGTTTATAGAATTGTCGGATATGTAAGTTTGGTTCTAGGATTTTTTATTCTAAATAATAATGGTTTGTTTGACCCCTATTCATATTTAACAGGTCTGCTAATAACAACAGTCTGTGTTTTAACTGCAGCGGTTATAAATAGAAAAGATTAAAACTAGACTGAGGCGTGAATAGACAGGAGAAAGAAGAATATCTTTTCTTTTGACCACTCACTAGTTTTGATTTACTACTTACTGTTATTTCAGAATAAGTGGTAAATCAATTAATACTTTTTGTTCTTCAGCTGTTATAATAAGAGATGAGTTATTGAAACTTTCTTCAATACTGTAGTAGTCATCATCTAAGAATCCATCACTGTTTACTTCAACAGTAATTAAAGAATACTTTTTACCCTCTATTCTTATATACTCACCGATTTTAAGTTTAACTGAGGTTGAGATAACTTTGGCATCATTAAAAGATTCATACGTTTTATTAATAAGTTTTAGAAAATCAGAAACCATCATTTTAAATTCTGGAATAGATGGATCATAGTTTTTCATAAAATTAATATCACTTTTTGTCTTTTGTGTACTGATGCTTAAGTCTACAATGGTAAAGATATTTGCCATAACTCCAACTTTTGTTGATAGTTTGTTCTCTTTTTTTACCATAGTACTTTTGTAGAGTTTTATTGTTATTTCATCATCGTTTTCGTAACTAACACTAATAGCATAAAAAACATAGTTTTTAAGTCTTAAATTGACATAAGCAGTATTGAATCCATATGAAGTAGAAGCATACTTTAATGCTAAAGCATAAATTTCTTTAGGAGATATTCGATTTAATAAGAACTGAGCTTCTTGATTGGAATATATAATTTTACCTGAGTTAGAAAAAGAGATAATTGGATTTAAATCTTGTTCTACCCAGTTTTCGAAAAAATTCATTAGAGACCTTTTAGCTCTCTACGTAATTTTTAAGGTTTTTTCCAACTTTTGGATGTTTTAATTTTTTAATTGCACTTGATTCTATTTGTCGAACTCTCTCACGAGTAACTGATAATTCTTTACCAATTTCTTCTAGCGTTCTATCACTTGAATCATGCATTAAACCAAATCTCATTCGAACAACTGCTTGTTCTCTCTCATTTAATTGAGATAAAATCTGATCAATTTGATTTTGTAAATCTTCTTTCATGATATTATCAATTGGAGTTGGGGCTTTCTCATCTGGTACAAAGTCACCAAATTTACCATCATCATCACTACCAATAGGAGCTTCTAAAGAAACAGGTTCTTTTGTAATTTTAATAACTTGTTTTACTTTATCAACAGGAAGTTGAACTTCTTTTGCAATTACATCAACATCTGGCTCTTTACCATTTTCTTGGATACCTTTTCTGATGATTTTATTGATTCTATTAATCGTTTCAATCATATGAATAGGAATTCTAATTGTTCTTGCTTGGTCTGCGATGGCTCTAGAAATTGCCTGTCTAATCCACCATGTTGCATACGTAGAGAATTTATATCCCTTTTTGTATTCAAACTTATCAACGGCTTTCATCAGACCAATATTTCCTTCTTGAATTAAATCTAAGAAAGGTAGTCCTCTGTTTGTATATCTTTTTGCAATTGAAACAACAAGTCTAAGGTTAGATTTTGCCATTCTTGTTTTTGCTTCGTCTGTGATTTTTTTACCACGTTTAATTTGTTCTAAGATATCTTTTAATTCTTCAGGTTCTAAATCAAATCCATCTTTTGAAGCTTCTGCTGTCTGGTAAAGTTTTTTGATTTCCATATAAGTACTAACCATAGTAGCCTCAGGAACCATTGAAATAATTTGTACTTTGGTTAAGTTAATAATACTTTCTAAAATCTTTTGGTGATTCTTAAGTAAAATATCATTAAACAGTGGCAACTTGTATTCTAATCTTTTAAGTTCAGAATCAAATCCTGTATCAGATTTAAGTGCAGTTTCCATAGCTTTTACAATTTCAGTAATTAGTTTAGAAGTAGGTCCTAAATCAATTAAACCTTCTTTTAAAACCTTTTTCTTAAATGCAACAGCAAGGTTATATTGAAGTTGTACTGCTTCATCTTCACTTTCAACTACATCTTTTGATGTGAATTTCATCCAGTCTTTTTTTGCTTTTTCAAGTATTTTAAAAGCTTCAATGATTTTTTCAGCTCTTTTATCAAGTTTTTTCTGTTTCTTAGAATCTGTTTCAACAACGTCTACTTCAACTACTTCTTCAGTAGTGGTTTCTGTATCAGAGCTTTCACTCTCTTCATCATCAAAGTTTCGAAACAGCTCTTTAACTTTTCTCTCTCTGTTTACTAAAGGCTCTTTGTATTCTAAGATAAAGTCTATTAAGTAAGGTACTGAACAAATTGCATCTAAAATGGTATCTTCACCCATTTCAATTCTTTTAGAGATTTCAATTTCTTCTTCTTTTGTAAGCAGAGGAATTTGTCCCATTTCTCTTAAATACATTCGAACAGGTGAGTCAGATCTACTCCATTCAAGAAGTTCTTTATTTTTTAGTAAGTCAAAAACATTATCTTCGTCATCTCTTAGCCTATTTATTTGCTCTTGTTTTTTCTTAGCTTCAGCAGCATTCATTCTTTTTGCTTCTTCTTGAGAGCTAATCAAGGCAACATTAAATAGTTGAACTAAGGCCAAAAGTTTTTTAACGTTTGCTCCAGAAGGTGCCTTTGGGAAAATTTTAATTACATTTTCATATGTTAATACTGAGTCTTTATATTCTTTTACAGTATTTTCGATGGCTTTATTTAAATCTTTTACAGTCATTTATAAAATTACCTCGTATTTGTATTGTTTTAAAAAGTCAGATATTATACCCAAAATAACTAAAATATACATTAAATAACTGTTTAATGAAATATTTTTGAAGTTTTAGATAAAATGCATATTTCAATTAAAAAATACTTATAGTTTTACAATATTTATAAGATATTAAAAGGACAATCAAATGAATGAAATTACTGGAAAAGTGTGGAATTTTGGAGCAAACGTAGATACAGATATTATTATTGCTGCAAGATATTTAAATAGTTCTGATCCAGAACATTTAGCAAAATATATTATGGAAGATGCAGATCCTGACTTCCCAAGTAAAGTTACAAGAGGCGACATTATTGTTGCTGGTGAGAACTTTGGATGTGGTAGTAGTAGAGAACATGCTCCTATTGCACTAAAAGCTGCTGGAATTGCTGCTGTTGTTGCTCCTTCATTTGCAAGAATTTTTTACAGAAATTCATTTAATATGGGATTACCAATTTTTGAATTACCTGAATCTTTAGAAATTAAAGAGGGTGAAAAGATTAAAATTGATTTAGATAATGGAAAAATAACAAATTTGACTACAAACAAAGAATATGAATTTAAAGCAATTCCAGAATTTATGCAAGAATTAATTGCAACTGGTGGATTAATTAATTATGCAAAAAAAGAAATTGCTGAAGGAAAAAACTAATGAAACAATATAATATCTCTATAATTAAAGGTGACGGAATTGGTCCAGAAATCGTTGATGAAGCTATCAAAGTATTGGATGCAGTTTCTTATGAGTGTAATTTTACACTGAATTATAAAGAGTATTTAATGGGTGGAATTGCCTATGATGTTACAGGTAATCCCTTACCTGATGAGACTATCTCTGGTGTTTTAAACTCTGATGCGTGTCTGTTTGGGTCTATTGGTGGTGAGAAATGGGATAACTTACCAAGAGATTTAAGACCAGAGTCTGGGCTTTTAAGGTTTAGAAAAGAGATGCAAGTATTTGCAAATCTTAGACCAGCAGTTATTTATGATGAATTAGTGAACGCATCAACGCTTAAAGCTGAAGTAATTGAAGGTGTTGATTTAATGGTCGTGCGTGAACTTATTGGTGGAATTTATTTTGGACAACCACGAGCAAATGATGGGCAAACAGCATACAATACGATGGTATATACAAAAGATGAGATTGTTCGAATTGCAAAAGTTGCTTTTGATTTAGCAATGAAAAGAGACAGAAGAGTATGTTCTGTTGATAAAGCTAATGTTCTTGAAGTTTCTCAGCTTTGGAGAGATACTGTTGAAGAAGTGGCAAAAGATTATCCTGAAATCGAATTAACACACATGTATGTTGATAATGCAGCTATGCAATTGGTTCGAAACCCAAGACAATTTGATGTAATTTTAACGGGAAATATTTTTGGAGATATCTTATCTGATACAGCATCTATGGTTGTTGGATCAATTGGATTATTACCAAGTGCAAGTACAGGTGATAAAACGGCTATTTATGAGCCAATTCATGGTAGTGCACCTGATATTGCTGGACAGGGAATTGCAAATCCTATTGCAACAATTGAAAGTGCTGCAATGATGCTTAGATATTCTCTAGGTGAATCAAAGGCCGCTGATATGATTGAAGGAGCTATTAAAAAGGCTCTTAAAGATGGATACAGAACAAAAGATATTGCTTCATATGATGCCAAACACGTAGTTACAACTGCAGAAATGGGTGAAATGGTAGCCAACTACATTCACAAATAATAATTTTTTTGATGAGTAAAGTTACATTTTAGCTTTACTCATCATCAACTTCTACAAATCTTTCAAAAAATCTTTAAATAATTATTTTCATTTTTATTTGCTGTAAGCATATAAATGATAGAATATCGCAGTTTTGTTATTAAATGGAGAAAATAATGTCTGACAAAAAATATAGATTAGTTACCAGAAGTGATATGGATGGTTTAGTATGTGGAACCTTATTAAAGTATCTTGGCATAATTGATGAAATTACATTTGTTCATCCAAAAGATATGCAAGATGGTAAAATAGAAATCACGAGCAACGATATTACAACAAACTTACCTTATGTAGATGGTGTATACATGGCATTTGATCATCATCACAGTGAAACTGTAAGAAATGAAAAAAAAGATAATCATATAATAGAAGCAGATGCTCCAAGTGCTGCTGAAGTAGTATATCAATATTATGGTGGTTCTGATAAATTTCCAGAACGATTTAATTATATGATGAATGCAGCCAATAAAGCTGATTCTGCTGCTTTTAGTGAAGAAGATATTTTATTCCCTAAAGGTTGGGATTTAATCAGTTTTGTCATGGACAGCAGAACTGGACTTGGACGATTTAGAGATTTTACTGTTTCAAATTATCAACTTATGATGGATTTAATCGATTATTGTGCTGATCACAATATTGATGAAATATTAGAATTACGAGATGTAAAAGAGAGAGTTAAACTCTATTATAAATATGAAACTGAATTTAAAGAACAACTCAAAAGATGTTCAACAATACATGACAACTTGATTATTATAGATTACAGAGAAGAGGAAATGATTTATCCTGGTAATCGATTTATGATTTATGCAATGTACCCAGAGACAAATATTTCAATTCATACAATTTGGGGTCGAGATAAACAAAATGTTGTTTACAGTACAGGAAAATCAATTATAAATAAATCATCTAAAACAAATGTAGGTGAATTGATGCTTAAACATGGCGGTGGTGGTCATGTTGCTGCTGGTGGTTGTCAACCAAGTCATGAAGATGCAGTGGCTGTATTAGAAGACTTAGTTCGAACAATTACAACAGACGGATAAAAATAGTTAATAGTGTTTAGTTGATAGTGGATAGGTTCGATTGCTATCAACTATTAACTAATAGCTATCAACTACTTAGTAGCTTAGCAACTTTCTTATAAAAAACTTCAAAGTTTGGAAGTTCTAACTCCCCATCCCTTTGTTTCTTCCCCCACATAGGTTCAGGATAATATGAATCCTCTTTATATCTTGCCATAATATGAAAATGTACATGAGGAACATAATTTCCAAAAGATGCAATATTAATCTTTTCTGGTTTAAAATAATTTAACATCTCTTTTTCGATGATGTCTAAAGCTTCCCATATTTGAATTTTTGTTTCTTTGTTACATTGACTAAATTCTTTTATATTTTCTTGGGTAAAAATTTTCAACCAAGGAATTTCACTTTTTTCTACTTCTATTTTTATTATTTTGTTCTCATATATTATCATTAGTTACTGTTCCTATAAATTATTAAAATCGACGGTAATTTCATCCATTTGGTCTTCGCTTAAATGTTCATTTGCATATCTGAGATGCAATTCTTTGTCTACAAAGAATTTTACTAAATCTTTATCTAAATCACCATCTTTAACCATAAAGGATAAAATTCGCAGTGAAGTATTAAGAGAGTTCGCTTTTTTATAAGGTCTGTCATTGGCTGTTAAGGCTTCAAAAACATCCGCAACAGCTAAGATTCTGTCTTCTAATGTCATTGGCAGGTCCATGAGTTCAGGAGCACCATAACCCCCACCTTTTACTTTTTTGTGGTGTGAAGCTGCAATTACAGGTACTCTTTTGAGTTTTTTTGGAAAAGGCAGGGTATCTAACATATTATAAGAAACAGTAACATGGTTATTAATCACGGTTCTTTCTTCTTCAGTTAGAGTTCCTTTTCTGATACACAAATTATAAACTTCATTTTGAGTCAATAGATTTGTTTTTTCATTATTGATGATTAATTTGACTTTTGCTATCTCTTCAATTCTTTGGATTCTTTCATCCGCCATAAATTCTCCACCGGTGTTACACGATATAACAAAAATCAGGTCATCTTCAATTTTGTCAATGTCTTCTTTGTACTTTTTATCCAATAATGCAATTTGTTTTTCATCTTTTAGAGTGATTTTTTTCTTAAGATATTCAAGTTCCGTATCTTTTTTAACCAATTCAAATTTTGTTTTAACTGTATTGATTCTGTCATAGATGGTTTCAAGTTTGGTTCCTTTATCAACCACATATTCAGGTGTGACAATTTTACCAATATCATGTAACCATGCAGCTCTTGTCATTTGTATGATTTCATCTTCTGTAAAGTTTTTGTCTTTGTAAACAGTTTGGTCTTCATGAACTTCTTTTGTAATCATACAGGCAATTTCAGCCACTCTATTAATATGACCACCTGTGTAAAGTGACTTTTCACCAATTGCAGTTGCAATTGATTTGATAAAGGCATCTAATAGATTTTCCAAACCTTCAATGAGTCTGTTGTTAGTAATAGCAATAGCAGCTTGCGATGCCATAGAATGAATAAGCTTTTTATCTTTTTGTGAGAAGGCTACGGTGTTTCCAAATTTATTTTTTTTGTTTAATAATTGAAGTACACCAATAACATCTCCTTCATGATCTTTCATGGGAATAACTAACATTGATTTGGTTCTGTATCCTGTTCCTTTGTCAAAACCTTTCGTACCTTCAAAGTTGAAACCCTCTGCTTTATATACATCAGGAATATTAATTAACTTACCTTCTAATGCACACATTGCTGCAACCATTTCATTGTTTGCACTGCCATCTTCTTTATATAAGTTTAACTCTGGCCAAGTAATTTCACCCTGCGTTCCGCCCATTTTAATATCAAGTGAATCTGTTTGAACGACTGTGAATTTTAATTTTTTTTCATCTTCAGTACGCAGATATAATGTTCCTCCATCTGCATCAGTAAACTCTTTAGCTCCTAACATTATTTTTTCCATCAAAACATCAAAGTTTTTTTCACTGGTGAGCGAACTTCCAATTTCAATTAAATTGTCAATCTCTTTTTGTTGAGTAAACGAAACTTTTTTTGAGTAGGCTTTATATTCATTTGAAAGTGAAATAACATCACTGTCTTCAAGTATTTTGCCATCATTTTTCAATAAATCTAAGTCTGAAATTTCTTCTTTTAAAAGTTCAGCATAGGCAGGTTTTATATGGCTAATGTAGACTCTTACATCATCTCTTTTGAGAAGTTTTAATTCTTCATTGAGTAATTCAGGAGTGAGATGTTTGCTTTGTTTTGAAAGTTCCTTAAAGCTTGATGGAAAAGAGACATCTACAATTACTGATTTGATTAATTCATTATTATTGATTTCTTCCCAAATGGATTCACACTTATACGTATCTGATGTAAACAAAGTCGCACTATTATTTTTAGTAATTACAAAGCCACAACTTGCAGTGGAATGGTTGTTTTTAACTGATTTGATGATTGTATTATCATCTAAAGTAATTTCTTGATTAATTTTAATGGCTTTAAAAACAACAGCTTCTTTTTCCTTAAAAGTAATTTCACTGAATTCAGGCCAGATGTCACCATTAAATATGTGTTTTTTTAAATAATTTATCGTCTCTTTTAATGCATAAATAGTTATTGGCTTTTCTCTTCTTTCAAAGAAAGCATCAATTAAAAAAGGTATATCACTTATATGGTCTAAATGAGAGTGAGATATAAAAACATTATCAATAAATTGTGCATCACTTTCAAGACCTTTCAGAATATTTCCAGCATCAATAACAGTGTTGTTATTTATCTGAATGCATGAGGTACCAAGGCCTTCCCCTTTGCCCCCATTGGCACCCAGTATTTTTATAGAATTTATCATTTTCGAGGTTTTCTTCATAACTTCTCCATTATTGACATTATTATATCAAATTATATCTTTTGTGGTACCCCTTTAATTAAACTAAGCATATATGAGGTATTTAAAGTAGATTTAAGTGAAATTTTTATATAATCCAACTCCATTTTTCAACCATTGAAGAAATTTTTATAAAATATTTTGTGATTTTATAAAGAGTTGGTAGGAAGTAGTGAGACAGATAGTTTACTTGTTTATCTAGTAGATTGTCACTGGTGCCACGATTTGGCTCCGCTGTTTTTGTTCGCTAGCGCAAACATATAAAAACAGTGCGAAGCTTAAAGAGTGAAACTGATCACTCTTTATTACGCTTCTTACCTGTTGAAATTTGGCAATAAACACAAAGGAAAGCTAAATGAAAGTTAGAGCTTCAGTTAAGAAAATGTGTGACAAATGTAAAATTGTCAAAAGAAGAGGAATCGTTAGAGTAATCTGCGAAACTAAAAAACACAAACAAAGACAAGGATAAAATAACATGGCAAGAATAGCAGGTGTTGATTTACCAAATAAAAAGAGAATGGAGTATGCTTTAACATACATTTACGGTGTAGGTTTACATAACTCTAGATTAATCTTAAATGCTGTTGGAATTGATTTCAACAAAAGAGCTCACGAGCTTACAGAAGATGATGCAGCAGCAATCAGACTTGAATTACAAAAAAACTATATGGTTGAAGGTGATTTAAGAAAGAAAGTAGCTATGGATATTAAATCATTAATGGACTTAGGTTCATACAGAGGTTTAAGACATAGAAAAGGCTTACCATGTAGAGGGCAAAAGACAAAAACTAATGCTCGTACTAGAAAAGGTAAGAAAAGAACTGTTGGCGCAGGGAGCTAAGGATAACTAATGGCAAAAAGAAAAGTAACTAGAAAAAAAGTTGTTAAGAAAAATATTGCTGACGGTATTGTACATATCGCTGCAAGTTTCAACAACACAATGGTAACTATTACTGATAGAGCAGGTAATGCAATTACTTGGTCAAGTGCTGGTAACCTAGGTTTCAAAGGTAGTAAAAAATCTACTCCTTTTGCTGCACAAGCTGCGGTTGAAGATGCAATGCAAAAAGCTATGGAACATGGAATTAAAAATGTTGGTATCAAGATTCAAGGACCTGGTTCTGGACGAGATACTGCTGTTAAAGCTGTTGGTGCCTTAGAAGGTATCAGAGTTGCATGGCTGAAGGATGTTACACCATTACCACATAATGGTTGTAGACCTCCTAAACGAAGAAGAGTGTAAGGAGCTAGGTATGGCAAGATATAGAGGACCAGTAGAAAAAATAGAGAGAAGACTTGATGCAGACCTTGGCCTTAAAGGTGAGAGAAGACTTAACGGTAAAAGTGCTTTAGAGAAAAGACCTTTCCCTCCAGGACAACACGGACAAAGAAGAACAAAAATTTCTGAGTACGGTTTACAATTAAGAGAAAAGCAAAAAGCTAAATATCTTTACGGAGTTTCTGAAAAGAAATTTAGAGCTTACTTCAAAGAAGCAGTAAGAAGAGATGGAAATACAGGTGAAAACCTTATTACATTAATTGAACAAAGATTAGACAATGTTGTTTACAGAATGGGATTTGCTACAACTAGAGCATTTGCTAGACAAATTACAACTCATGGTCACATCTTGGTTGATGGTAAGAAAGTAGATATTCCTTCTTTCGTTGTTAAACCAGGACAAAAAATTGAGATCAAAGAAAAATCTAAATCAAATCCTCAAGTTGTAAGAGCTTTAGAATTAACTAATCAAACAGGAATGGTTGAATGGGTTGATGTTGATAAAGATAAAGTATTTGGTATTTTTTCAAGAATTCCAACTAGAGAAGAAGTTGTGATCCCTGTTGAAGAGAGATTAATCGTAGAGTTATATTCTAAATAATAGGACTAAAGCATATGAAGAAATTTGCAGATACACCATTTTTACCTACTGAAGTAGAAATTGAAGCGATTAGTGAAACAGAAGCTAGAATTGCAGCTTATCCATTTGAAAGTGGATTTGCTATAACTCTAGCTCATCCTTTAAGACGACTTCTTTTAAGTAGTTCAGTTGGTTGTGCACCAATCGCTGTTAAAATTGAAGGTGCGAGTCATGAATTTGACTCTTTAAGAGGTATGCTAGAAGATATTGCTATTTTTATTATTAATCTTAAAAATATCAAGTTTAAAATTATTGGAGATGCAGAGCAAGTTGAAGTTGAATATTCATTTGATGGACCTAAAGAAATTAAAGGTGCAGACTTAGTAAATTCTGATGTAGAAATTGTAAGTCCAGATGTTCATTTAGCTACAATCAATTCTGATTGTAACTTAACTTTTTCAGTAATCATTCAAAAAGGAATTGGTTATATGCCTTCTGAAGATATCAGAGATATCGTTGGAACTGATTATATTCCTATTGATGCTTTCTTTACACCAGTAAAAAAAGTAGTTTATGATGTTGAAAAAATGTTAGTTGAAGATAACCCTAACTTTGAAAAAGCTGTATTTAATGTACAAACAAATGGACAAATTTCTCCAATTGATGCATTTAAAGAAGCTGTTTCAATTATGTACAGTCAAATGTCTGTATTTAATAAAGTTTTTGATTTATCTGAAGTAACAATTAGTGAAACTTGTGATGAAACAGTTGAGTTAAAAGACTTAATTGTTAAAATCGAAGATTTAAATTTAAGTGCTAGAAGTTTTAACTCTTTAGATAGAGCTGGACTAAAATTCCTTGGTGAATTAGCACTTATGAGTGAAGTGGAAGTTAAGAATATTAAAAATCTTGGTAAAAAATCATTTGATGAAATTAGTGATAAACTAGAAGCATTAAGTTTTCCAATTGATAGTGTTCTTCCAGAAAATGTTGCCTCAGCTTTAAGAAAAAAGCTTGAGCAATTAAAAGCGTAATAAAAGGTTTAATATGAGACATAAGCATGGATATAGAAGGTTAAATAGAACTTCTTCTCATAGAAAAGCATTGCTAAAAAACATGGCAATTGCTATCATTGAAAGAGAAAAGATCGAAACAACTGTACCAAAAGCAAAAGAATTACAAAGATATATCGAAAGATTAGTTACAACA